>Ga0247611_10007372_pt1 | contig 13847 bp, 24 predicted proteins | sample 177DNAGHGhighgp2_FD_192422 | JGI IMG/M metagenome (GOLD analysis project Ga0247611, IMG submission 192422) | Sheep rumen microbial communities from Palmerston North, Manawatu-Wanganui, New Zealand - 1770 DNA GHGhigh gp2 | ecosystem: Host-associated > Mammals > Digestive system > Stomach > Rumen...
GAGGATACCTAATATAAGTTAATAATTTAACAACCCCATCTTGGCATGATATTTGCATGTCATGTATACAATATACAATATACAATATACAATATACAATATACATTACATGAATATTAATACATGGCTTGCATTTTGTGTGCGGTGTGGTAGAATGTAACTAAGGAGGTGTAGCAGAATGAGCGACAGACATTTGAAGAAGTATAAACAGATAAATATCAAATTGGACTACGAGCGCGATCACGACGTGATCAGGGCGCTGGCTGAATGTAGCAATAAACACGCCTTTATTTGTGCGCTGATTCGCGCGGCGTTAGTTGTAGGAGGTTCGGACAATGGCGAAGAGAACAATATACTTGCCTCATGAGATCGAGACAATGGATCCGGGCGAGATCCGGAAAGCATACAGCCGGCTGCGCAAGCAGGCAAATAGGCGTCTTGCCAACCTGGAGAAAAACGATCTTGGAGGCTATGGCTCTTTCAGATATGGTCGTTTAGATCAAATGTTTGAAGATGACGTGGCCCAGGAGCTGGCCGAGGTGTCCCGATTCCTGCGGGATCCCAGGCACACGGTAAGAGGCGCGAAACAGTGGCGCAGTGAAATGCTTGAAAGTTTGCACGAGAACAAGGGCGGCGTGTTTGATGATATTAATGAAAGTAACTTCCAGGATTGGGTTGAGTATATGGATCATCTGAGGGATAAATACGGGAATAAGCTTTTTGATAGCGGCGACGCAACAGAGGTATTCATAGAGGCGGAAAGGCTTAATCTACCTGATACCATTATCCGAAACCATTTCAACATGTTCCGCAAGAATCTTGACACGATCCGCGATATTGACAGCATAACCAACGCCAAGAAGCCCGGCGCAACGGTTCGGTTTACTGATTTTAAGAACGCAATCAAGAAGGCCAAACGATGATATATAGCTGTGATACGTTTGATTATACCCAGATTCGCGCGTTGCCGTTGCAGAAAAGGCGCAAGGGCAATCCCGGGCGGCGCGATAACCGGAGAAAATACAAAGATTGTATTGTAGCGTTCGATATCGAGGCCACGAACGATCCTGAATGTGAGCAAGCGTATATGTATATATGGCAATGTCAATTTGAAGATCAAACGATCATTGGGCGCACATGGTCCGAGTTTTTATCATTCATATCCAGAATATGCGCGGAATTAAAGAAGAACGAATATATCATAGTGTTTGTTCATAATTTAAGTTATGAGTTCCAATTTTTGAGGGGCATATATCAGTTTGACAAGGAAGAGGTTTTCGCGATCCAGCCGCGCAAGGTCCTAAAGTGTGAGATGCTGGACCATATCGAGTTTAGGTGTAGTTATCTTTTAACCAATATGTCTCTGGCAGCTTTTACTGCCAAGATGGGTGTAGAGGATCAGAAGCTGAGCGGCGAAGTATTTGACTACACCAAACAGAGATATCCATGGACAGAATTAACAGAATATGAACTCCAATACAGTATTAACGACGTTAAAGGCCTTGTGCAAGCGCTAAAGAGATACATGGATCTGTTTGGCGATAATCTCCACAGTTTACCGTTAACGTCAACGGGGTTTGTACGGCGTGACGTTCGCGCGGCTATGCGTCATTACAACAAATATGAATTAAAAGATATGCTGCCTGATTTTGAATTGTTCGAGATGCTGACAGAGGCCTTTCGCGGAGGCAACACCCACGCCAACAGATTTTACGCAGACATGATCCTGGATGACGTTAAAAGCCGCGATTTTTCGAGTGCGTATCCTTCGGCCCAGATCAATCTGCTTTTCCCAATGTCGCCATTTATAAAGGAAGATCCTGAAACGCTTACATATGATCGGGTGATTACTAAAGTATATAGACATTGCCGCGCATGTATTATGCGGGTTAGTTTAACCGGCGTGAGGCTTAAAGATAGGCTCTGGGGCTTTCCATATCTTGCAAGGGCCAAATGCAGAAATATAGCCAACTGCGAGAACGACAACGGGCGTATATTGAGCGCTGACTATCTGGAAACAACATTAACGGATCTTGATTTAAAAATCGTATTGAAGGAATATGAGTTTGACACGATCACGTTTGAATCTTTTTATCATGCGAGATATGGACGTTTGCCGAAGCAGCTTCGGGAAACAGTAAAATCATATTTCAATAATAAAACAGAATTAAAGGGTGTAGAGGGCCAAGAGCTTTACTATATGAAGGCCAAGAACATGTTAAACAGCATATATGGTATGACAGTACAAAGCCCGGTTAAGCAATCCATCGATTTTATTGATGATTTTATAGAACGCAAGGATGATCCCAGAGAGCTTTTGAAAAAAGCCAACAGCAAAGCTTTTCTATCATATGCCTGGGGCGTTTGGACGACGAGCCAAGCACGTTTTGAACTCGAGGCGGCTCTGGATCTCGTACACAACACACGGGGAGCAGCGCCGGTATACTGCGACACGGACAGCGTGAAATATATAGGGTCCGTCGATTTCAGCGAGTTCAACCGTATCAGAGAAGAGAGAGCGATCAAGAACGGCGGCAGCGCCATAGATCCTGCGGGAAAGCGTCATTATTTAGGAGTTATGGAGCCGGACGGCGTATATGATGAGTTTGCGACGTTGGGAGCAAAGAAATATTGTTATCGGGAGGCCGGAAAGCTGGGGATCACGATTGCCGGCGTTAATAAATCAAAAGGCGCCGTTGAGTTGGAGGCTGCCGGAGGCCTTGCGGCGTTCAAGGAAGGCTTTGTATTCAGGAAGGCCGGCGGCACAGAATCAAAATACAATGATCATCCGACTATTAAGACAATAACCAGAGAGGGCCGCGAGATCCCTATCACGTCAAACGTTTATATATGCGAGTCAGAATATACTCTCGGAATAACCGGAGAATATCGGCGGATCATTGAGCGCGCGTCAATATGGCGTGATATGCTAGAGCTCCAAAATGAAATCTAAAAATATCGCTTGACATGGTACCACACTTGCAGTATACTATTAATAGATAGAAAGCAACGCATATATGGAGGTGCCAAAAATGAGAAGATATTTATTAATTGCCCGCGATAACGATACGGGTCTTGTAAAAACATTTAGCTATACGGAGATATCAGAAGCTATCGAGCAGGCCGTAAAATTGTTATTAAGCGGTTATACATGCCGGATCCGTGATAACGCAACCGGTAGAGAATATGTTGAAATTTGAGGGAGGCGAGCGCATGAGGTTTGATATGTTCGCACGAATTGCGATTGATGAAAAAGCAATAATTCGTATTGTATGGCCGGATCGCAGGATCTCCGACAGAGGAACACGGGCGGAGCTTATGAGTAAATACAAAGAGCTCGCAGCCGCATGGGTATATGATATCTATATCGCTGCCAAAACCAGCGAGTACGATATAATAATATGGCTTACCAAAACAGCCGAATCAATAATATTTAATTAATGGAGGTAGAGAAAATGGCAGAAATTATTACAAGTTATCCCGCAGACATGAGCGCAAGGGATAGTTACAAGCTGATCAAGGGAAGCGCGAAAAAGGTTCTTGATATCGCAGGTAGTGTGATCACACCAGAGGCATGGGCGCTTTATAAAGACGTTGATCTTAAGACCGGAGAAGAAAAGACGGTGTTAACCATTCTTGCAGACGGTGAGAAGTTCGGCACAATCTCAAGTACATTCATCAGAGATTTCATGGATGCAGCCGAGTTTTTCAAAGGCGCTGTAGGACCCATCAAGATAGTTTCCGGAGAGAGTAAGAACGGGCGCGAGTTCGTGACATGTGAAGTTATTTAAAGGCTGGAGGGCGGGAGCGATCCCGCCTTTTACAATAGGAGGTTAGCATGATAAAACTAAAGGAAGTATATTGGGGTGATCCGCTAAAAGCTGAACCGATAAAGAATGGTATGTTTGATGAAATGTTTGGTGCTGAAATGCTCGAATTAACCTGGGAAGATATTAACAATTTAGTAAAAGGTTTTACATTGTACGTCGTAATCGAGGGCGAATATGCTTTACTTATAAGGCTGAAAGGGTGAACAATGATAGATAGAAATAGCGAAAGTGCGGGAGTAGGTCTGGGCAGCGTTATTGCCGCCATATTATCTTATGTGAAATGGCACTCCATTGGATGGGCGATTGTTCACGGGGTGCTGGGCTGGGTGTATGTTGTATATTACTTGATTGTTTATTTAGGAGGATGAAATGGCTGGATGGTTAACAAAGGATATAAAGGATTTAGGAGATATAATTGACGAGTTTTGCGGTGAAAAAGATTGCAGTAATTGCTATTGGTATCGCAAGCAGCCTTTTTGCCCGGGTGAAATTTACGAGAATATGAAAATAAGCCATGATAATTTAAAAAGGGCAATGATCCGGGCGCGTAATGATATAACAACATATTTATGATGGAGGATTACAATGATAGATTATTTATTTTTAGAGAGCGGGATCATGATAGATCTTGCTATGGCCATAGGTCTGGGCGCTTTAGTTTATATATTATTTAGGAGTGAGGGATAAAATGCTGGAGTGGTTATTTAAAAAAGAGATCAAGCCACCAACCTTCAGGGCGCTGGAGCAAGTGAAAGTCAGAGACGCGATATTCAATTATCTATCGGAGATCTACAGCGAGGAGGCTTTATGGTTGGAGCGCATAACGCTGCATAATATGGTTGATGATATTTGCAACGAGTTAAAAACAACGATACGAGGTTTAAAAGATGAATAGTTTATATTTAGAGTCCGGGTTTTTAAATGCCCGGGCAATTTTAGATTTTAATATGACATTTAACTTTATAATCGGAGCCAGAGGTGTGGGCAAAACCTACGGGTTTCTTGATGAGGCCCGTAAGAATCATGCGCCGTTCGTTCTGATGAGACGAACACAATCCCAGGCTGATATAATTAATAAGCCGGATTTTTCTCCGTTCAAACCGATATGCCGCGATTATCATATTGAGATAGAGAGCGAGAGCGCGGGAAAATATTCAGCACGTTTCTTTATGGATGATCAAACTATATGCTATACTTGCGCGCTGTCGACTATTGCCAATATGCGATCAATTGACATGTCAAACGCTGATATTCTGATCTATGATGAATTTATCCCGGAAAGACACGAGCGACCCATTAAAGGCGAGGGCGCTGCGTTTCTGAACGCATATGAAACAATTAACCGAAACCGGGAGCTTGAGAATAAGCCCGCGTTAACAGTGGTATGTATGGCAAACGCTTTTGATATAGCCAACCCCATATTTCTGGAGTTGGGTCTGGTGGGCGTAGCTCAAAAGATGAAAGAGAAGGGCCAGGAGCTATATATAAATAAAGAGCGATCAATCCTCGTATGCATGCCTCAGAGTCTGAAGATCAGGGAACGGAAAAACAAAACGGCTCTGTATAAATTAACCAAAGGATCGCAGTTTGAAAAAATGGCCCTGAACAACGATTTCATATATAACCCTACAGATAATATCAAACCCCAGAATTTAAAAGAGTATAAACCGATGGTTACCGTCGGAGAGATCACTATATATAAACATAAATCTAAAACGGCGTATTATGTTTGCGAGTTGAGGTCCGGAAACCCTCCTACATTTAAGACCGATGAGATAGAGCTGAAGCGATATATTAAGGCGTATGGTTATTTATTGAATCGTCAATATTTAAATAATAATATAAAGTTTGAAAATATGTTGACAAAATCACTCTTTGAAATGTATACTATTTAGAGAAAGGCCGGGTGCGCAAGGGCAGCCCCGGAAGGGCGCGCGACTCCCAGCCCGGGAGGTATACTCGGCCTATTTAATATGGAGGTTCATACTATGAGTGATCCAACAGTAATTGAAAGCTTAATATCAACTTTAGGTTTTCCTATAGCGGTATCAATTGCGCTGTTCTGGTATATCAATAAGCAAGGCGAGAGTCACAAGGAAGAGATCGACGCACTGCGTGAGACTATCGCCGAAAATACAAATATCCTGCATGAGTTAAAGGAACTAATAAAGGTAATAGCAAAATGAGTATAAAATTTAAAGGGCGCTTAACGCCACATTTTACAGCCGAGGAATATTCAACGGGCGTTGAAAATGCGGTATTAACCAGAGAGTCCTATCTGTTTGCCTGGGTCCTGGAGGACACCAGAACGGACGTAGGCCTTAAGTTCTATGTCAATTCCTGGTATCGAACCAAGAAATTAAATGAGAGCGTCGGAGGTATTCCTACGTCAAACCATTTACGCGGCTGCGCGTGTGATTTCCATCTCACAAACAAAGTTACCCGGGCGCGTTTTGTTAAGATAGTAAAGGCATTTAAGCGCTTTTGTAAAAAATATAAGGTAGTTGGTGAGGCCGGACTCTATGATACATTTATACATTTAGGTTTTCAGAACGAAGCTCAGATCAGGGCCAACGGCGGAAAATTTGTACAATGGGATTTTAGAAACGGCCATGAATTATATGATAATATCGAAGAGTTAAAAGATTGATGGAGGTTTACCATGTTAGTTAGTGAAGTTTTACAATTAATCAAGGCCGGTTATACCAAAGAAGAGATCGAGGCGCTGGAAGTCGGACAGCAGAAGGACCCGGAACCAAAGAAGGATCCGGAACCGAAGAAGGATCCGGAACCGAAGAAGGACCCGGAACCGAAGAAGGAGCCGGAGCCGAAGAAGGATCCCGATCCTGCCGGTGATACCGGCGACATGCTAAAGTCGGTTGTAGCGAAGTTCGATGAGATGATCAAAACAATACAAGAATCTAATATTATACATTCACAAAACAGAGTTGAGGAGGCGCCAACGAGCGAGGAGCTTTTAGCGGCAGTGATCAAGCCTCCAAGAAGCAAGTAAGGAGGTTTAGCAAATGTCAACCAACACAATGAATTTTAACCAGGCGGCGCAGATCCTGAACAACATTCACAGCCAGGTTACGGGCGAAAGTGCATTAACGCCAACAAATACAAACGAGTTTATATCCGTAGCGACCAAGACAATTGCCGCCGGATATGATCCCGTGTTAAAAGCCATTACACAAATGGTTACAAGAACCATTTTCAGTATCAGACCATATGAGGCGCAGTTCAAAGGGATCATGATGGACAGCCAGAAATGGGGCGCCATCGTTCGCAAAATGGCCATTTCAGATAAGGATTGGGAGGACTCCCAGGAGTTTGACATTGAGGACGGCCAGAGCGTTGATATGTACAAGGTAAACGCACCCGAGGTTTTACAGTTAAACTTTTACGGGGCTATCGTATATCAGCGTCATTATACGATTTATAAAGACCAGCTGGATAGCGCGTTTACCGGTCCGGATGAGTTTGGCCGTTTCATGGCAATGGTAACCCAGAATTGCATGGACATTATCGAACAGTGTCACGAAAATATTGCAAGGATGACTATTGCGAACTTCATGGCCGGTAAATATGCAGCCGCAGGCAATGCTGGATCCGACGGTGTCGTTCACCTGGTAACAGAGTACAACGCAGAAACCGGCGAGAATCTCACAAGCAGCACCATATATGCTCCGGAAAATATCGGAAACTTTGTTAAATGGGTATATGCCAGAATCGCAGATCTCACTAAACTTATGGAAGAGAGAAGCGGAAAATTCCAGATTCAGGTTGATGGCCACCACATTAACAGACACAGCCCGCTTGAACGTCAGAAAGTATATCTTTTCTCCAAGTTCCTGGAAGAGATCAACGCCAGGGTTAAAGCTGACACATACCACGATAATTATATGGAGCTGTCCGACGTTGACAGTATTTCATATTTCCAGAATATCGAGGACAGACAGAAGTTAAGCGTCAAGCCAACATACCTGAACAACGGCGGAACTCTCACAACAGCAGAAAATGCGGTTGTGATCAATAATATTCTCGGTGTGATATTTGATGAGGAGGCGCTGGGCCAGACTATCATCAATCAGTGGAGCGCCACAACACCATTAAATGCTGCCGGTGGTTATTGGAATATTTATTACCATTTCACCGAAAGATATTACAATGATTTCACCGAGAAAGGCATTGTGCTTTTATTAGATTAATATAGCCATCTCCATCACCATTCTTTTTAGATATATGTAGATGCTAACTATCGCGGCGGCCGGGGTTTCCCGGCCATTGCCGTATTGGAGGATAAAATGTCTTTTACTGTCAGATTATGGAGCTTTAACAAAAGAACAAACAGCACTAAACACCCGTTGACGGATGACGCAACAAACTATAGCTGCAATGTAAAAAACGGGACTTCAATATATAGGCCTAAGATCGAATTAAATTTAGGTATGAGTGAGGATCCGTCACAGTACAACTACGCCAGGATACCGGCGTTTAACAGATATTACTATATCGACGAGTGGGTATATGATAACGGGTTATGGATTGCTACAATGCACACGGACGTTTTAGCAACATTCAAGACCGAGATCGGAAACAGTGATCTATATGTGTTAAGAGCCAGCGCGGAAAAGGATGGCCGCATAGTTGACAATTTATATCCTTGTAAAGTAAATTGTAATTTTGATAGTACCGTGTTAGCATATCCATATACAGCCGGCTGTTATGTAGTCGGCGTTGTCAGTGGTCTTGGCGGTTTCGGATCTATAACGTATTATGTGCTGGACCAGACCAATTTAACAAAGCTTGTAAAAGCATTGGTTGAGGACGTTGTCGACACAGCGAACGGATTCAATTTAAGCGACGCAAGTTTTGCGCTTCAGCAATCAGTGGTTGATCCTATACAATATATAAAGTCGTGTGTCTGGATACCGTTTGACGCAAGCGATATAACAACCATTCCGATAACTTTAGCTCTGGAAGTTTACGGCTGGAAGTTTCCAGACGTTTCGGGGCGCTTAATGGTAGGAGTCAAGACGCAGAAAACATACACGTTTACAACGGTAAAGCATCCCGACACAGCAGCGCGCGGTAACTATGTTAATAGTGCGCCATATACACATGCAACCTTGAATTTTGCCCCTTTCGGAACCGTGGAAATTGATACAACAGTTATTTGCGACGTTTCACAGATAACAGTAAATCTGGACGTTGATACGTTAACGGGGCAGGGAATACTGCGAGTATTTGCTAATAATATATTGCTAAATGAATTAAAAACGCAGGTTGGGGTCCCTATTCAATTATCACAGATCACCCGGGACTATCTGGGAGCAGCCCAAAGCGCTATTGGAGGCACTGCGGGCGCTGTTGGTGATATTATGGAGGGTAACATAGCCCGCGCTGTCTCTTCAGTTGCTAACGGTATTGGTAACTCCATCAGGGCACTTGTACCCAGAGCGCAAACAATTGGATCCAATGGCTGTTTTACCAATGTTCAATACCAACCAAGGCTTGATTTTCAATTCTTCAGACCCGCAGAGGATGACAACAGCCACAACGGAAGGCCTCTTTGCAAGATCAGAAAACCGGCAAATCTGGGCGGGTATATGCTGATCCAGGATGGCGACGTGGGAAGCGTTGGTTTTCAGCAGGAAAACGATGAGATACGCAGCCAGCTTGAAAGCGGTTTCTATTATGAGTAGGTGATAGCATGGCGACGTACACACCAAGAACTACAAGAAATGGTATGGCGGGCGCGCAATATTGGTATGGTGGTTATAATAACAACCCGTTTTTACCTACTTACGGACTACCCAATTGCACTTGCTACGCGTGGGGTCGTACTTGGGAAAACAGCGGGCAACAGCCATGGGGACTGTCAACAGGCGACGCCGGAACTTGGTATAATCATAGTGATCAATTTCAAAGAGGACCCGCAAGCACACCTAAACTCGGAGCAATAATCTGTATGAGTGGAGGTCCTCCCGGAACTTCAGGCCGCGGACATGTGGGCGTTGTAGAGAAAATTTTTACAGACGGTTGCGTACTATTCAGTAATTCTGGTTATTATCGCGGATCAGATCAAAACAAATGGAATGATTTATATTTTTATCTTGTTTGTGGACACCCGAGCGATAACTATCAAACGCCGCGTCATGGTTATGATCAACACAGCTACGCCGGATATAATATCCAGGGCTTTATATATAATCCCGTGGATTTTGATCCCGAGATAGACCCGGGACCGGATCCGGGACCAGGTCCGGGTCCTGAGCCGCCAGATCCCGGCGGACAGTATCCAACGCGGCTATTACTATTTAAGAAGCAAATATACAGAAACCAAAGGAGGTTTATTGATGGGCTCTATCTCTAATAAAAATATACCAGAAGCATATGATTATATTAACGTATATAACGCGGCCCGCAAACCGTCAACGGTTCATGCTAAAAATACCGGGCTTGCATGGTTTTTCAAAAGATATCTTTTACAAAAGATTATAAGTGTATTCAAGTTTGAAGGGCTGCCAAAAACCTGGGCCGTTGATTACTTTTTGTACACTCTTTTCGTATTCGGCTATGTGGCTATCATTAACACGGATAAATTCGGAGTGATCCCGCAGCATTGCAGTTTGATGGGCTATGACGTTTTTTACAGACCTACAAACGCGGTAATTGCCAACCCTTTATTGAAAGGGCTTTTGCAGCCAAGGATTGGGGAAGATTGCGAGATTATAAGAATTCAGCCGGATTGGTGCGGGTGCTGGGATATAGTTGAAGTATACGCGGATATGTTGGCACTCTCCGCCGAAGGCCTGGGAACTAATTTAGTAAATAGTAAATTCGCCTATATTTTCGGAGCTGAAAATAAAGCGGCTGCGGAATCATTAAAGAAAATGTTTGATGAAATCCAGAACGGAAACCCGGCGGTATTTATCGACAAATCTCTTTATAATGAAAACGGGGACCTATCAATTACCCTATTAACCCAGAATTTACAGCAAAACTATATTGCCGGAGAGATCCTGGATGATATGGCTAAAATAGACAGCCGTTTCAATACTGAAATTGGTATACCCAACGTAAACATTGCCAAGGCTTCAGGCGTTTCTGATCGTGAGGTTATGGCAAACAACGTTGAGACCAGAACAAAGGCGGAGTTGTGGCTGGAAACTATCAAAATGTGTTTGGAGCGTGTTAATAACATGTTTAACTTAGATATTACATGCGAGTTAAGATTTAAAAGCGGGGAGGCGTTGAACGATGGCAATACTGAGTATCCTGGGGCTGTATAACTATGATCAGACGATCTTTGAAGGGTTCGACGTTCCGGAAGGTATGGAGCGCCAAACAGCGCTTGATAATATACTTTTAGAGTGCGGCGAGCTGTCATTAGTATACACAGATCCTGCATTTATCAAGCGAGCTATCAAACAGTGGAAAGATAAAGAATTTAATATCTGGGTAAAGCTTTACAATACCGAAAATTTAGAGTATAATCCTATATGGAATGTGGACGGAACAACGGAAGAGATCGGAACCCGTGAACATGATCGTACAAACAATATCGAGCGGGCGTCAAGCACAACGGGATCCGGAAGCACAACAGAAAGCACAGCCGGATATAACAGCGGGGATTGGGCAAACCATACCAAGGAAGAGACCAGCACCACCGGATCCGGGTCCGAGGACGTGAGCGAAGGTGAAAGCCTGGATGAATCAACACACGTTACAACCAGGAGGACCGGGAATATTGGCGTTACAACCACGCAGCAAATGATCCGGGAAGAAAGAGAAATTGCAGGATTTAATACTATAGACTATATTACGCAGAGCTTTAAAAAGCGCTTTTGCGTAATGGTTTATTAATAAAGGAGGTTCAAGCATGGCAACGGGATTTTTGAAATTTGATAAAGATCATACCGTATATATAGATCTGAATACGGAAACAGACGTTGTTAATAAAGCGGTTATTATCGACGCCGAGGATAACGAAACGCCTATAGGCGGAGGCGGTGGCGGAGATTTCAGGATCATAAAAGCTACGTTAACTAATATTACGCAGAACATTTTGAGCGATATTGAGTTTTTATTTAATAACATGTATTACAAGCTGCCGGATATCGGGCCGGGAGAAACCGGCGAGACATGGATCCCGGTAATAGGCGACAAAGTATATTTTAATAACGCAGTTTTTGGTAACATAACGGGCAACGCTGAAGTGGATCTCGATAGTGAATATTCATTAGTTGCAACCGGAGATTTTACGGCCACCGTAGCGGAAGGTTTTAACTAAAAAGGAGGTTAAACATGGCAATTATTAATAGCGGGCTAATGGAATTTAGCAATGATCAGAAAGTTAGAGTAGACCTGGACGCGGAGACCGGCGAAGTTGTAAAAGCGGTTACGATGGACGCGGACGATAACGAAACGCCTATAGGCGGAGGCGGTCCAACCGTGGAGGCTCTGAATGTAACCGAAAATGGAACATACGCCGAGGAGGGAAAGGCATACAGCCCGGTTACGGTTAATGTGAAAAGTGGATATAAGGCAGTTGGTGTTGACATTGACGCAACAGACCTTCAACCCAGCACCGAAGATCCGTTTCCGATCCCTTTGGCCGTGGTCGATTCTGTTGGAGGGATTAATATCGGCGAACAAATGACGGGTGCAACTAAACATGTTAGCGCTGTATTAGCAAACTACGCTATAAACCCCGATAACTACGGACAAACAGTGCATATTAATCAATTTATGTATACTGTACAAGTAGTAAGCGGCGATGCAACATATATTGGTGGTATACTAAATATATCCGGCCCATGTTCGATTAAATTTAAATTACCAACATAAAAAATATCTAAACGTACTCGTACAATAGAAAGGGTTAGAAATGAGCGGATTATTTGAAAATTTACCATATACCAATTTCCACGAGTTAAATCTGGATTGGCTATTAAAAGTTATAAAAGATCTTGCGGAGAAATACGAGGATCTGAACATACTTGGAGTAATCGCGGATCTTCAGGCAGCTATCAACGGCAACACACGAGCTATTGAGAGGCTCCAGGCGCGTTTGACAGCGCTTGAAAACGGGGAATATATCGAGAACTATATACCCGCGCTTGCAAGCTGGATCAATAACAATTTGCAGGAGCTTGTGGCGCGTATCGCCAAGTTCGTAGTGTTCGGTTTAACCGATGATGGGCGCTTCTATGTTGATATCCCGGAGAGCTGGGATCAGGTAACCTTCAGCACGGGATACGATGAGAGCAAGCCCGAAGAGTATTTACACTTAATATTAACAGTAGATTAAAGGAGGTATAACCTTATGAGCAGATACATAGGCGCCAGATATGCGCCATTGTTCGATGGACAGCACGATAGCACGAAGGCGTATGAGCCCCTCACAGTCGTTATCAGCGAGGGAAACTCCTATTGCAGTAAAAAGTATGTTCCGGCGGGAATAGCCGTGTCAAATGGCGAGTATTGGGTCCTGGTGGGCAATTTCAACCAGCAGGTTGCAAACCTTCAGGAATACGTCCAAGAGCATGACGAACAGATACAGCAATTAGAAACAGACGTAGGAACATTAATTGATGACGTTGACGTTGCAAGATCAGCACTGCGAAACCTTGCAAGCTATTTCTATACCAGAAGGCTTGAGATCGTAATACCTGCAACAGAACCGGGCGCCATGGCATCAGCCACCGGAACTATAACACTGCCCGAAAACTTCGCTTTGCTGAATGTGGGCGGCGTCGAGACAAGCGGACCCTTTGCAATCAATTCATATTTTGCAAGCGAGGTTACAGCAACCAGAGTTGTTACCGGAACAGCTAAAGTATACAACATGGGACAGAACACCACCGGCGGATCTGTTGTGCTGGATCTCTTATGCTATAACAAAGAAGGATTATAAGCGTACAAGCAAAGATCATGCCAACACCCTGCAACATGCAAATAGCATGCCAAGCGGGGTGTTATTTTTTTAACAATATATTAGGTATTCTC
>Ga0247611_10007373_pt1 | contig 13847 bp, 8 predicted proteins | sample 177DNAGHGhighgp2_FD_192422 | JGI IMG/M metagenome (GOLD analysis project Ga0247611, IMG submission 192422) | Sheep rumen microbial communities from Palmerston North, Manawatu-Wanganui, New Zealand - 1770 DNA GHGhigh gp2 | ecosystem: Host-associated > Mammals > Digestive system > Stomach > Rumen ...
CTGTCCCTTGACGACGACCTGGTCCCCTTCGCTCACGCCGGAGAGGATTTCCTGGTCCGTGCCGCTGTGGCGTCCGAGCGCAACCGGGACGAAGCGGACGGTTCCGTCTTCATTCAGGATATAGACAAAGCGCTGTCCGGAACCTTCCTGCTTGACGATGCACTGGTCCGGAAGGACGATATGGCGGTTCGTTCCGAAATTGACCGTCACCCGGGCATACATGCCGGGGCGGAGGGCACGGTCCGTATTGGGGACATGGACCTCGACGCTGACGGTATGGGTCTGGGGATTGATGGTCGGGTACAGGCGCTCGACCTTGCCGGCAAAGCTCCGGCCCGGCAGCGCATCCACGGTCAGGGAGACCTTGTCCCCTTTCTTCACCTTGGCATAATCGGCCTCGGAAACGCCCACCAGGAGCTTCACGGGCACGACCTGCTGGACGGTGAAAATCGGCTGCGCCATCGAGAACATGTCGCCCTTGTCGAAATTGCGGGCGGTCACATAGCCGGTCAGGGGGCTGCGGAGGATGGTGTTCTCCTCCATGTTCGCCAGGTTCGAGCGGCGGACTTTGTAGCCCAGCTCGGCCGCCTCGAAATCGGAGGCCGAAATGCCGCCTTCCTTGTAGAGGGTCTTCAGGCGCTCATACTCCGCGTCGTCGTTCTGGACCTGGAGACGGAGCTGGTCCAGCTGAAGCCGGTCCATTTCGGCGAGGACCTGCCCTTTCTGGACATAGTCGCCGACCTCGACGTTGATTTTGCGGATGCGGCCGCCCTGCTGGGGCTGGATGTTGTTGGTTGCAAACGGGAGGACGGAGGAGGAATAGACGCTCTCCTGGGCGACATCGCGCGCCTCGGCCGTCGTGATTTCAACATTGCGGACCTGTTCGGCCTCGGGAGCGGCGCTCAGCACGGTGCCGGTCGCTGACTTTTCCGTTCTTCCGCCGCAGGACACGGCCATGGCGGCCATTCCGAGTGCAAAGAGCAAACGATTGATTTTCATATATTTTTACTTTTTATTTTCGTAATCGGTACGCTCGATTTTCACATTCCCCTCCTCGTCGAGGAAGTCGTGGCCGAGGGTCTGTTCCAGCTGGGCCTTGGCGAGCAGGAAGTTGTACACGGCCTGGGAAGTCTGGAGCCTGGTCTGGGTCAGCAGCAGTTCGGTGTTGCTCAGGTCCGTGAGCGTGGTCTTCCCGACCTCATAGCTCTTGGAGGCGATGTCGTAGGCCTTTTCGGCGCTCGTAAGGGCTTCTTTCGCCGCGTCGTAGGTCTTCATCTGCGTGTCCATGGTCGAGAGGCTCTGGCGGATGGCGATCTTCAGCTGCCGCTCCGCATTGAGCCGCTGGAGGTCCAGTTCGTCCAGCTGGACACGGGTCTGCTTGATGGTATGGTACCGCTGGAAACCGGAGAAAATCGGAATGTTCAGCGACAGGCCGACGTAGGAATACGGGGTCCAGTGATAATCCTTGAACTGGAGGTCTTCCGCCATGGCGTTGTAGCTGTAGGCGAAGGCGAGCGACAGGGAGGGGATGTAGGCGAACTGCTGCATGCGGATCTGCTTGGAGAGCATTTCGGCCTGGAGGGCGAGCTGGCGGATGGAACTGTTATTCTTGAGGTCCGCATTCGCCCCTTCGTTCACGTCGCGGAACATGGTCTCCGCATAGTCTTCCAGCTTTCCGGCCACATCGATGTCCTGCTCCAGGTCCAGTCCCATCACCGCCTTGAGCTGCCAGAGGGAGATGCCGACGGCGTTCTCGGCGTTGAACAGGTTCGGAATGGCCGAAGCCAGGGAGGACTGGGCGCGGGTCAGGTCCAGCTCGGAAGCCTTGTGGACGTTGTAGCGGCGCTCGGTCTGCTTGAAATTCTCCAGCGCGTTGTCGTAGGAGGCCTGATAGACCGCATGGGCCGCCTTGGCCATCAGCACGGCGTAGTAGGCCTGCTTGACGGAGGTGACCATCCCGAGGCGGGACTCGCGGGCCTTCTCGACGGAGAGTTCCACCTGGTCGCCGGACAGGCCCAGGCTCTGCCAGAGCTGGGCGTTAATCAGGGGCAACTGGGCGTTGATGCCGACGTTGTAGGTATAGGAACGGCCTACCTCGAATCCGTCATTGCCGGAAGATTCCGTTTCGGTGGTTTCCTTCGGCACGTACGGGGCGACGTCCGGATGACGCTTGGCGAACTCCTGGATGTAGTAGGTGATGGGTTCGAAAGCGGAGGCCATCATCGAGGCCATGCCGCCGCCGGAGCTGCCGGACGAGCCGCCCATATACATCACCTGCTTCTTGATGGTCCGCTGGAAGGAACCGCTGGCATTGATCTGGGGGAAAAGGGCGCCGTAACTACCCTTCTTCGCATACTCCTGGCGCTTGATTTCCATGTCCGCCACCTTAACGGAGACGTTCTCGCTGAGCGCGAGTTTCAAGGCATCGTCCAGGGTAAAGACGATGGTCGAATCTTGACGCTGAGGCGCTTCCGCATATTGAGCATGGGCCTGCAAAGACAGGAATGCCCCCGCAGCCACCATGAAGATCTGTCTGAATTTCATACTACTAACTATTAATAGCCGCGCCCCTTTCAGCAAAAATCGCACCAAAAGCCCCTCTGACAACAACTATTTGCAGATTTGGATTTTCGGCTGCGTTTGCTTATTTTTGCCTATAAACTGTAACCGAAATGAAACGACTGATTCTTTTGACATCTGCGGCTTTTACGGCCGTGCTGTCTGCTTTCGCACAAGAAAAGGAAGCCGTCCTCCCGCGTCTTGAAATCCAACTGACCGGCGGCGGCGGCCTTTCCACCCTGATGTACAAGGTCCAGGACGACGGAATCTGGACCCAGGGCCTCAACAAGGTGGATGGTTATCACAGCGCTCCGCTGTACGAGACGACCGACGACGGGAACGGAAAGTTCACTTCCATGCGTCCGCTCGCGGTCGGGACATCGACCTTCAACAACTTCGGCTGGAATGCCGGACTGGGTCTGGCCCTGCACTTCGATGAGCACTGGGGCCTTGTAAGCGGCGCCGAAGTCGCCTACTACAAGGGGAGCGTCGCCGTGGAGCGTCTCATCAGCGCCCAGTATATCGAAGAATACAACCTTATCCAGAACTACACTCCGCTCACGCTTTCGCAAGAGGGGCCCGGAATGATCTACAACCGGCTGGACAACTTCACGGAGCAGCAGCAGATGCTCTATCTCCAGATTCCCCTCATGCTGAAATTCATGGCCCCCCTCGGTGCCGCCAAAGCCCATAACTTCTATATCGCGGCGGGCGGCAAACTCGGCATCGGCCTGAGCGGGACCTTCGACCAGAAGGCCGACGTCGTCCGTTTCCTATACCATGACCGCTATGGTACCCAGACAGCCAACAGCGGCTGGGTGTTACTCGATCACCTGAATAACAACGATACGTATTATTACGTCGAAAACATAGACGTAATCAAAAATGCGGGACCCACTGCCCCGGAAAAATACAGCCCGGCATGGGACAACAAGGGAAAGATGCAGCTGGGGCTCAATGCCATGGCCTCCGTCGAACTGGGCTTCCGCTGGCGTCTGAGCGATGCGCTCGGCCTTTACACGGGAATCTACGCCGACTATGGCCTTCTCAATCCGGTCAAGGCCTCCGGCAAAGCACTCTACCAAAACGACCCTACCTGGATCTCGGAGACAGAAGAACCGATGCTTATCGGGCAGCAGTATTGGCGTGTCTGGGGAAAGGATCAGGCCGTCAGCATCCTGGAGGCCGCCCAACCGGCCAGCTGGCGGGGTGATGTCAGGCCCGACAACAACGGCTTTCCGTGCCTGGACAACAAGAAACAATACCCGGAAGAAGGGCGTTTCGTCAATCCGGTCCACACCCTGTCGGCCGGACTGAAACTCCGTCTGGCCTTCGGAATCGGCGCGATAAAGAAGAAAGCCCCGAAGCCCGTTGAGCCGACCATCGTCTATGTGGACAGAGTCGTCCGTGACACCGTCGTCAAGACCAACACCGTCACTGTCCGCGACACCGTCGTGAAGACCAATACCGTCGTCGAAAAGGAAATCCAGGTCATCCGCGACACCGTCACCATCATCAAAGAGGTCCCGGTGGAGATCAAGCAGACCATGGCAGACCTGAGCAACACCATGTTCGACTTCAACAAGTCCGTCATCAAGGAAGCCGCCAAGGGTCCCCTCAACAAGGTCGTCACCTGGCTCCAGGAGAATCCGAAGGTGAAGGTCGAAATTTCCGGACACACCGACAGCAAGGGCTCCGACGAGTACAACCAGAAACTTTCAGAGGCCCGCGCCAAAGCCGTTTACGAGTACTTCGTCTCCCAGGGCGTGGACAAGTTCCGCCTGGCGTACGCCGGCTACGGCGAGTCTCGCCCGATCGCGACCAATGACACCGAGGAAGGTCGTCAGCAGAACCGCCGCGTCGAGTTGAACATCATTCAGTAAGCGCTTAATTCAGAGGCTTCGCGAAATGCGTCGCCTCTTTCTTTTTCGGCCCGAGCTCCGGATGAACGGCGCGGGCCGGAATTTTTTTGACGAAGGCATACACCAGGAAGCCGATCCCCAGCAGGATGAAGGGGATGGACAGGAGCTGGCCCATGTTCAGCAGCATGGATTCTTCGAATTCCACCTGCGGATTCTTCACGAACTCAATCAGGAAACGGCTGCCGAAACAGACGACCAGGAAGATGCCGACGAAGGAGCCCCGGTACATCTTGTCCAGGCGCCATTTGTAGAGCCCATAGAGGACAAGGCCCAGCAGGAGGTAAGTCAGCCCCTCGTAGAGCTGGGTCGGATGCTTCGGGACCGTCTCGCCGTTGCGCTCATAGACAAAGCCCCAGGGAAGGTCCGTAGGTCCGCCGTAAATCTCTGAATTGAAGAGGTTTCCAAGCCGGATGAAGAATGCCGCGAACGCCACGGCGATGGCCAGGTGGTCCAGGATCCATACGAAGTCGAAGTCCTCCTTGCGCCCATACTTCCGGGCGAACCACCACATCCCCAGCAGCAGCGCGATCGTGCCCCCATGGCTCGCGAGACCGCCCTTCCAGGGCATGAAAATCTCCCAGAAACCCTCCCAGGAGCCGAGATAGTAATCCGGCTGATAGAAGAGGCAGTGACCAAGACGGGCACCCACGATGGTGCAGATCAGAAGCGTATAAAGCAGCGGGTCCAGCAGTTTCTCGCTGATCTTTTCCCGGCGGAAGAAGCCCTGGAAGATAAACCATCCGAGGACGAACCCCGCCACGAAAAGCAGCGAGTACCAGCGAAGTTCGAAACCGCCGATCCTCAGGATCGCCGGATCCACATTCCAATGTACGATCAAAGTTTCCATGGCGCAAAGATACGAATTTTTTATGGGATAGGCCACGCGGCAGAATGGGTCCTGATTATCAACCACTTACGCAATGTCCCTTCCCCCAAAACGGGGAAGGGACATCACGTAACTCGTTGATTATCAACATAACTTTTTCCAGAACGGATAATTATCATGGCAGCGTTCATTTCTGTTTTTGTTGCAGGTCGCGAAGCAGCAGCATCCATCGAACTGACGGACGGTTGCCCGGATAGACAAGATAGGAATCCCCGAGATGCTCCGGAGATGCCCGTCCATCGAGGAGGACCTCGGCGGGCCAGGCATTGTACCAGCGGGCGCCATCCGGAAGTTCCCCTGACAAATGGACAACCTCGCCGTCGAAGCCACAGGAGCGCAGGAAGGAGATCCAGGCATCCCGCACATCCGTAAAGCGGCGCTCCACTCCGTCGCTGCGGCGCAGGACGGAAGTCATGCTCCGGACAGCGTCCGTCAGGGAAGCATCTCCATCGGAATCAAAGACAGGAATGTCCCGCACCCCGATGGACGCGAGCCGCTCCATCAACGGCTTCATATAGCCGAAATGCTTTTCGGACCAGGGCTCGGTATATTCCGTCTTCCACTCTTCCAGGTGATAATACCGGGCGACCGCCCATGGATTAGGGACGATGAAAGGTACTCCCGTCCATGCTGACGGCTCCGGAAGGACGCGGGAATCCACTTTGAGAGAGAGCCGCAGCTTCGCAAGCGTCAAAGCGCCGCTGCGGACCGTCAGGCTTCCTTCGTACAAACCCGCCGGAATGTCCCTCGGCACGGCAAGCGTGACCCAGTAAGGCTGGCAGTTCATGGGTTGAAGGTCGAGACTCTGCGGGAAGGTGTCGATCACGTCGGGGCCGGGATTGAAACGCACGAAACCGGTCTCCGCCGCCGAAGCGGGAATGACCGCCGGTCCCCGAAGGTCGGACAGCGTAAAAGTAAGGTCAGAAACCGTCCTGGCGCTCCATACCAGGGCCTGGGCCATCACCGTCTCCCCTTTCCAGGCCTCCAGCCGGATCGAGCGCAGGGCCTTGACCGCGGGCACTTCGGTTTTGGCGTACGCGGCATCGGCGCTTCCCCATGACACCTGGACGCCCTTCACCTTGGTCCACTTAGCCGGGTCGGGCTTCGCGGGCTGCGGAAGTTCGAAATAATTCAGCAGCGGATACTTCTTCTGCGAAGTAAGGACACCGTTCTGGGTGCGGTTCTGGGCGCCCAGCGGCAGGAAAGCCGCCGCAAGCAGCAGGATCATCAGTCGTTTCATTTGTCCAGCAGGATTTTCTCGACAGCCTCAACGGCAGCCCTCACGTATGAACGGTTTTCAATGTTGTAACGGTCCCGGTCCCGGAGCGTTCTCCGGAAAGGCTCCAGGGCCGCGTCCAGCCGGGCGATGTCGGCGGAACCGGCCGTCTCCCGGAAGAGGCGCATCTTCTCGTAGTCCTGAATTCCTTCGACCAGTTTCTCGAAGCGGATGGACGTGCGGTTTCCGGGATACAGCATGAACAGTTCCCCGGACCAATAGTTGGTCCAGCGGGCGTCCAGGAGGGGATTTCCCATCCAATGGAACACCGCCCAGCAGAGGAAGCCGTCGGCGCCGCGCACCGCCATATTGTAGGGAATATACGTACACTCCACGGGGTCGGAGAACACATAGCGGTTCGGGCGGATTTCCGGGCAGCAAATATAGTAGGTGCTCTTTTTCCCCGCCTCCCGGCGGACCTGCGTGCGTCCCTCGGGAAAATCCTTGTAGGACGCCAGCGAATAGTCATAGACCGCGTCGTCGATCTCCGGCATATAGTCAAATCCGGCCTGGGATATCTTGAAATCCGGTTCCACGGCATGGATGATGCGGATGATGTTCTTCATGTCCTCCAAGGGCCTTTCGTCGAAGGCGATGGCGGCCTTTCCGAACCAGCCCTTGCTGCGAAGGTGGGCGGCGAAATCCTTGACGAAAACCGACAGAACCTCCTCACAGTCTTTATGTTCCGGCCGCAGTACCCAATTCTTGTAGGAATTCGTCGCCACATCGAAATAACGGTACTGGTAGCCCCATGGCGCCAGGGTGTAGCAGCTGATCTGCCCTTGGATGCCGCAGTCCATCGCAAACTGGACATACTCGTCAAACACCGAGTAGTCGAATTCCCATTCTCCCCCGACATGCCGGATCCACTCGATCAGCGACAGGAAATTGCCGGCGGACCCGCTGTTCACGCCCCAGGGGCCGTGGAGGATGGGCGCGGTAATCGCTTTCTGCCCGGCAGCGGCCAGACGCTTCAGATAAGGGCCCACAATCGCATAGAATTCCGGGCTGAAAGGCGCCACACCGTAGTCCCGCGCGATCGTGAACACATTCTGCCAGAGGTCCAGGTGGAAGTTCCATGCCGACGGCTCCGGCAGGATGCGGCGGTTGGAGCGGACTTCGAGACGGAGCGCAGCGAGTTCCCGGGAGCCGGAAAAGATACGCAGCGTCCCCTTGTAGCTTCCGACATAATCATGGGCCGGGATCTTGATGGTGAGCCATATCGCCCTTGCCGACATGGCCGGCATGTCGTCCTTCTCCATGTACGGATCGATACAGTCGGCCACCATGGTGGAATCATACTGGCTTGCCGCCTCGTTCATATAACCATGGTAACAGCCGTCCGTTATCACCGGCAGCTTTTCCGTCACGGTATAGCGCACAAAGCCGATTTCCACGTCGGATGCCGGAATCGCCGCCCCGCCTCCGGACAAGTCGCCGAGAACGTAGCGGACATCCTCCGTCTTCTCCTTTGTCCATAGGACCGCCTGGGCGAACACCCGTTCCCCCCGCCAGCCCTCCAGGACAAGGCTCCGGGACCGTTTCCCTTGATAAGGCTCCGTCCGCCCGTAGCGCTCATCGGTACTGCCCCAGGAAGCGTTGAAGCCCCTGACCGCAGCCCACTGCCCCGCATCCGGCTTCTCCCAGAACGCCCGCTCCTCATAACTACGGAACCTGTCACTCCCCTCCGCCACCAGTGCGAAGAAGAAACAGAGAATCGCAAGCAAACATGTTTTCAGCCGACACATTTCAGTATATCATTAACAATAAACCCGCATCATTCAAAATCTCAGACCGGCCGACAGATTGACAAAATGAGCCCCGGAATATGGATTGAACAGATAGCCGCAGGAAAGCGGGACAGTCAGCCGCCCCAACTCGAAATCCTTCGAGTACCTGATCTCGCAGTGGACCAAGTCCACATCCTCCCTGTAACCCGTATAAGGCCCCTTGAACACACTCAACCCCAGATTCCCGCTCAACGTACCGAAACGCCCGAAATCATGGTACAGCTCCGTCTGGAGATAGGAAGAATGGTCCCCATAGAAAAAAGTGAACCAGCACACCCGGAGCGGAAGCGCCGACGGACTCCAGCAAAGCGCCGCCTCCATCAACTGCTTCTTCTCCTCGGGCATGGACACGAAATAGCACGCCAGATGGACCGAAAAATCCTTGATCCGGTACGACGCCTCAATGTCCTTCTCCGCATACGAACCGTCGAAAGGAAAATAACCGTACGCCATGAAGGTGAAATTCCCCGCCGTCAAGGCCAGCTCCGGATACACATGGAGCCCGCACACCCTTTCCCCGCGCCAGAGATAGGCGGAGGAAATGTCGGCGCCCCCCGACAGCCGGACACCGGCCATCGAATCCGCCGCCCAAAGCAGCAGTACAAACAGGATCGCCAGCCTTCTCACATCACGACAATTTCGTCCAGGAAGAGATAGAAATCCGGGAAAATATGGTCCACCTTGCAGTCGAAGGAAGACACGATCCGGATATAACGCCCCCAGCTGTCGGTAAAGAGCGGAAGCATCTGATACAGATACAGCCGGTCCACATTCTCCAGCTCATGGCAGACCTTCCCGATGGACGTAAAATTCGTACCGTCGTCAGAGACAGATATTTCCATCGAGTAAGGCAGCGGATGGCGCCCCGGTTTCCAGCCCGGGAAATGCCCCGACATCCCGGCCCCGTCATTCACGTTGTGGACCTTGAAAAGCGAAGGACACACCATGCTGATGTGCTGCCTCTCCTTCAGGTCGATGACGAGGTCCACATGGTGGAAAGCCACCCACTTGCCGTCCGCGAACGACCAGCCGCCGAAACGACCGTCCAGAAGGACGGCGGGATCCACGCTCTCCGCATGAAGCGGCGGATAATAGGGCGAACGGAAAGTAATCTCCGCGCCGACGGCCTTGTGGCGGCAGTCCCGGCCGGCCTCGGGCCGCTCTCCGAAAGCGGAAGAAGCGTCAAAGAACGCATAACCTCTCTCCCGGAGGATGCCCTCCAGAAGCGGGAGTCTCCGCTTGAAGTCCCCAAGGTCCTTCCGCCCCGGCTGGGTCCAGCCGACCTCGGCCTCCGCGAAAAGACGGGGATACAGCTTGGTTTCCACAATCTTCCGCGTATCGCACTTTCCGACAGCCCAGTCGCAGGCCTCGACCCCGAGAAGGGCCGGGCTGGAGCCCGGGTCGAAGCCGTACATGGCCTCGATGGGAACATAATAGCCGAATTCTCCCCCCGCCGTCAGCGGAGCGTCCTGGGCGTAGCACAGATAAGACGTCTCGTACGGACACATGACGGTGGTGCGTCCGGCCTTCAGATGGCGCTCCCCTTTCTGGGCGCTGCGCCAGGCAAAGACAGCCGCATCCGCAGGAGCGCCGCAGTCGGCGATTTCGTCCCAGCCAATCATCTTCCGCCCTTTCGAAGCAAGGTACTTCCCGATTCGGGCGGTCATATACGCCTGAAGGTCAGTAAGTTCAGTCATCCCATCCTTTTCCATGAGCGCCCGGCAGTTCTTACACTTTTTCCAGGCGCCCATCTGGGCCTCGTCTCCGCCGATACAGATATATTCGGACGGAAAAATCTCCATGTATTCGTCCAGAATCTTTTCCAGGAAGGCATAGGTGGCCTCGTTCGAGGGGCAGAGGTCCCGGGATTCGATTCCGTTTCCCTCCCCGTCCACGCACCGCAGCTCCGGATAGAGGCTGAGGACGGTACGGTTGTGCCCCGGCATTTCCAGTTCGGGAAGGATGGTGATGTGCCGGCGGGCCGCATACGCGACCAGCTCCCGGAGGTCGTCCTTGGAATAATAGCCGCCGTATGCGCCCTCCGCATCCCCCTGGCAATGCTGGACGACGGCCCCGCGCACCACATCAACGCCCTTCCGGAAGGCCCCTTCCTCATGCAGACGCGGATAACTGTCCACCTGGATGCGCCACGCGAGGTTGTCCCCGGCATGGAAATGAAGCACGTTCATCTTGGAAAGTGCCATCATGTCCAGCTGCGCCTTGATGAAGTCCTTGTCCAGCCAGTAGCCGACCAGATCGAGCATGAGCCCGCGGTAGGCATAACGTGGATAGTCAGTGACGCTGCAGCAGCGGATCTCCCCGTTTCCGGCCCGGGCCATCTGAGAGAGGGACTGCATCGCATAGAAGCGGCCCGTCTCGGAGGTGCAGAACACCGTCACCCGCTCCGGACGCACGACAATCCGGTAAGCGGCATCGTAGGCGAAAGGCGCCAGCTGTTTCATCTCCCGGCAGAAAGACCGGTCCCGCATCTTCAGCTGCAGCCCCGGGAATATCTCCGGAAGCCGGTCCGGAGACAGGGCACTCTCCGGGAGACGGAAGGTCCCCGCCGTGAGCGTGTACTCCGCCGGACGGGGCGTCACCGCTTCCGGTCCGGCCGGCTCCGCAAAGCAGACGGAGCCGGTCAGAAGAAGCGCGACGAGAAGGCCGGACCCTTTCCTACTCATAGTTTACGAGTTCGATTTTCACGTCGTCCACCATCATGCGGTTCTGGTAGCTATTGGTTTTCACACCGCCGATGGCAATCCGGGAAGCAGGCGTCACCCCGGACACCTCGGCGCTGAAATCCTGCCAGGCATTGGCACCGGGCAGCAGGAACTGTTTCACCAGTTCGGGTTCGGAAGACACGACGTAGGTATTCGCATCAGGCGTCACGGCATTCCGGTACACGTAGATGGCCATGTCCAGATGGTCGGCTCCATACCCGGTCGCGCCCTTGAAGCTCACCTTCACCTTCGCTGTGCCGGAAAGGCTGGACAGCGCAGGGGTGACGAGCATGCCGGCGCAGTTGTTGTTGCCGACCTGGACATAGCCGGCACGGTTCGTGATGCGGCCGTTGCTGCCGTCCTGGGCCCAGACGCCCCAGTTCTTGAGACGCGTGGAAGGAATGGAGGTCTTCAGCGTCCCGAAGAGGCCGCAGGCATCGTTGGGTTCGGAAACAGCTATCTCATAGGAAGTTCCGCCGACGGTCCGGGCGCCCACGGGATTGTCGCCGGTGAAGGCCACGAGCGGCAGACCCCGGTTCTTCGGCGTATAGCCGCAGGCCTGTCCCACGACGTCACCCGTCCAGATCAGCTGGCCGAAATCCTCGTAGAGAAGCACGTCTCCCGCCTTGGCACTGCCCGCCGAAGCGAGGGTGACATTGGGATCCGGGAGGGTCTTGGCGCTGACCACGGGGCTTACGGCGCCGGTGGAGAGGTCTTCGGCCTTGAACCAGTAGGTGGTGGAAGGGGTCAGTCCCGTGAAGATGAAGCGGTTGGCGATGTTGACACTGGGGATGTGGTTGGTGGCAAGGCCGTTCTGGATAACCCATGCCACATGCAGGTCGCTGCAGGCCGCATTCTTGTAGAGATAAATCTTGTAAGCGCCGGCGATGTCTTCGGCGTTGGTGCTCGAAGCGCTCTTCTTCCAGTGGAAGGTGAGGGTGGAGGAGGTGGCGCCGCGGGAGCCGCCGTCGGTGGCGAGGGCGGCGACGAGCGGATCGACGGTAATCTCCGTGCTTTCGTATTTCTTGAGCTTCAGCGACACGTTGTCAATCAGCAGGCGGAGGTTGGTATCGGTCCCCGCCACCGCGGTTCCGCCGATGGCGATGCGGTCGCCGGGCCGGACGTTGACGAGGTCCACCGTGTAATGCTGCATGTCATAACCGCCTTCCAGTTCAAACGTGGCCGCCACCCGCGAAGTCACGGGCGTGACCAGGCTGGCTGCCCCGTTGGCGCCGCTGACGACCAGCACCTGCACCGTCCGCGGCTCCCGGATGTAATACGGTTCACCGTCGAAGGAGAGTTCCACCGTAGCGGTGCTGCTGAGGTTCGAAAGGGCCGGCGTAACCAGTTTCCCGGGATTCTTCGCCCCGCCGATTTTCACCGTCCCCGACATGCTGGAACAGCCGGCGCCGATGTAACCCCAGTCTGCAAGGCGCGTGGAGGGAATAATCGCTTTCATGGTATTGAAAAGGCCGATTTCGGTGTTTTCGGTGACGAGAAAATAACCGTCCGCATTGGCTGCAGCCTCAGAACTTAGTTCGCCCATGGCGCCGGATGCCGGCACCAGCGAAGTGGCAGTACCCCGATTCTTGAAGGAATAACCCACGGCATCGTCCATCATGGAACCGCCCCAGATCAGTTCGTCGAAATCTTCCCGGAGGAGCCAGTCTCCTTCCGCCGCCTGGGCGGTGCCGACCTTCAAGTTGACCGATGCGGCCGTGGTGACTTTCAGGGGTTCTCCTTCCACCACGGAACCCGCCTGAGTGATGTCGTCGATGCGGACCCAGTAGTCATGGGCCGCCTCAAGGCCGGTGAAGACAAAAGCGGGCTGACGCTCCAGATAACGGCCGCCATAGCGTCCGCCCTTGATCGCGGTGTCATAGAAATCCTTCACGATGTCCCAGCTCACAATGAGGTTCGAGCAGGCGGCGTCGGTGTAGAGGCCGGCGCGGGCCTTGCGGCTCAGGTCCCGTACGGGCTCTTCAAAGCCCGTCATGGACCACTCCACGCTCACGGTGCCGGAGGTCGCCCGGATGACCCGGGCCACCGGCGGAACCCATTCCGCAATCCGGTCCACGATGCCCACGCCCACTTCGATGGGCGCGATCTGGCCGCCGGAGCGCACGTACGTCCATGCGGTACTCTCCTCATCGGAATAATTGGCCTTTATACGTGCATAAAACCGTTCGTACTGCGTGAGATTCGAGAAAATATAGGCGCCTTTGCGGACCTTTGCAGAGACGTCCACCGTCTTTCTCACCACATTTTCGGCAGATTCGGTATCCTTGAGCAGTTCCAGGGTAAAAGACTTCGCCCCGGCCTCGATCAGGGGTTCGGCATCCCAGATCAGGCCGATGCCGGTATCATGGGAAGTCGCCTCGTCGTATTCCAGCGATGTGGGGGCGATGTGGGGAAGCGACTGTTCCTGCTGAGAAGAGGTCTGATTGACCTTCGTGCAGGCGGCGAGGACGGCCGCCATGGACAAAACAAAGCAAATCTTTTTCATACGCCTAGAAAGTCTTCAGCCAATTTTGCAAAGAGGAGGGATAATCCGACCAGAGGGAAGTGGCATGTCCGCCGGTGTCATGGGGCCGGATCTCGGCGCTGACGCCGTTTTCCTTCAGCGCCGCGGCCATGGGAACGCCGTTGTACTGCTGGGGGACCGTGTAGTCGTCAAGCGAGTAGGCGAGA
>Ga0247611_10007375_pt1 | contig 13846 bp, 11 predicted proteins | sample 177DNAGHGhighgp2_FD_192422 | JGI IMG/M metagenome (GOLD analysis project Ga0247611, IMG submission 192422) | Sheep rumen microbial communities from Palmerston North, Manawatu-Wanganui, New Zealand - 1770 DNA GHGhigh gp2 | ecosystem: Host-associated > Mammals > Digestive system > Stomach > Rumen...
TACCAATGTAATAGTTATTAAATGTTTCTATTCCACTTTCGTATATATAAAATGTATTATTATCAGTAAACGTAATTGTGTATCCACTATTTGTTTGCCAGTTCGATATTAGCCCATCAATGGAATTATTAGCTAAAATAGCTTTAGGATTACTAGTTGGTTCTTTTTCTAATTCAGTAACTATATTAGTAATTAGTATTATTGATACTAATAATAATGATAAAATAAGTATATATCTAATACTGGTAAACAGATTTATTATTCCTTGTTCTTTTTTATTTATTGGTTCAGTTTTATTTTTTTTCTTTACTTTTTGTGGTTTTTTAACTATTAGTTTAATTGGTTTTATTTTAATGTCCGAAGGTTTATTCTTTTGTTCCATTTTTATTCCTTCTTTTATATATTATTTTTTTAATTCTTTAAGTGCATAATTATAACTATCTTTACACATATCTTCTAATGTTTTTTCAGTTTTCCAGTTCAATTCTTCTAAGGCCTTATTGGCGTTGGCATATATAGCAGGCAAATCCCCCGCTCTTCTTTCACCATACTTGTAATTTAGTTTAATATTATTAATTGTTTCAAATGAAGTAACCATTTCTTTTACACTTACACCATGACCTGTACCTAAGTTATAAATATATAGATTGTTCTTATTGGTATTGGCATGTTCTAATGCTTTTAAATGACCTTTAGCCAAGTCTACAACATGAATATAATCCCTAATGCATGTTCCATCTGGTGTATTATAATCATTACCAAAAATAGTTAAACAAGGTAATTCTCCTATTGCTACTTTTAAAATATATGGCATTAAATTATTAGGAATTCCATTAGGGTTTTCCCCAATTAAACCAGATGAATGAGCACCTACTGGATTAAAATATCTTAATAGTGTTATAGTCCAAGTATTGTCGGATATATATAAATCTTTTAAGATATTCTCAATATATAGTTTTGTTTTACCATATGGATTGGTTGGTGTTTTTAATTCCATATCTTCTTTTAACATAGCAGTATCTTGTTCACCATAAACTGTTGCACTAGAAGAAAAAATAATGTTTTTACAATTATATTCGGACATTACTTCTAATAAAGAAAGTGTAGAATCAATATTATTACGATAATAATTAAGTGGCATTTTAACAGATTCGCCTACTGCTTTTAAGCCTGCGAAGTGAATAACTGCATCTATTTTGTGCTCACTAAATATTCTTCTTAATAAATCTTTATCGCAAACGTCTCCTTCATAAAAAGTAACCTTTTTATTCGTGATTTCTTCTATCTTATCTAATACCCCAATTTTTGAATTGCATAAATTATCAATAATTACTACCTCATAATTACTGTCTAGTAATTCACAGCAAGTATGACTACCTATGTATCCTGTTCCACCTGTTATTAATATTTTCATTTTATCACCTTTTCTATATCTATTTTGTTTGTGGTATGTAGTTTAATCTACCAATTATTTCTTTTGTAGTTTTTTCAGAAATGTTATTGCCTCTTACTTTTACAATAATTGATTCTGTCGTACCTTTTTCTATAAATGGTTTTTGAGTATAATTTATGGTGATTTTATCATCATTCTGGTAATCCCATACTATTGTTTTTTGATTTTCTTCAATGGTTCCATCAATATAGCCTCTATTTTCAATGTTTATATAATAAGTTATTTCACCATCTTTAAAAAAGATTGGATTTATAATGATTGTTTCACCGTTATCTGTAATTATTGGAGTTTGGGGATCTAGTACTCCATTTTTTATTGATGGACTTGACGATACATCTTTGAATACTATTTTCCAATAACTATTTGTATTTGATGTACTAGTAGCACTTAAGGTATATGAATATGATATATAACCCACACCAACGCATAATAATATCAAAGCCATAATACTAAGAATTAAACTATGAGTTTTTTTCATTTTTTCACTCCACTTTACTTTTTATCCTAATCAAAGTCTATCATTTTTAATTGATAATAGTCAATATTTTTGAAGAATAAATACTTTGATTTTTACTAAAAAAACATTATAATATTCTTGTGTCCTTGTAGCTCAGTAGGATAGAGCAACCGCCTCCTAAGCGGTAGGTCGGCAGTTCGACTCTGCCCAGGGACGCCATTTTATCAATTAAAACTTGAAATCAGATTATTTCAAGTTTTTTTATTAAAAAAAGGATTTATTTATAAATCCTTTCATCGCTTTCTTTAGCTAGTATTAATGCGCAAATAATAAAAAGTAAAAGAAATAGCAATATAATTATTCCAATAATTGCCAATATCATGTTTGCTCCTCTTTTATAGTATGAGAATAATCTATTTTTTTATTACTTTTTTTCTAATAAAGAGTAAATAATTAAGAATCAAACCAACTGTAGCTCCTAAAGTATCTATAAATACGTCTAAAACTCTAGCGCTTCGTCCAGTAAAAGATTGGTGAAATTCATCCGTTATGGCATATATGAAACATATTAGTATGGAAAACAGTATTAATTTATATTTATTGTTAATATTAAAACAGCTTAATAATTGGATTATTATTATACCTAATATAAAATATATTATGAAATGAGCACTCTTTCTTACAATATAATTGTATTTTTTTATAATTTCTTTTTGTTCTTTATTATTTAGTGTGCACCCATGGATTGTTTCATATGTTTTTATTATTAGTTTATTACTTAATCCTAATGATTCGGAAGAATTTTGACTAGAAAAAGCAAAAATAATGCCAAAACATATAATAGCTAATATAATTAAAATAATCTTTTTATATTTCATATAATCACCAGCTGAATTAATGTTATCAATTTATGAATAATAAAGCAATATTTCTTTTTATTTGCGCAGTTATGGTTAACACATTATCATCCTCCCTACTATATATATTAGGGATATATTTTTAATTACCTTTTAATATTAAATGATTTCCTTTAATTGTTTTTATTATTTCAAAATTTATTTTATCATTATCTTCAAACAATACCTCATGTTTTTCGTTTTCTTCTAAGTATGCAAATATATTTTGGTTATCATTATATTCAATAAAGCCATATCCTTTCTCTTTAATCCACCATTTTATAACACCTTCCATTTTTCTACCTCTTTTCTATAATTAATATATCATACATTTGTTTGGTTTTCAATCTTTTTTGTCATTAAAATATCATTTATAATATTTATTAGTAAATCTCATATTATAAATTTATGAATAAAAAAAAGAATTATTAATTATAATTCTATTCTAATACTAGTTTTTGTACTGATTGTTTTTGTGGATATCCAAGATAATTTGTTATTGTGGTAATTGTATCAGTATATTCTTCCTTTAGAGGTTTAAATTCGCCATATAGTATTCTTTCTTTGGCAGCCATTAATTCGTGAATATATGTTAGTTTATCAAAGTTTTTATAGTAGAATTGCTCTTCTCCTTCTCTATGACGTTTATCTAAAGATTCGGAAATATCTGGTAAATAAAAGCCATTTTCATGCGTGCGAGGAATTTTAAAGTCTTCAAAGTATACTACTTTACCTTGATCATTTTTAAAAATACTACACAAATATACTTTATCATTATTTATAAACCACCCAGTGGTTTGTTCAAATTCTTTTACTACCTTTGATAGTTCATTATCTATTTGAATTAACTGCTTAGCACTATTTTTATCAATTAATCTTAATAACAGCTTATACATCTTGTTTTTGGCTTTTTGGGGATTAGAAATCCTATTCATATTTTTCAATGAATCAATTCTTATTCTAGTCATTTGTAAAATAATCATTTTAAGGAATAAGCTAGGATTACTCATAGTTGCAATTTCCATTGTTTGATTATCCCCCATAATCTCAACTCCTATAACCCTATCGTTGTAGTGTTTTCACAATATAATCTTGCTAATATAATTATAACACATTTTTAATATTGCAGAAAAAAAACTCATATAAATGAGTTTATTTGTTTTCTTCTAAATCTTTACTAATTTTTATATAGTAATTATGTCTGTTTATAGCTTCTTGTTTATTTAATGCTAAGAATTGTTCAGCCTCTTCTGGATTATTCTTTGCTAAACTACTATATCTTACTTCATTTTTTAGTAATTCTTCATATTTATCATAGTCTGGTTCACGACTATCTATGTATAGTTTATCTTCTTCTGGATTATATCTCATTAAGGTTAAATAGCCACAATCTACTACTAGTTTTTGTTCACTTGTAGCATTCGTCATTCCGCCTTTTATTCCTTGTTCAACACATGGTGAATAAGCAATTATGATAGATGGTCCTTTATGTTCCATTGCCTCTTTCATAGCGCGAATAGTTTGCATAAAATTACTTCCTAAAGATACTGTTGCAACATAACAATTTGGATAGCTCATAGCAATTCTAAATAAATCCTTTTTATTTGTTTTCTTTCCGGTTGAAGCAAATTCAGCGACTTGACCTATATGTGATGATTTACTAGCTTGACCTCCAGTGTTTGAATAAACCTCCGTATCTAATACTAAAATGTTTACATTTTCGCCACTTGATAGAACGTGATCTATTCCACCAAAGCCAATATCGTAAGCCCATCCATCTCCACCTATTGTCCAAACACTTCTAGCAGGAATATAATCTATTAAATCCTTTATTTCTTTTGAAATGTTTAGTTTAGATAGTTTTTCTTTTATATTCATAGTTATTTCAAAATTATCTTTATTCTCTAACCATTGTTCATATAATTCTTGTACGTCTTCTGATGCTGTTTCTTTATCTTTGAGGATTATATTTTCTAGACGACTACGTAAGTTTTTATAACTTAATTCCATTCCATATCCAAATTCAGCATTATCTTCAAATAGTGAGTTAGCCCATGGAATACTATATGGAGTATTAGGTACAGAACCACCATATATTGAAGAGCATCCAGTTGCATTGGCGATAACTAGCTCTTCTCCAAATAATTGAGTCAACAGTTTAATATATGGAGTTTCACCACAGCCAGCACAAGCACCACTAAATTCGAAACATGGTTTCATTAATTGACTACCTTTTACAGTAAATTTTGGTGCAATATCTGAAGGATTAACATGTTCATTAAACATTTTATTAACATATTCTTGATTATCTCCACTATATGGTCCCATTTCTAATCCTATGTGACCTGCTTTACCATTACAAGCATTTACACATAAACCACATCCTGTACAATCATCTTCAGAAACAAGAATTTCAAAATTATACTCTGGTTTTCCTAATAAAGGTATACCTTTGGTTTTATCAGTACTTATTATTGGTCTTATTACTGCATGAGGACATACAATGGCACATTGACCACATTGTATACAAGCTTCACTGTTCCATTTAGGAACTAAACCACTAACAGCTCTTTTTTCGTTTTTAGAAAGTGAGCAAGGGAATGTTCCATCTTTATAATCTAATAAATCACTTACTTTTAAATTATCTCCTTGTCTAGATTCAATAATATCGAAAACAGTTTTTTTAGTATGTTCTACACTTGTAGGAGTACTTGTTAAAGAACTATATTCTTTTAGATTATTTATAGATTGTCTAATAGCATTTTTATTTGAGTTAATGACTTCTTCTCCTTTTGCATAGAATTGTTTTTCTATAGATTTATCTATATATTCCATAGCATTTTCAACACCTAAAAGGTGAAGAATTATCATTTCCATTATCTTACTTATTTTTCCTTTTATTCCTGTATCATTAGCTATTTTTTCCGCATTTATATAGTATAGTTTTATGTTTTTTTTGATAAGAATATCTTTTACATTGTTTGGTAAAAAGGCATTTAAGTCATCATTAGCAGTATTAATAACTAATATTCCATTATCTTTAAGTTCTTCAACCATATTATATTTGAAGAAATATTTATCTTTAGTAACCACCATAATATCTGAATTAGTTACATAGTATGGTGCTTTAATTGGTTTATCACCTATTCTTAGATGGCAAACGGTAACTCCTCCACTTTTTTTAGAATCATATTGGTTATATCCTTGAACATATTTTTCTGTATTAGTACCTATTATCTTTAAAATATCTTTGCTAGTACTTACCATTCCATCTGATCCAAAACCAAATATTTTAATGTCTTTGGTTTGTAAATTTATTTCATAATTTGGAATATCTAGGCTTAAGTTCGTGACGTCATCTACAATACCAATTGTAAATTCATCCTTAGGTGTACTATTTAACATTTGATATACTGCTAGTATTTGAGCAGGTGTTGTGTCTTTACTAGATAGACCATATCTTCCACCAACTACTTTAATATCTTTATTTTTTAAAGTAGCACAAACATCTAAGAATAATGGTTCACCAGCACTTCCTGCTTCTTTTGTGCGATCAAGAACAGCAATATTTTTTACACTAATTGGTAAAACATTAAACAAGTATTTGCTACTAAAAGGACGATATAAATGAACTTCAATTAAACCTACTTTTTCGCCCTTACTTACTAAGTCATCAACTACTAGTTTTATAGTGTCACAGACACTTCCCATAGCCACAATAACATTTGTTGCTATTGGAGAGCCATAATAATTAAATGGTTTATAGTCGGTATTACTGAACTTATTAATCTTTTCCATATAATCATTTACAATATCAGGCATTGTTTCATATAAAGTATTTCTTGCCTCAACTGATTGAAAATAAATATCTTCATTTTCAGCCATTCCTTTTTGAATTTTTGAATTAACATTTAGCATTCTTTTTCTAAAGTTATTGATGTCATCATATGGAACTATTTTACGCAATTCTTCAAAGTTAATTTCTTCAATTTTATTCACTTCATGACTAGTTCTGAAGCCATCGAAAAAATGAAGAAATGGGAGATTTCCTCTTATTGCACTTAGGTGAGCAACTGAAGCCATCATTTGGGCATCGTAAACATTAGTTGAGGATAACATACAAAAACCTGTTTGACGTGTAGCATATATATCTGAATGATCACCAAATATGGAAAGAGCATGTGTTGCTAGTGTTCGTGCTGCTACGTGAATTACTCCAGGCAAACACTCACCGGCCATTTTATACATATTAGGAATCATCAATAACAATCCTTGACTAGCTGTAAATGTTGTTGCTAGTGTACCTGTTATCAATGCTCCATGCATAGTTCCAGCTGCACCTGCTTCACTTTGCATTTCAACTACTTTTACTTTATCATTAAAAATGTTTTTTTTATCAGTATGTCCTAAAACATCTACTTCTTTCGCCATGGGGCTACTAGGTGTTATAGGATAAATACTGGCCATTTCACTAAAAAAGTAAGCAACATCGGCACAAGATTTGTTACCATCAACTATTTTATTCATAAAAACCTTCTTTTCTATCTTGCTTTTGTTAAGACTAAATCAGTATCTCCGAAGATTTCTGCTTCGTTTGTTTTTAGAGTATTGTAAACCTCTCTTACAACAGGAGCCCATTTTTCGTTACCTTGGCAATGTATTTGAGCCATTTCTTCTAATGTATATGCTCCACGATTATTATACTTTCTAATTTCTGTACATAATTCAATGAATCCTTCTTCTTTACTAGAAAAAGTACAATAAGTAGCATTGTCCATTAAACCAGCTGGATTGTTTCTTTGAAGAAATAAATCACTGACAAAATTAGTCTCTGTATGTATTATAGCATAAACTAAGCATCTGTCGATATTAAATAGTTTGGCTATATCACTTATTTCTTGTGCATAATTTGTTGGAGAAACGTAATACTCACAGTTATGTAATTCATTATAATTAATGTTAAATCTACTTGGTAATTGAGCTATATTTCTTACTGCTAACATTAATAATTCTTCGTAACTATTTGCATATACTTGTTGATTTTTACACTTGATTTGAGTAATAGTTTTACTATTAAGATAATCTTCACTAGAGAAGTTATCAGTTAATTCAGCAAGTTTGTTGTATACTACTTCACTATTAACGTTATAAATTTTAGAATATTTTTCAATTATTTGTCTTGTTTGTTCTATGTCTATCATATGTCCTTCTGTATATGGTTCATGATTTAATACATAATCGATGTAGTCTTCATTTGTATATACTGGAGTTGTCTTTTCTACAATAGAAGTTGTTTCCTCTATAATTGGAGTAGTTTCTTTATTAACAGTTGTTTCAATAATATCTTCTTTTTCATCTTCAGAAAATGTTAATGGATCTATGTCTGTTATTAAATCATCGAAACTTGAAAGAGGTATTTCTCTTTCGTGTAAATCTAATACTATTCCTTGAATTGTATTATCTTCAAAATCATCTTTTAATTCAATAGTACCTCTTATGATATTGTTTTCTTGTTTTGTTTCTTCTTGAATTGAATACGATAATCCATTTGCTGAAGTATTAGGTGTTAATCCTGAAGCCATAGATGAAGATAATGCTACCGCACCACCAATACCAATTAATCTACGTTTTAATAATGTCATATTTGTACTTGTTCTACTTGATTTAAACAATGGTTCCTTTACTAGTTTGAATTTTCTATTCGAATTACTTCTTTGTGCAAAACTAACTTGTGTTTTTCTTGCATAAGAAGGTGTAGATATAATATTTTTTATTCTTTCTAACATATTTAATTCCCCCATATTCTTTTCTGGTCTTAAACCAGTTTGAAATTGTCTTAACCCTGCAGTATTCTTTATATAATTCTTTTGTGCAAATACTGGAGTTTTAGATAACTCTATTTTATTTTTAATATTTAAAAATCATATTTGAATAATTAATTTTTAAACGTTCGCTTAAAGTTGGTTTCTTGAGATAATCTGGTCTTAATGTATTTAAGAAAACTCTTTCTGGCTTTAAACATTTTATTCTTTTAGCAAATACTGGTGTTTTAGCTAGTATTATTTTTTGTTTAAGTGCAAATAATTTATTTGATAGATTAATCTTCAAATTGTTTATTCTATCCTTAAAAAATATTTTATTAGCCGGTCTAATACTATTAATTAATACTCTGTTTTTTATTATACCTTTGGTTCTTTTAGCAAAAACAGGAGTTTTAATAAGTCTTATTTTTCCTATTATTCTATTAACAATACTTATTTTTAAATTTGATACTTTTTCACTAAAAGTAATCTTATTTTTTTGTCTTATACCATCAATTAATAGTCTTTTTGGCTTTTCTCCTTTGTTTAGTTTAGCAAATGCTGGAGTTTTAATAAGTTTTAAAGTTTTTTTAATAGGTTGAGTTTTGCTATGCAATTTATTTTTAAATTCTTCTACTTTATCAGAAAAATATACAGGTTGAAGATGATCTGGTCTTATGCCATCAATAAGTACTCTTTCTGGTTTATCATATTTTATTCTTTTAGCAAATAAAGGTTTTCTTGCATCTGCTATTTTGCCTTTTATTTCTAAAACCTTATTGGATGCATTTATTTGAATATTCTTTATTCTTTCTAGTGGTGTTTGACTAGTTAAATCTTCCACCTTTACTTTTTCCAAATATTCCTTAATATCTAATAATTCTTTATCTTCTTTTTTAATTATTTTATCTTCGAAATCATCTATTTTTACTTTAGTTAGTTCTTTTTGTATTTGATCTAATTCATCTCTTTTTATGATTGTTGATAATTTAGAAATCAATTCTGTTCCTTTTATTACAGAAAGAATTGAAGGAACAGCAATTTTTTTCTTATTAGTTTCAAGTTTTATGCTATTTGTAACTGTTTTTTGTTCATGACAAGTTCTGTTAAATGCTATTTTGTTGTCGTTATATATTTTCCTTAAAAATATTAATGCTTCATCGGTTAAACGATTAACCGTACCATATTTATCAATGTAGTAACCATCAATATTAATATTTTTTAATTCTATTGTTGTTAAATCAATGTCCTCAACTGTAATATTCTTTTCTTCAAGTGATTTATGATCTGAAAGTCTATTCTCAGCTATTTTTTTTGTAGGATAGATTTTTCTTAAGAATAAAATTGCTTCGTCACTTAGTTTTTTTACACTACCGTCACTATCAATGTAGTAACCATCTTTATGTATATTCTTTAAATCTATTTTACTTAAATCGATATCTACTACTTTAATAATATCATCAAGATAATTTTTGTTTGTTTTTACTCTATTAATTGCTATTGTATTTGTTTTAAAAATCTTTCTTAAAAATAATATTGATTCATCACTTAATCTTTTTACATTCCCTAATTCATCAATGATATACCCATCTATGGTAATATCTTTGATATTAATTTTTGAAATATCGATTTCAGATACTTTTATTTCGTCATCAAATATATCGAAAACTTTGGTATTTTTATGTTTGTTTTCTAATAGTTTTTTTATTCGATTAATTACCATTGGATTAATTCTTCCCAAATTTGGTAATCCTTGTTTTAAATTGATTGTTAAACTATTCATAAATAACCTCAACCCCTTTAAAGATTTAACTTCTAAAAGCCTTGATTATTATACAATTATAGGGTATTTTTGTAAAGTTTTCCTGTATATTAAAAAAAAGAAAAAAAGCTATTTTGTAGCTTTTTTAAAAACAATTAATTTACTAAATATATAATTGAATATCATTATTAGAGCTTGTATTATAAAAGTAATAATTACGACCCATATTTTAGTTGTTAAATGCATTAAGGTAAAGAAAATAAATGTTAATAAAGCTTCAATACCCAAAGTAAGTAATCTTGCACCAACAAAACTGACTATCTCTTTAAGAATATTTTTACTTTTACTTTTAAAAACGTATATACGATTCGTTATATATGCAAATAATACAGCACCAATCCAAGATATTATTACTCCCAATTGAGCTTGTAAACCATTATCAACGTCTAAAATAGTGAAGTATAATCCCCATTTGATACCAATTCCAATAAAAGTAGTTAATCCACCTACTATTAAATAGTTCCAAACTTCTTCGTTCTTATGGTAAATGCTCCATCCCCAACGCCAAAATCTTACAATAGGATTTGGTTTATATTCAAAATATGGTATTATTCTATCCTTTTTTACTAGATAACCTTCTTTAGCTTCCTTTATCATTGGCAAATCATTTATTGAGTCTGTATATGCTTTATCTATAATTCCTTTAGGAAATTCTTGATAGAATAAGCGAACTTTTTCTTCACCATGACAATTGTTGCCAACCAATTCACCTGTTTTGTCATCGACAATTGTAGCAATTAATGCAGCTACTTTATATTTTTGAGCAATTGGTTCTAACCAAAAAGTGCAAGATGCAGAAATGATTACATCCTTTTTGTGACTCTTTTTACTTTTCCAAAACTCCTTTATTTTAAATTCATTTTTTTGCCAAAATTCTTCAACAAAACTATCTAAGTCTTCTATTTTACCTATAAATCTAAATATTTTAGATTTAAATTCTTCTTTGCTTAGGAGTTTTAGTGCATACTTTATACAATACCAAATTGCTGTAAAAAGATTCAAATACCCCTTTTTAATTGCAAATTTAACTATATCTACTCCTGAGTCACCATTGTATATGGTTCCATCGAAGTCATATAAATCGTACTTCATTAAATCACCTATTCATTAATTACTTTTTCAACCAAATTAATCATATTAATGTTATTACTTATATATTGTTTAGGTTTAAAATTCTTTGTTTTTTCTATTAATTTTTTAAAATCTATTTCGTCACTAGTTGTACCAATAATGTATCCTTCTTCTGTAAAATTATCAATAATTTGTTTTTGGTGGTCGTTTACATGTTCTCTATATTTGGCCAATCTTGCTATTGCAATTATTTTTTTATTATTTTTTAATCCAGTTATAATACTTCCAACTCCACCATGAGTAATCAAAAGATTGCATTCTTTTATGTATTTACTAAATTCATCTCTGTCTATTAAGTCAAATATTTTCATATTTTGAGACTTAAATTTTGTAAAACCAGCTTGAACTACTACTTCTTCTTTTATAATACCATTGTTAATTGCCGATTCTAATGCATCTAGTAATCTTGTAAAAGATTTATCTTGAGTACCTAATGTTACAAATACCATTGTTAGCCTCCTATAACTTGGGCAATTTTATTTCGAGCATTTTCTACAGTATTCATATCTGGAATCATTACATATGTATATTGTCTTGGGAAGCTTCTTGTATTTGATGTTGAATTACTTCCGTTAACTTGGATACTTTCAACACTCCATCCTGACATTGTATCTAATTGATTCTTGACTAATGTTTGAACATCTTCAATTTCCGCATTTGTTCTCATATGATAAACTAGTGAATCTAGTATTTCGTTATATTTTAATAAATACTTCTTGTCTTTTGATACTTTGTTTATTATTGCGGTTATTACTGCTTCTTGATTTTGTCCTCTGTGACGATCGCCACTAGCATAAATTTTTCTTTGTCTAGCAAATTTTAAGGCTTGTTCTCCATTCATATGGTTCATTCCGATATGGAATGGTCCGAATGCGGTATCACTATATACATCTATTCCATCTATTTGATCTACAATTTTTATTACAGCTCCAAAATTTACTTTCATATAAGCATTTATTTTTACACCAAATAAGTCTTCCATTGTTGATAGGGACATATCAATACCATACAATCCAGCATGAGTTAATTTATCTTTTAATCCTGTTGTACCATGTAACTGAACAAAAAAATCTCTAGGTGTATGAACTAGTAATACTTTGTGAGTTTTGGGATTTACAGCGGCAATAATATTAACATCACTTAATCCTATGGCTGCAACATCACTATAGTCTCTACTATCTATCCCACTTATATATATAATAAATGGTTCATTTGGATCAATATCTGAATTAGCAGTTTTAATAATTGTTCTTACTGTAGTTTCTCCAACTTCTTTTACTTCTTTTTCAAAATCTTCAAATTGTTCTTTAGTTTCATCATATATACTTGATGTAATAATCATCGCATCAATTTCCTTATTTTTTAATGCTTCTCTTATTTCATCGACTGAATTATAGGTAAAAAATTCAAAAGTTCCTATTTTAGATAATTCCTCTTTAAGTTTATCTGCATATTGTTCTAAGATACCTATTTTACCATTTTTTAAACATGATATATCGTTACACTCACTAGTTGTATCTGTAATTACCTTATATGTGATAATCTCTTCTCTTGGTTCGACTAATGAATTTAATATTTTAGTTGTTTTGTTTATATAAGCAAAACCAATGCAGAATATGGTACATAATATAATAGTTAAAATTAATCCTATAACATTACAAACAATCTTTTTTAAGAATAATAATAGAGCTGTTAAACCATCTAATATGACAATACCTATAATACTAAGAATTAAATATTTATTAGGTATAAACCCACATTTAAATAGGCTGTATTCTAGCATTCCACTAAATACTAATAATGTTATCATTATGGCTATTTTTATAATTAAATATACTTTATTTGTTTTTACTTTTTTCTTTTTCATTTTTCCTCCTAATAGATCCATCCACCATATATTGCTTTAGGATAAAATTTTAGCATTTCCTCCCATTGAACAATAAAAACATCGGCAAATTTATAAATAATCTTGCCTGCTTTTGTAGGTGATGTTCTGTTGGCAAATGTTTCTATAAATACCACTTTTTTGTGGAATAGTTTCGCTAAACAACACATTGGTCCAACATTATGAGATCCCGTTGTAACAACAACATCTGGTCTTAATTTTATCATAAGAAATAGGGAAATCCAACAATTAATAAATAGTTTAAATGGATAAACTAGCTTTGCTAATAATGTTGTATATGTTCCTGAAACAAGGTAGTGTACTCTACCTGGGTGTTGCTTTTTTAAACTAAGATTACTTTTGGTCTTTTCAGTTACTAATGAGTAATCATATTTTTTAAA
>Ga0247611_10007376_pt1 | contig 13845 bp, 11 predicted proteins | sample 177DNAGHGhighgp2_FD_192422 | JGI IMG/M metagenome (GOLD analysis project Ga0247611, IMG submission 192422) | Sheep rumen microbial communities from Palmerston North, Manawatu-Wanganui, New Zealand - 1770 DNA GHGhigh gp2 | ecosystem: Host-associated > Mammals > Digestive system > Stomach > Rumen...
TCGCCCTCCAGCGTCTGGAGAATGAAGTTGTGGACGGGCCAGAAGGTGTCCTCAGGGAACGACGCGGTGCCCAGACCGTCCTGGTTGCTCACCATGACGAAGCGGAAGTCGAGCTTCTGGCGGATGAAGGCCAGGTTGCGGAACATGCCGGGTGTGAACTTCAGTTTCTCGAAGGCGTCAATCTGCTCGTCGGCGGGCTCCTCAATGAGCGTGCCGTCGCGGTCGATAAAGAGTATGCGCTGTTGTTTCATTGCTAATATTTAATGGTTTTGGGTGCAAAGATAACAAAAAAACTTCATTCGTCGCGGTCAATTCTCAATTATTTTGTAACTTTGTCCCCCAAATAAGGAGAAATGAAGACGATTAAATGGGGATTCATCGGCTGTGGCGAGGTCACCGAAAAGAAGAGCGGACCAGCCTTCAGCGAGGTGGAGGGCAGCGAGGTGGTGGCCGTCATGAGCCGCCACGAGGAGCACGCCCGGATGTATGCCGTGACCCATAATATACAGAAATGGTACACGGACGCGCAGGAGCTTATTGACGACCCTGACGTGAACGCTGTCTATATAGCCACACCGCCGTCGAGTCACGCCACCTATGCCATCATGGCCATGAAGGCGGGCAAGCCGGTCTATGTGGAAAAGCCGTTGGCAGCAAGCTATGAGGACTGTGCCCGCGTGAACCGCGTGTCGGAACAGACGGGTGTGCCCTGCTTCGTGGCCTACTATCGCCGCTACCTGCCTTACTTCCAGAAAGTGCGGCAGATTGTGGACGACGGCATCATCGGACGGGTGATGAACGTGCAGGTGCGTTTTGCCTGGCCGCCACGCGAAGAGGACTATGCCAAGGACGGACAGCTGCCTTGGCGACTGCAGCCCGACATTGCGGGCGGAGGCTACTTCTATGACCTGGCGCCCCACCAGCTGGACCTGTTGCAGGAGATGTTCGGCGTCATACTCGAAGCGCACGGTATGTGGGCCAACCGCGGACATCTGTATAAGGCCGAGGACACCGTGAGTGCCTGCTTCAAGTTTGAGAACGGACTGCCAGGCTCGGGCTCGTGGTGCTTTGTGGCTCATGAGTCGGCCCATGAGGACCGCATCGACATCGTCGGCGACCGCGGATCGCTGAGTTTCGCGGTGTTCGACTATGCTCCCATACAGCTGCACACCAGCGAGGGCACGCAGACGTTGCATGTGCCCAACCCGCCATACGTGCAGTTCCCGCTTATCAAGAATGTGATAGAACACCTACAGGGACTGGCTGTCTGTACCTGTACCAGCGTGTCGGCAACACCGGTGAACTGGGTGATGGACCGCATTCTGGGGAAGATCTGACAGATAAGAGACGATAGACAGGAGATAAGAGAAAAAGATTAAAGAAAAGAGATGACCAGAACCTTAATACTTCTGCTGATATTGATGTGTGCACAGGAGACTCTCGGCATGAGTTTGCTGAAGCGCGTCATACGTGGATTCGACCGTCTGGACACGCTCTACATAGAACCGCAGCACTACAACCTGACGATGATGATGCAGGCGACATACACGCTGGACCAGTACACCATTGCCAGCGAGCAAGGGCAGGAGGTGACGCTGTCGCCCGACCCGAAGATGAAGGTCGGCCCCTATCTGGGTTGGCGCTGGTTCTTTGCCGGCTACACCTTCGACCTGAAGAATCTGGGCTTCAACAACAACGGACAGAAGCGGGAGCTCGACCTGAGCATCTACTCGTCGCAGATAGGCATCGACCTCTTCTACCGCCGTACGGGCAGCGACTACAAACTGCGCAGTATCGACTTGGGCGAAGACGTTGACACACGTGCATTGGAGGGCGTGCCCTTCGATGGCGTCAGCGCAGGTGTCTCAGGTGTCAACGTCTATTATATCTTCAATCACGGACGGTTCTCCTATCCGGCAGCCTTCAGTCAGAGCACGCTGCAGAAGCGCAGCTGCGGCTCGTGGATTGCTGGTGTGGGATACACACGCAACTCGCTGGACCTTGACTACGAGAAGCTACAGAAGACATTCGACCAGCATCTCGGGAAGAACGTGGCGAAAGTGGACACGAGCCTGTATTTCAACCAGATACGATACACGGACTACACGCTGTCGGGCGGTTATGCGTGGAACCAGGTGCTGCCGCACCATTGGCTGCTGGCGGCCAGCGGGCAGTTGGGACTTGCATACAAGAAATCGACGGGCGATGTCGAGGGAAACGCTCAGGCAGGTTTCAACTTCGAGAACGTCAACCTGGATGCCGTAGGCCGTTTCGGCGTTGTTTACAACAATATGCGATGGTATGCCGGCATGAGTGCCATCATCCGCACGAACAACTACCACAAGCCGCGTTTCCGCACGAACAATACGTTCGGCAACGTCAATCTCTACATAGGTTATAATTTCGGCCTGAAAGGAAAGTACAGGAAGAAGATGTAAGATGTCTGAAGTAAGATGTAAGAGGTATGAAGAAATATATATTATTTATAATAGGTATGGCGCTGGGGCTGACGCTGAGAGCGCAGACGGTGGAACAGGCTGATACACAGCTGGTGAACCGTCTGTTGTCTGAGGCCCGTCATCTGCCGCCGACCACGAACTATCCGTTGCATTTCGCCCGTCAGCTGATGGGGCGCCCCTACGTGGCCCATACGCTGGAGGTGAACCGTGAGGAGCAGCTGGTGGTGAACACCCGACAGCTGGACTGCACGACACTCGTGGAGAATGTCGTGGCGCTGACGCTCTGCATGCAAAGACATCTCTATACGGCACGCGACTTTATGAACGCGCTCGTGGAGATGCGCTATCGTGGCGGCATCATTGACGGATACGCCAGCCGACTGCACTACTTCACGGACTGGATTGAGGACAATACCCGCAAGGGACTGGTGACGGAGCAGCAGGAGCCTGTGCCACCGTTCAATGCCGTGCAGACCGTTTACGTTGGCTACATGAGCCAGTATCCGCAGTCGTATCGTGCCCTCAAGGAGCATCCGGAACTGGTGCCAGTCATCAAGGCGCAGGAGGACAGTCTCGAAGGGCGGCAATACCGCTACATACCGAAACAGGATGTACGCAATACAGAGACCATGCGTCGTGCTGTACACGACGGCGACATCATTGCCATAACCTGCAACAAGCCCGGTTTGGACATTGCCCATCTGGGATTTGCCGTGTGGCGGCAGGACGGACTACACCTGCTGAACGCCTCGCAGTTGCATAAGAAGGTGGTGGAGGAGCCTATGACTTTAGGCGAGTATCTGAAGAAACATCCCTCGCATACTGGGATACGCATCGTGAGAATTAACAAATAGGCTCGTGGCTGTTAGCTATCGACTGTAAACAAGATAACACTTAAAACTTAACAGAATATGGAACTTCCCGATTTTATGAGTTACTCCAACAAGTTCTCGCAGAAGGACTTCGTTGACAAGATTGCCCGTATTGCCAAGCGCGCAGGTGCTAAACTCATCTATGCTGCATTGCTGCTTTACTACACGTTGCAGAGCGACCGCATCAGCACCAAGGACAAGGCCATTATCGTGGGAGCATTGGGCTACATGATTAGTCCCATCGACGTCATCCCCGATGCCATTCCCATTGCCGGACTGACCGACGACCTAGCCGTACTGCTGTATGTGCTGAAGAAAATCTGGGTTGACGTAGACCCCGAGGTGAAGGAGCGCGCCAAGAATAAGCTCGTCAACTGGTTCGACGAGGACGAGATTCAGGAGATTGACTCACTGTTTGACTGATGAGGATGAAGGATGAGATTCTCTCTCATCTTTTATCTAAGATAGGGATTCGTCTGCAGTTCGCGGCCAATGGTTGTCTCCGGGCCGTGACCGGTTAGCACGCGTGTGTCGGCAGGGAATGTGGCCAAGAGCTTCAGACTCTGTTGCATAGCCGTCCAGCTGCCGCCTTCGAAGTCGGTACGTCCGATGCTTTGGCAGAAGAGCGTGTCGCCCGTGAACAGCGTATTCTCTTCAGCACAGTAGAGACAGCTGGAGCCGGCTGAGTGGCCTGGTGTTGAGAGAACCGTGAGACGATGTGTGCCAAAGTCGAACGTCGTATTGTTATCGTAGAACAGACCGATAGGAGCCTGCTCCTCGGTGTATCCGGCACCCATCATCGTTCGCATCTGCCGGTCGAGATCTGCCATCGCTTCGTCGCCTTTCGGCAGACAAGGCTTGATGTCGTAGCGTCGCCAAAGCGTGGCGTTGCCGAAACAATGGTCGAAGTGGGCATGTGTGCACAGCAGATGACGTAACACGAACTGATTGTCGTCGATGTATTTGATGATAGCCTGACGTTCGGCCTCATAATAGGCGCCACAATCGATGACAACAGCTTCGCGGCTGTCGTCGCTCACCACGTAACAGTTCTCCTGCAGCATGTTGCAGACGAAACGTTGAACCTTAATCATACCGGCACGTAAACTACGAATTTTTCCTTAAACCATTCTTCCTCAAACCACTGACTGATGTCCTCGATTTCTGCGCTGCGGCGGTAGGCTGCAATCTCGTTTTCGATGTTGCCGCCTTTGAGGCAGATGACGCCGTTGCCGATAGCATTGTGCTGCTGACGGGAAATGTTCTTGCGGACAATCTTCAGCAGGTCAGGCAGGGGCATGACGGCACGACTGACAACGAAATCGTATTGGCCTTTTTCTTCCTCGCCACGCAGGTGAACAGCCTCGCAGTTCTTAAGTCCTATGTCTTTGATAACTTCTTGAGCTACACGTATTTTCTTTCCAGTTCCGTCAATTAGCTTGAAGGTACATTGCGGCAGCATAATAGCAAGGGGAATGCCTGGGAAACCGCCACCGGTTCCGAAATCGAGAATATGTGTGTCGGGTTGGAAACGATAGGCACGGGCGATGGCCAGTGAGTGTAGGACGTGGTGCTCGTAGAGGTTGTCAATGTCCTTGCGTGAGATGACATTAATCTTTGCGTTCCACTCACGGTAGAGCGCGTCAAGCTGTGCCAATTGCTGTCGCTGGGTATCTGTCAGTTCGTTAAAATATTTCTCAATGATTTCCATAGGCTTCATTCACGTTTGATTTCCAGTTCAATGAGTCCCTCGTAATAAGGGGCAATCTCGTAGGGGTTGTAGATAAAGGTTACTTTGTCTTCGCCGATGATGTAATTGTCGGGTACGAACATGTCCATCGAGTAGAGGTAGCCGCGCTGGTGCAGGGCATCAATGGTGCGGTCGCCCGTCTTGTCGAAAAGTGCCTGTAGAAGTTTGTCGCGAAGTGACAGCTCGTAGTCGGCACCGAAGATGTCGGACAGCTTGATTTGTTGTCCCGTCTTGTTGTCGAAGTTCATCGTCAGACGCTGCGTGATGCCGTGAGCGCCACCCTCGTAGTAGTCGAGGTTGATGATATAGTTTGTCACGCCGTCGCCGTTGTCGAGCGCCTCGGTGGTAACGACATAGCGGTATTCGTACCAGGCGTGCTTGGCGGCATCGGCGCGGTCCTCACGATACAGCGGTGCCATGTTCTGACGATAGTCGCGAGTGTAAGTATTGGCGAACGAGTCGACGGCTGCCTGTACGCTGAGCTCTTCCATGTCGAAGATTTTCTTGACGATGGCCTCATTGATGAGCTGGCCGGCTTTGCTGGTGGCATTCTTGGCCTGCAGCACCTCCAGTTCAACGTGACACTGTGGCGCATCCTTGCTGTTGTCGATGCTGACAGATCTCTCGGCTTTGACAGGCTCGAAGTTTGACGACGAACTCCCCGTCTTACTTCCGCAGGCGTTGAGTGCCAGCAGGAAGAACAAGGCTATCGTTGGGTAATAACATATTTGTTTCATATCGGTGGGCAAAGGTACGAAAAAAAGTTGAAAGATGAGAGTTGAGAGTTGAAAATTGCCGACAGCAGTCATTTTTTCTTAATTCTTAACGCTTAATTCTTGGATTTTTGCTACCTTTGCAGCCCAATGAAAGAATTGAAAGCAGCATTATTCGACCTTGACGGCGTTGTGTTTGATACAGAGCCTCAGTACACCGTGTTCTGGGGTAGCCAGTGCCGACTGTATCATCCCGAGCATCCCGGACTGGAACATGAGATTAAAGGTTCCACACTGACACAAATCTATGACCGTTGGTTCAACGGCCTGTTGGAGAAGGAGCGTGCCATCATCACGCAGCGTCTTGATGCTTTCGAGCAGCAGATGAGTTTCATCTATATTGACGGCTTTGAAGCCTTTGTAAACGACCTGAAACAGCACGGTGTCAAGACGGCAGTCGTGACAAGCAGCAACGTACCGAAGATGGAGAGCGTCTATCGCCAACGTCCGGAGTTCAGACAACTTTTCGACGCCATCTTGACGAGCGAGGATTTTGCTTTCTCAAAGCCTCATCCCGACTGCTATCAGCGTGGTGCCCAGCGTTTTGGCGCTGCACCCTCGGAGTGTGTTGTGTTTGAGGACAGTATCAACGGATTGCGCTCTGGCCGTGCTTCCGGTGCTGTTGTTGCTGGCTTGGCAACGACGTTGCCCGTGGAGACCATCAAGGAACTGAGCGATGTGCAACTGACAGACTACCAGGCTTTGGACTACGAAAAAATATCCGAAATTTTTGCTCGGTTCGCTGAAAAGTAGTATCTTTGCACTTGAAAAACTAATAATTTCTAAATGAATTCTCAGAACACTCCGGTACATATCCGTCTCTGGCATAGGGATTTTTGGATGATGTCAACGGCATCGTTCCTGTTGTCGGCAGCCATATATATGCTGATTCCCGTACTGCCGGTGTGGTTGATAGAGACCGAGCATTTTAATATGTTGCAGGTAGGCGTAGCGATGGGAATATACGGCGCAGGCCTGTTCCTTTTTGGCTGTTTCTGCAACTTCCTTGTTCAGCGTTTCCGTCGTAACAGGGTTTGTATCGTCTCCATTTTTCTGATGACTGTTTGTCTGGCAGCCCTCTATTATATTCATGGTATGACCAACCAGTATGTCGAGGTGCGAGTTATCCTCCTTCAGCGACTGCTGTTGGGTGCCGCATTCGGACTGGCACAGATGGTGCTGTCATCTACTCTGATTATCGATGCCAGCGAGTCTTTCCGTCGCACGGAGGCTAATCACTCGTCGGCCTGGTTCGCGCGTATGGCGCTGTCCATAGGACCGATGGTAGGTATCGTCTTGTTCAACTATGTGGGCTTTGACGCTGTGTTGCTGGCCTCCATGATTTCTGCATTGGCAGGAGCTGCCCTCATTATGGCAGTCATTATTCCGTTCCGTACTCCCGACGAGACGGCTCATATCTTCAGTTGCGACCGCTTCATCCTGACTCAGGGATGGGTGTTGATGCTGAATTTCATGCTGTTCTCGTGTGCTGTAGGAATGGTGTTGTCCTTAGGCTTGTCAGACCGTTTCTATGGGATGATTATGGTGGGCTTCCTGCTGGCACTTTTGGCACAGCGTTTTGTCTTCCGTAATGCAGAGTTGAAGAGCGAGATTGTCTCAGGACTGATTCTGCTGTTGGCAGCACTCCTGATGATTTATACACGTCCGTTGCCTGCTGTCTGGTATCTTGCTCCCGCTTTCCTGGGACTGTCCATCGGCATCGTCAGTTCACGCTTCCTGTTGTTCTTTATCAAGCTGAGCCGCCATTGTCAGCGTGGCACGAGCCAGAGCACCTACATGCTCGGGTGGGAGAGTGGTCTCGCATTGGGCATCGGCATTGGCTACGCTTGTTTCGACGAGACTAATCCGATGCTGCTTGTTGCCGGCGTGCTGACAGTTGCTGCGTTGGCCATGTATAATTACTATACCCACAACTGGTTCCTAACCCACAAAAACCGATAATTTTACGCATTATGTTTTCCGGAATAATCGAAGAGTTTGCTACGGTGACCGCTATCAAGCGCGACCGTGAGAATATAGACCTGACGCTGACCTGCTCGTTTGTTGACGAGCTGAAGATAGATCAGAGCGTTGCCCATAACGGCGTCTGCCTGACGGTGGTGAGCATTGAGGACGGTCATTATACAGTAACCGCGATGAAGGAAACGCTTGACCGCTCGAACTTGGGCTTGCTGAAAGTCGGCGACAAGGTGAACGTAGAGCGCTCGATGATGATGAACGGACGTCTTGACGGACATATCGTTCAGGGACATGTGGACCAGACGGCCCGTTGTACGGCGATGGAAGATGCCGATGGCTCTACCTATTTCACGTTTGAATATGCTGACGACCCGGAAATGGCGCGTCACGGATATTTTACCGTTGATAAGGGTTCAGTCACCGTCAATGGTGTCAGTCTGACGGTATGTCGTCCTACGAAGAACAGTTTCCAGGTGGCTATTATTCCTTACACGATGGAACACACCAACTTCTGCGACATTCGTGTCGGTACTGTCGTGAACCTGGAATTTGATATTCTTGGGAAGTATATTGCCCGCTTACAGCAACTGCAGTAATCGAACTTCTTATCTCTTTTTCCTTATCTCCTATCTCGAAAAAGAAAGGGGCCGTACCGATGATGTGGTGAAAACTCCTGTTTCACACGATGTGGGCGTCCTCCGTCTTTGTAATCCACCGGCTTTTCAGCTCCCCTATACAGGGTAATAACATGGCCCGCCATTGACAAGAGAAACATTCCCTGTTTTTGGATTATTGTAGAGTATCCCGATCTATCAGGTACGACCCCTATGGGTTATATCAGTCTTCTATAATTTCATAATCGTCCGTTTCTTCGGTTTCGGAAGTCGCTCCTTCCGCTGTTGTTTGGCTATAGTCTTCCTCCATTGTGCTGACTCTCGTCTTGGTGTACTGCTCACGGTAGAACTCCGGTGTCAGTCCCATGCGCTTCTTGAAGGCATGGGTGATGTTCTGTACATCGCCGAATCCTGTCAGCACGGCAATCTCTTTGACAGTCTTGTCGCTGTTCTCGAGCAGGTCGATGGCTTTCTTCAGCCTGAAGTCCTGCAGGAATCGTTCTGGTGTCAGGTTTACGAGGTTGCTCAGGCGCTTATTGAAGTTTGTGCGACTCATGTTGGCCATAGCCACCATCTCGTCAGTCTTCAGCTGAGTCTTATGATAGTTCTGCTCAAGCCAGTTACGCAAGGTTTCCATGAACTGCCTGTCTTCCTCCTTCTCGAAGGGCTCGTCAATCGCCAGTTTGAATTGGCGGATATTCTCCAGATAGGACAGGCGGCGCTGACGCCAGAACATAATCACCAGCGAGAGTGCTCCTAACAGAATCATGTAAAACCACACGGCACCCTTTGTCAGCAGGGCGTAGGGAGGCACGACAATCTCCAAGACGCGCTCGTCATAGCTGTCGGGCGACTCCAGAAGGAATGCCTTAATCTTCAGATGATAGATGCCCGTCGGCAGCGATGCATAGCTGATGGTACGCGAGTTGTCGGCATTCTGCCATTGGGTGTCGTAGCCTTCCAGCATATACTGATAATGTACGCGATGCTGGAGCTGGTAGTTCAACGAAGCGAACCGCACGGCGATAATGCTATTATGGTCTTTCAGAACGACACTCTTGCTCTCGGGAACGTAATAGTCGAAGGTGTTGTTTATTCTCGGACTCTGCAGCTCGTCGTTCAGATAGAAGTCTGTGATGCGCAGTTTCAGCATCGAGCCGTTACCCGATGACAGCTTCTTGCGGTCCACCGTGTAGTAGCCGTTGAGTGTGCCGAAGAGCACGATGTCGTTAGGCAGGGCGATGGCAGCACCTTCTGACAGCATGACGTCGCCAACGCCTTCCAGATTTCCGAATATGGAGAAAATCTTTTTCTTCACATCAAAGGAGCACACCATATAGTCGGTGGCAAACCACACGTTGTTGTGGCGGTCCACCGCAATGCTCTTGATTTCCTCTGAGGGTAGTCCGTTCTCCGTCGAATAGGTTTCAAACATCCAAGTGCCTTTTCTGTCCTTGCCGATAGCGTGAGACAAGCCGCCGCCGTTGGTACCCACCCACATGGAGCCTTTCTTGTCGCATGCAAGGTAGACGATATCCGTGCTCATCAGGATGTTGTCGGGATGCTCCTGTGTGTTCTCCAGCTTGTTAATCGAGATATTATTGTCCTTCAGCGACATCAGGAGGATGCCGTCCGTAGAGCCGGCCCACACCTTTCCTTCGCCGTCAAGGGCTATCGTTCGTATCTTCATGAACGAGTTGTAGGGATAGCGCCGCATGACGTTCTTGGAGTGGTAGGCCTTGTAGCTGCCGTCTTTGCCTGGAACGAGCACGTTGACGCCGCCGCCGTAGGTTGCAACCCAGATGTTGCCTTGTCTGTCCTCTACCGACTGGTAGGCAGCATCGCTGCTGAGCGACCATCTGTCGGCATCGTTGTGGCAGAAGTTCTTGACGTCGTAGCCGCCACCGGCCAAGGGCTTGACCAGGAACACGCCGCAGTCCTTCGAGCAAATCCAGTAGTTGCCCTTCGAGTCCTTGGACATACCGTAGGGACGTCCAATCGACTTGCCGTTGTTGTCGGTGGTGATGGTTGTGCGACTGCCGTCCGGTCTGATGACATAGATACAGCCGTTCTTATTACCGAGGAAGAGCAGTTTCCGTTGCTCGTCGTAATACATGGCACGTATCTCGTTGTCCAGCGGCGATGCCGACTCCGGTGCTATCAGCGTCTTGGTAATCGTGTTCTTCTGTATTTCCAGCTTGTCCAGGGCCCGTCGGCTTGTTGACTCCCAGATGACACCCTCGTCCAGCTCCAGGCTGGCGTTGACGGTGTTCGAGAGGTTCCACGGGTTCGTCGGGTCATTGTGGAAGTACTCTATCTCGTCGGTGGTACGGTTGTAGTAGCCGTAACCGCCGTGGTTCATGCGTATCCAGAGATGGCCCATGGCCTCGCGGAAGTTTGAGCCGCGTGAGTCCTGTTCTGGTATCGGCACAACCTGCTGGAACCGTTTGGTGTCGTTGGTTGCCGGGCGGTAGCGGCAGACACCGTTTTCCAAGTCCGAGTACCATACCGTACCGTAGTTGTCCACATACAGGCCGGTAATCTCGCCTGTGGCCTCTGTGACCGTCTTCGGAGCCTGACCGTATGAGAACGTCAGAATCTTTCCCGAACGCGTGCCGACATAGATGTTATAGCCATTGGAATAGAGTATGCAGACATCCTCGTCGGTGAACAGTCCCTTGTTCTCTATAGACAGGTTATTGATGTCCAGACGGTGCACGCCTTTGTCTGTTCCCACCCAGATGTCGTTGTGATAACCCTCAGCCATGCATTTCACGGTCATGTTGGTTGTCGTGATGAGCAGAGGCTCGTTGTTCTTCGGGTTGTTGGGGTCGAGGCGCATCTTGTAGAGACCGACGCCGTCAAACGATGCCAGCACGTCGCCACTGCTGGTGACGACAAGCGGATACTGTGTACGCAGGTCGTCGTGTCCGCTAATGCTCTGGAGCGGGTTGATGAACTGGTCCTTCTTCCTGTCGAGCACGAAGATGCGTCCGTCGTACATGCGCATCCACACGTTCTGCCACGTGTCGACCACCAAGTCGAGAATACGGTTGTGCAGGTTGGGAATGTGGCTGCCGTTGCCCGTGCGGTAGTTATAGAAGTTATAACCGTCGAAGCGCGACAGACCGTTCCATGTAGCTATCCAGATGAATCCGTAGTCGTCCTGAACCATATTGGATATCGCATTACTGCTCAGACCGTTATTGGTTGAGAAGTGCGACAGCGAAGCTTTCAGTTCCTGCGCCTGACTGCTTGTGGCGAGTCCCGCGGCCATGATGCCGATTGCTAAGATATGGTATAGTCGTTTCATGGAATAGCTACCTTTTACGGCGCTAAGGTACAGAATTAATTCCATATAGCGAAATTATTAAGATATTTTAATTCGTTTTTTCGTGTTTTTCCGTGATGATGTGAAACAATTGTTGTACCTTTGCACGAAAATCTGCGCAAACATGATGGAAAACGATACTCTCTTGTCCGCGTTGAACGAAAGTCAGCGCGAGGCGGTTCTCTTCTGCGACGGCCCGTCGCTGGTCATTGCCGGTGCCGGCTCTGGAAAGACGCGTGTGCTGACCTATAAGATAGCCTATCTTCTGGAGCAGGGCATCCAGCCTTGGCAAATTCTGGCGCTGACGTTCACCAACAAGGCGGCGCGCGAGATGAAGGAGCGTATCGGCCGTCTGGTGGGCGACGAGCGTGCCCGCTATCTGCAGATGGGCACTTTCCATTCTGTCTTTGCCCGAATCCTGCGTGCGGAGGCCGACAAGCTGGGCTTCCAGTCTAATTTCACCATCTACGACCAGTCGGATGCCCGCTCCTTAGTGAAGACCATTATCAAGGAGATGGGACTCGATGACAAAGTCTATAAGCCTGCCTCTGTGGCCGACCGTATCTCGATGGCCAAGAACCACCTGGTGCTGCCCGTCCACTATGCCAGTACGGCGTGGGCCACTGACGATGCTGTGTCGAAGCGTCCTGCCGTCAAGGATATCTACCTGCGCTATTCCGAGCGCTGCCGTCAGGCTAACGCGATGGACTTCGACGACCTGCTGGTGCAGACCTATGTGCTCTTCGAGCAGCACGAGGACGTGCGCCGGAAGTATGTCGAGAAGTTTGGCTTCGTACTGGTCGATGAGTATCAGGACACGAACTACGCGCAGCAGCAGATTGTTTTGCAACTGACACGTGAACGCCAGCGTGTCTGTGTCGTCGGTGACGATGCCCAGAGCATCTACAGTTTCCGCGGAGCCAACATCGACAATATCTTGAACTTCCGCGAGGCCTATAACGGCGCCCGCCTTTTCAAGCTGGAGCAGAACTACCGCTCGACGCAGAACATCGTGCAGGCCGCTAACTCGCTGATACGCAAGAACGAACGCCAGATACCGAAGGATGTCTACAGCCGTAACGAGGAGGGCGAGTTGCTGACGCTGAAGCCTGCCTATTCCGACCGCGAAGAGGCCATCATCGTGTGTCAGGACATCAAGCGGCTGCGCCGTGAGGAGAACGGACATTGGAGCGACTTTGCCATCCTGTACCGCACGAATGCACAGAGCCGTTCGTTCGAGGAGCAGATGCGCAAGGACAACATCCCGTACCGCATCTACGGCGGTCTGTCGTTCTACCAGCGCAAGGAAATCAAGGACGTCATTGCCTACTTCCGCATGGTGGCTAACCCCGACGACGAGGAGGCCTTCAAGCGCATTGTGAACTATCCCACACGCGGCATCGGCAACACGACGATAGACAAGATTGTGAATACCGCCAACAGCTATGGCGTCAGCCTGTGGCGTGTCATCTCCGAGCCCGTGCTGTTTCCGCTCGATGTCAATAAAGGTACGCTCGTGAAGATTGAGGCGTTCCGTCAGCTCATCGAAGGCTGGCGTCAGCGTCTGACGACGGAAGATGCCTACCAGTTGGGCCACGACATCATCATGGCGAGCGGCATCAGCCGCGACATCTACGGCAGCCACAACCCCGAGGACATTTCTCGGCAGGAGAACCTCGAGGAGTTCCTCAGCGGCATGCAGGACTTCGTTGAAGGCCGGCACGAGGAGGACATGGGCGACCAGGTCTATCTGACGGACTTCCTGCAGGAGGTGGCGCTGCTGACTGATCTCGACAGCGACGATGGCGATGACAACGACAAGGTGGTGCTGATGACCATTCACGCTGCCAAAGGTCTGGAGTTCCCGACGGTCTTTGTCGTGGGCTTGGAGGAGAATATCTTCCCGTCGCCGATGTGCATCAATTCCATGCGCGAACTGGAGGAGGAGCGTCGCTTGCTCTATGTGGCCATCACCCGTGCCGAGAAGCATTGCATTATGACCTGCGCCCAGAACCGCTTCCGCTATGGCCGTATGGAGTACGACACACCGTCGCGTTTCATCAAGG
>Ga0247611_10007377_pt1 | contig 13844 bp, 12 predicted proteins | sample 177DNAGHGhighgp2_FD_192422 | JGI IMG/M metagenome (GOLD analysis project Ga0247611, IMG submission 192422) | Sheep rumen microbial communities from Palmerston North, Manawatu-Wanganui, New Zealand - 1770 DNA GHGhigh gp2 | ecosystem: Host-associated > Mammals > Digestive system > Stomach > Rumen...
CCGTCCCCGGTAGCATAAATGGGGTTGCCGGGCGGGCAGGCGAAGTCCATGCCCGTATGCCGCTTGGTATACCCCAGGAGAGGATCGGACCGATAGCCGAAAGGACTGCTCATCCGATAGGTAGAGGGGTCCGTGTCCATGGGGGGGATGGCGGGAATGTGCAAAGCCATGTCGCCGGCGGTCTGCTGCACCGCGGCTACATCGTCAAAGGATTTGGACTGGATGTAGGCCCGCTTTTCCAGCACGTCCAGGCGGCGCGTGATATCCAGCAGGGCTGTGCCTTCCAGCGCCGCATAGCGGTGCTCGCCCCCCAGGCCGGAGCCGCGTACGGCCTGGGGAATCTCGTCCAGGCCATAGACAGACCGATAGATGCGGTTGTCCCGCATTTCCATGAGCGAGAGCAGCTGGTCATAGCGGTCCAGCTGTTTGGACATCTGGTCCATGCGGGTGCTCCAAATGGCGTTCTGGAGCTTGAGGATGGCGGTTTTGGGTAGATCGGCCCCTAAAACGAACACATAGAACCACATGTAGAACAAAAACAGCATGCCCCCTACAATAAAGGACAAGAGCAGCTGCACGCTGCCGAAATGTTTAAGCCTGCCGTTTTTCTCTGAAGGAGCCATATTTTGCAAAGATAACAAAAATCCTGCCCAAATGCCAAAATAGGATATTTACAGGAAAAAATGTACCTTTGCAGGTTATTTTGATATGAATATATGACATCTAATGAAATCCGCCAGAAGTATCTGGACTTTTTCGCCTCCAAGGGGCACACGGTAGTGCCCTCGGCCCCCATGGTCATCAAGAATGACCCCACGCTCATGTTCACCAATGCGGGCATGAACCAGTTCAAGGACATTTTCCTGGGCAACAGCGCCCCCAAGTTCCCCCGCGCCACGGACTCCCAGAAGTGCCTCCGTGTGAGCGGCAAGCACAACGACCTGGAAGCCGTGGGCCACGACGGCCGGCACCACACCATGTTCGAGATGCTGGGCAACTGGAGCTTTGGCGACTACTTCAAGGAAGAGGCCATCGATTGGGCCTGGGAGCTGCTCACGGAGGTGTACAAGATTGACAAGACCAAACTGTACGCCACCGTTTTCGAGGGCTCCGAAGAAGACGGAACGAAACTGGACACCGAGGCCCGCAAGGCCTGGCTCAAGCACCTGCCGGAGGACCATGTGCTCACCGGCGACAAGCACGACAACTTCTGGGAAATGGGCGATACCGGCCCCTGCGGCCCCTGCTCGGAAATCCACATCGACCTTCGTCCGGACGAGGAGATTGCCAAAATTCCCGGCCGCGAGCTGGTGAACACGGACAATGACGATGTCATCGAAATCTGGAACCTGGTGTTCATGCAGTACGAGCGCAAGGCCGACGGCCACCTGGAGCCGCTGCCCGCCAAGAACATCGACACCGGCATGGGCTTCGAGCGCCTGTGCATGATCCTGCAAAACAAGAAGAGCAACTACGAGACAGACGTTTTCTCCGGCCTCATCGGCCAGGTGGAAGCCTTCAGCGGCCACAAATACGAGGAAGGCGGCAACGTCCAGGTGGCCATGCGCGTAATTGCAGACCACATCCGCGCCATCGCCTTCTCCATTGCCGACGGCCAGCTGCCGTCCAACGTGAAGGCCGGCTACGTGATTCGCCGCATCCTCCGCCGCGCCGTCCGCTACGGTTACACCTTCCTGGGCTTCACGGAGCCCTTCCTGTGCCGCCTCATCCCCCAGCTGGTGGCCGATATGGGAAGCGCCTATCCGGAGCTCAAGGCCCAGCAAAAACTCATCACCAGCGTAATCAAGGAAGAAGAAAACGCTTTCCTGCGCACCCTGGACCGCGGCATCCGCATGCTGGAAGACAACATGAACAAAAACGCCGCCACCAAGGTGGTTTCCGGGACCGATGCCTTTGTGCTGTACGACACTTACGGCTTCCCCATCGACCTTACGGAACTCATCGCCTCCGAAAAAGGCTATACAGTGGACCTGGAAGGCTTCAACGTGGAGCTCCAGAAGCAGAAGGAACGCGCCCGCAACGCCACCGCCAACGAGTTTGGCGACTGGATGGTGTTCAAGGAGGCGGACGTCCTCTTCGAGGGCTATGATACCCTGCGCGTGGAAGGGGCGCACCTCCTGAAGCAGCGCACCGTAAAGCAGAAGAACAAGGAATACTTCCAGCTGGTCTTTGACCGCACGCCTTTCTATGCCGAGATGGGCGGCCAGGTAGGTGATACCGGCTACATTGAGGGCGAGAACGGGGAACGCATCCAAATCCTGAACACCGTGAAGGAGCACAACCTCACCATCCACCTGGCCGAGCGCCTTCCCTCGCAGAGCACGCAGGCCTTCACCCTGGTGGTGGACAATGTGCGCCGCCGCCACATCCAGAACAACCACTCCTGCACCCACCTGCTGCACCAGGCCCTCCGCGTGGTGCTGGGCACCCATGTGGAGCAGAAAGGTTCCTTCGTGGGACCGGACTACTTCCGCTTCGACTTCTCCCACTTCCAGAAGATGACCGACGAAGAGCTACGCGCTGTAGAAATCCGCGTGAACCAGCTCATCCGCTCGGACTTCCCGCTCATCGAAAAGCGCGACGCCACCATGGAGGAGGCCCGCAAGATGGGCGCCATGGCCCTGTTCGGCGAAAAGTACGGGGACGTGGTACGCGTGGTGCGATTCGGCGACTCCGTAGAGCTTTGCGGTGGCACCCATACCCGCAGCACCGGCACCATCGGCCTGTTCAAGATTGTGTCCGAGAGTGCCGTGGCCGCCGGCGTGCGCCGTATCGAGGCCGTTACGGGCGCCAAGGCCATGGAGAGCATCCACCACATGGAAGACCTCCTGAAAACCATCAAGAATATCTTCAACAACGCTCCGGACCTCACCGGCGCCATCGAGAAACTGGTGGCCGAGCATGCCGATGCCCGCAAGCAGCTGGAGGCCGTAGCCAGCGAGAAGGCCGCCGCCCTGGCCCAGAAACTGGAGGAGGGCGCAGAGGAAGTGAACGGCATCAGACTGGTACGCTTCGACCACTCCATGGATCCCGCCATCGTGCGCAATGTGGCCCTGCTTTTGCAGAAGAAGGTCCAGAACCTGGCGCTCGCCGGCGCCTTCGCCTTCGACGGCAAGCCCAACCTGGTGCTCATGTACTCCAATGACCTGGTAGCCAAGGGCAAGAATGCCGGCAAGGACATCCGTGAAGCCGCCAAGTTCATCCAGGGCGGCGGTGGCGGACAGAGTGGCCTCGCAACCGCCGGCGGCCGCGACATCGAAGGTCTCCCGGACGCCCTGAATAAACTTATTGAAGTAGCTACTTGTTAATTATTGCAAATGCCTGTATGCTTGGCAAATCTGTGGCCACCCTCGGCCACATAAGAGGGAGGGGCCCACAGCCGTGTCGTCAGACACGTTGCGTATGGGAGGGGGCGCGAAGCGACGATTTGCCAAGCATATAGGCATTTGCCAATACTAGAATGAAGAAATTAGACCAGTTTTTACTCAAATCCTTTGTGGGGCCGTTCCTGGCGGTCCTGGGGATTGTGACGTTCATACTGGTCATGCAGTTCTTGTGGCTGTATATTGACGAGCTGGTGGGCAAGGGCCTGGAATTCAAGGTTATCCTGGAATTCCTGATGTGGGGCAGCTGCCAGACGCTGCCGCTGGCCATTCCGCTGGCTACCCTCCTGAGCTCCATGATGACCCTGGGCGAGATGGGCGAAAAATTCGAGCTCACCGCCATCAAGGCTTCCGGCATCTCGCTCACACGCGTGCTGCTGCCCATGATTATCGTGAGCATCCTCGTGAGCATCGGCGCCTTCTACGTGGGCGACCGCCTGGTCCCCTACTCCATCAACCAGATTTATACCATGCGCGACGACATCGGCCGCACCAAGAGCGAGATCAAAATCCCTACGGGGACGTTCTACGACGGTATCGAGGGGTATATCCTGCGGGTGGAACGCCGGGACAAGAAGACGGGCATGATGTACAACATCCAGGTGTACGACCACACCGTGGGGAAGGGCAACACGCGCCTTACCGTGGCCGACAGCGGCATCATCAAGATGTCCAAGGCCAAGGACTACCTAACGTTCCAGCTCTTTGACGGGGTGAACTACCAGGAGGACAACAAACGCAAGTATAGGGACACCACCCTGGCGCTCCAGCGCATCCGTTTCCACAATCAGGAAATGGTGATCCCGCTGGAAAACTACGCCTTCCATCACTCCGACAGCGCCCGCTACGGCGAGCAGGTCCGTTCCATGAACCTTAAGGACCTGCGTCATGGGCACGATTCCCTCACCAATCTGGTCGATGTGGGCACCAAACGGCACGTGGCCGAATTTCGCCGGCAGAACCACCTGGAACATAAGGACCAGCTGGACACCGCCTGGCGCACCAAGGCCACCACGGTGATGGAACCCCTGACGGACAAGGCCTGGACCAACAAAGGCGCCCGGCTCCGCGGCTTGGAAAATGCCGCCGGCAGCGCCCGCCAGTACCAGAACCTGGCCAACGGACAAATCATGGATTCGGCCGACTATACCCACCTGATTCACCGCACGGATGTGGAAATCTGGAAAAAATACGCCACGGCGCTGGCCTGCCTGCTGCTGTTCTTCATCGGCGCGCCGGTAGGAGCCATTCTCAAAAAAGGCGGCCTGGGTACTCCGGCCATCGTCTCCATGTTGTTCTTCGTGCTCTACTGGGTGGTGGACATCACCGGCGAGCGCCTGGCCAACAATGGCACCACGTCGGCGTTTGTTGGCAAGTTTGTATCGGCCTTTGTCTTGGCACCCATCGGCGCCTGGCTCACCCTGAAGGCCATTCAGGACGCCAGCGTCTTCAATGTGGACCTGGTAAAATCCTGGTTCCGCAAAGCAAAAAGTAAATTCTTCCGTATGTTCAGAAAAACACGCATTGTCTATATGGGCACCCCGGAATTCTCCGTGGGCCCGCTGGACGCCCTTATCAAGGCCGGCTACCAGATTGTGGGCGTTGTTACCGTACCGGACAAGCCGTCCGGACGCGGCCTCAAGATGAACGAGAGCGCCGTCAAGAAGTACGCTGTAGAACACAGCCTGCCGCTGCTGCAGCCGGAAAAACTCAAGGACGAGGCCTTCCTGCAGGAGCTTGCCGCGTGGAAGGCGGACCTCTTTGTGGTAGTGGGCTTCCGCATGCTGCCTGAGGTGGTGTGGACCATGCCCAAGCTGGGCACCTTCAACCTGCACGCAGCCCTGCTGCCGCAGTACCGCGGCGCTGCGCCCATCAACTGGGCGGTGATTAACGGCGAGAACATTACCGGTGTCACCACCTTCATGATTGACAAGAAAATTGATACCGGCGGCATTATCCTGCGTTCCGAGTGCCGGGTAGAGCCCACGGATACGGCCGGGGACCTGCACGACAAACTCATGGAACTGGGCTCCGCGCTGGTGATAGAGACCGTGGAAGGCATTGTGCAGAAGAACGTAGAACTGCGCGTACAACGAAGCTTTATCCAGGGCTCCGAGCTTCTGAAGCCGGCACCCAAGCTCACGCGGGAGCTGCAGCACATCGATTGGAACGACACCACCAAGCACGTGTACAACCTCATCCGGGGCCTCTCCCCCTACCCTTGCGCCTACACGGAGCTGGTGCCGGTGGAAGGGGATACCCTTTCTTCCACGTCGCTTCGCGACCCTGTACGGGCAAATGTTCCAGAAAGGGTGTCCCCTTCCGGAACGCCGATCCAGCTCAAGGTATTCTTCGGAGAAATGCGCATGGACCTGCACGGAGAGCCCGGAACGGTGCTCAGCGACGGAAAGACGTACTTCGCTGTGGCCACGCAGGACGGTGCCATCGCCATAACCGACCTGCAGCTATCCGGTAAAAAGCGCATGGACGTGCGCTCCTTCCTGCTGGGTTTCCGCAATCCAACGGCCTACGTCTGCACCCAGGGCACTTCCAAGGCCGAGATTCTGAAAGCCACGCCCAAGGAAGATGAATAGCATAGTCATCCTTAGCAACGGGCAGTTTCCCACGGAGCCGTATCCGCTGTATCTGCTGGAATCGGCGGAGGGAGTGGTGTGCTGCGACGGGGCGCTGGAGCAGTGGCTCGCGCACAATCCTGACGCCTGTCCGCTGGCGGTTGTGGGGGACCTGGATTCCCTGTCACAGGCGCTACAGGAACAGTTTGCCTCCTGCCTGGTCCACGTGACGGAACAGGACTACAATGACCTCACCAAGGCCATGCGCTGGGTGCTTCGGGAGCATCCGGAGGTGCAGGAGATAGTGATTCTGGGCGCCACGGGGCTGCGGGAGGACCATACTATCGGCAACCTGGGGCTCCTGATGGAATATACCCGCCTGTTTGACCTGGGCTCCCGGAACGTCTCCATGGTCTCCGACTACGGCACGGCCTTCGCCATTACAGGCAGCTGCGACCTCCACCTGGGTGAAGGCCGCCGCTTCTCGTTCTTCAGTGCCGATAATTCCTTAAAAGTAACATCTGAGGGGCTACAGTGGCCGCTGGACGGCGTGGTGTTCGACGCCTGGTGGAAAGCCACCCTTAACCGCACCACCGAACCCATCGTCTCCCTCCACTTCAACCACCCCGCCCCCGCCCTGGTGATGGTGGACTAACCGCGTCTCGTCAATACTTTCTTCGGAGACATGCAGGCGAAGATAGTGGGCTATTTGCTCGGTCATGGCGCCGGTCCTTTGACGGAGGCGCATGAACAATTCTACGCGCTGCTCCTTGGGAAGAGACAGAACCTGATGAATGTCTTCAAAAGTGCCGTCTCGGAGAAGGATGGCTGCAAATTTGGAAAAGTACACGTCCGAGCGGCCAACCGTTATTTCGTTTAAATCGAACTCGCTTCCGGTATTGGCGTGCATGGCCGTGAGCATATCCTCAAAGGAGTCAAAGTAGCGGATGGTCTCTGCATAATCAATCACATTGTATGTACTGACGATAAAGTCCGTCAACTGCCGCTTTTCGGCTAAATCCAAAGGCGCAAAGAGTCTCTTAAGCAAGGGGTAGGTCATTGGCTTTCCCAGTTTGTGCTGTGCCTTAACTTCTTTCACCGCGCATTGCAGGGGCCAGCTGCAGTTCCGGATAACGAGCGGTTCCGAGAAAGGATGATTACTCACAGCATAGGCAAGGTAATTCCACTGGTAGTCCTCGGCCTTTGCCACCAGACGGCGTTCTACAGGATTGTTCCCCACATAGATGAGATTGGTCCGTGCTTTTTTTGCTCCCTGCTTGGGCGCACTGCCAAACGGAGATTCAAACACAGCCCCCTCCCAATGGCAGAACGTGTTCTGCGCCCGGGAGAAGGTGGAATTAACCTCCCTCTTGAACGCCGATAACTGCTGTGCCCTTTTCACAACAACCGAATCATGGACATGGTCCGGCATCTGGCATAGACTGAGTACCTGCACATTGTACTTTTTTGCTAAGAGGCAGTAGGTGGTAAAAAACACCAAGTGGTCGCTGACCGAATAAAACAGCACAATACCATCGACCCCGCGCTGATAGCAATGATGCAAAATGTCCCTGTAGACGATTCTTTTCCGACTCTTCATAGCTCACAATCTTTTGGTTATTAGGTCCGAATGGACCTTTCTGCGAAAGTCGGAAATATTTTCGAGACTACCAAGAATAATTGCCGTAAAATGCAATGCATTCAGTGTGAGGAGTTTACAAAAAATCGTCTATGTTGTTTGACATAGACGATTTTCCGCAAAGCGCTGATTGTCAGCTGCTTACATTTTACGACCAAATTACTCGGCGGCTGCCTGGGCAAGGATATTCTCCATTTCTTGCCGGTCCATGTTGCCGTCGAAGGAGATGAAGGACACCTCGTCCTTGTCCCGGGCCAGCATGACAAAGGAGGTCACGGTTTTTTCGTCGCCCACCGTGTACATGCGAACCACCTCGCCGTCGTCCTTGGCTTCCATCAGGAGTTCGTACTTGCCGGCGTCGATAAAATGCTTTACATCGGCAAAAAGTTTGGCGCCCGTTTCCGTGTCCTTGGCATTCAGGATGTAGAATCCGGTCATGGACTTGATGATGGAGGAGAAGTTGATGTCTTTGTCGTTGAGTTCCACGTCGGGAATTTTGCCGATGATGCGGAACATGGCAGGAGAGATGTACACGGCCTCCATGCCGGGAAGGTCGGAGTATTTGCTGTACAGTTGTTTCCCGTTTTGGGCCAGGGCCGACAGGCTCAGGGCAAGCAAGGTGAATATGATAATTAAGCGTTTCATTTCCAATAAGTTAAATCGTCAATCTTGGTTTCTGCCCGGGCTACTTTGTCGGCCGTGCTGTGCACGGAGGCCGACATTTTTCCAAGCGCTTTTTCTACTGCGGCATAGGCCAGATAAGGATCCTCAAAGGTATCCCGGGGCGCTGCGGAAGGCCGGCTGAGTGCCCATCCGCCCAGGCCGATGAGAATGGCTGCCGCTGCTGCGATGCTCCAGTTCCGACGGGCTTTGTGCGGAAGGGTCACGGTAAGGTCTTCCGGGATGGGAATGCGTTCATCGGCCCCAATCCGGAGGAGGTCCTCCGTCGTCAGTTTTTCTATGTCTTCGATGCGTGTCATCTTTTGAGCTTTTTGCGGGCCAGGCTCACCTGGACTCGGATGTTAAGGGCGCTGAGCCCCGTCTTTTGGCTGATTTCCTGGTAGGAGAGGCCTTCTAAGACCCTCATGGTCAGGAGTTTTCGCTGGTTCTCCGGCAGGGCGGCCATGTCTTTCATGACGGCCTTCAGCGCCTCTTTTTCTTCCAGCTGCCTGTCCGGGGGCGGGCCGTCGGCCTGGTCTTCCCGCAGAGCCTCCCGGGGCTTTCGCTTGCGAATCCGGTCGATGCACAGGTTCTTCATGAGGAGGGAGCCGTAGGCGGCGGGCTCGCGGATGAGTTCCAGGTGGTCCCGCAGCGTCCAGAGCTTCAAGTACAGCTCCTGCACGGCGTCCTTGGCATCGGCCTCGTCTTCCAGCAGATAGAAAGCTACGCGGTAGAATCGGCCCTGAAGGGGCAGCCAAACGGTATGAAAGGCGCGTTCGGTCATTGAGCCATTTCCATGAGCTTTCCAATGGAATCCAGGTTAAACCGACCTTTGGTGACGATGAGCGTGCCGTCGCTGCTGTACAGGATGCAGTCGCGGACGTTTTTGCCATCGTCAATGCCATAAATGCGGAAGGCGTCTTCATCGTCCTTGGCCTCCAGGATAAGGTCCATGCCGCTCAGGACTTTCTCCGTTTTGGCGGTGAAAGCGGCTTTCCGGGCCGCCGGGATGTCTTCAAAGTCAATGACGATGAGCTTTTTAAGTCCTTTGAAAACCTTCAAGACTTCCTTGTCCTCCGCATCCAAGTCACCGGCGATGGCGGTGATGCCGTTGAACAGGCGCAGGCCCAGCCTGCCGATGGTAACCATCTCGAACCCGTCTTCACCTTTGTACTGCCGGGCCAGCCGTTCCAGCTTTTCCGGTTTGCCGGCCCACGCCGTCAGGAGCGTTGCCGTAAGTAATAAGAATGTAATAACTGTCTTTTTCATGTGTCTCATCAAGCGCTTGCAATAATAAGACGGGATGGTACCGGAAATGTTAAACGTAATTTTGCCGCAAAATGCAAATGACTCTGTTAGAGTGGTTTATGCAAAATCGCCTGCGCAATCCCGCACAGGCGATTTTCGATAATGTGCTGATATTCAGCTTGTTCCATTCTACGGGGGATTATCCCTCCTGGACATCGACCTCGGCGGCGGCAGCGTCTTTTTCTGCCTGGGCCAGGTATTCCTCCAGCTTGGCCAGCTGGTCCAGGATGGCCTTGCGGGCTTCTTCCTTGAGCTCCGCGCCCTGCTCCATCAGGGTTTTCTTGAGCTTGTTGGCCTCGCGGCGGGCATAGCGGTAACGCACGTGGGCTTCGTGGGCGAGCTCGCCGGCGCTTTCCACAGCGTTGTCGTAACCTTCTTCCGCAGCGTCCATCAGTTTCTTACGGGTGACTTCCCCCTTTTCCGGGGCGAAGAGAATGCCGGCGCACACGCCCAGGGCGGCACCGGTGATAAAACCTAACAAAGATTCGGCTTTCATGGGTCTATATAATTAAGGATGTACTAAAGTTCCGACTTTTTCTCCGCTGAGGAGTTTGGTGAGGTTGCCGGTGGCGTTCATGTCAAAGACGATGATGGGCATCTTGCCGTCCGAGCAAAGGGCGTAGGCAGTCTGGTCCATCACCTTGAGGTGCTTGGAGATGGCCTCGTCGAAGGTGAGCTCGTCGTATTTCACGGCCGAGGGGTCCTTTTCCGGGTCCGCCGTATAGACACCGTCCACGCGGGTGCCTTTCAGAAGGGCATCGGCGCCGATTTCCAGCGCGCGGAGGGCTGCGCCGCTGTCCGTGGTGAAGAAGGGGTTGCCGGTACCGCCGGCGATGAGCGCCACGCCGCCGCGTTCCAGGACGGCTACGGCGTCGTCACGCATATAATATTTGGCATGCGGCTCCATAGGGGTGGAGGTAAACACCACGGCTTCAACGCCTTCTGCTTTAATAAACATGCTCAGGGCCAGGGAGTTGATGACGGTGGCCAGCATGCCCATTTTGTCTCCGTCCACGCGGTCGAAGCCTTTGCCCACGCCCTGCAGGCCGCGAAAGATGTTTCCGCCGCCATTGACGATGGCAATTTGCAGGCCCGCCTTGGCCGCTGCAGCTATCTCTTTGGCATATTTTTCCAACCAGGCTGTATCCAGCCCCTTTCCGGCGGGACCGCCCAGGCTTTCTCCCGATAGTTTAAGTAGTACGCGTTTATACATGTGTTGCTTTTTGTTTTGCAACAAAAGTACCCAAATAGTGGGAAAATTCCAAGAAAGATTCCTATATTTGCATACTTGAAAACAAATTAAAGAACTATAATGGCTAATTTCCTGACCTCTTCTATCGGCAAGAAGTTCATCCAGAGCGTCTCTGGCGCATTCCTTATCATCTTCTTGCTCCTGCATGGCACCATTAACTTCTTCTCCGTCATCGACTCCCTCCATGGGAATTTTGGCAAGGTGGCGCTGGATAGTCACCCCTACACCCACGGGGACGGCTGGTTCCAGCTGGGCTGCGACTTCATGTCCTCTCCCGTGATTGACATCATGGTTCCCATCCTGGCCCTGGGCTTCCTTATCCATATCTGCTATGGTATCTGGCTCAGCGTCCAGAACTTCCGGCGCCGCGGCGGCGTAAAGCGTTATGAGGTTGCCTCCAAGGCCCAGAATGACAGCTGGAGCGCCAAGAACATGTTCGTGCTCGGTATTGTCGTCCTTGGTTTCCTGTGCTTCCACCTCACCCACTTCTGGGCCAAGATGCAGCTGCAGGAGTTCATGGGCGGCGAGGCAGAGAACCCGTATTACCTCCTCACGGTCACCTTCAGCCAGTGGTGGATACTCGCCCTGTACATCGTATGGTTCGTCGCCCTGTGGCTGCACCTCAACCACGGTTTCTGGAGCATGTTCCAGACCATCGGCTGGAATAACAAGAAGTGGCTGCCCCGCCTGCGCGTTATCGGCATCATCGTGAGCACCCTCATCGTGCTGCTCTTCGTTTGCACCGCCGTAAATGCTTACGTGGAAGCCAACTTCGTCACCGCTTCCCATCAGTGGACGGAGCCCCTGCTCAACAGCATCAATTTCTAATTTTTGAAAAAAGTCTTTGATTTTTCAATCCTAATCCGCATATTTGTATCCGGATATGAAAAAGAACATGGTCAATAACGCTTGGTGGCGCCTTGCAGCATAAAACACTGTAAGTCGCTTCACCGTAGTTATCCCGTTCACATAAAGGTGGCCTGCTGACTTACAGCAGGCCATTTTTTATGCCTGAGACCAACTTTAGGAGGACAGACAAAACTTTTTCGCTCCCCCTTGTGGGGTAGAAAAAGTTTTCGTCCGGACGACAAAAGAGAAGGATTAAGAACAGACAAAACTTTTTCGCTCCGGCACCTGGCCAAATGGAGGACGGATAAAACTTTTTCGCTCCCCCTTGCGGGGTAGAAAAAGTTTTCGTCCGGACGACAAAGAACAAGAAAACAACAACATAAAACGAAACCGATATGAAACAGAAAAAGTACCTGCTCCCGGAGAGCGAAATCCCCACCCATTACTTTAACATCCAGGCCGTAATGCCCAACAAGCCCCTGCCCTTCCTGAACCCCGCCACCAAAGAGCCCTTGAAGCCGGAAGACCTCTATCCCGTATTCGTGGAAGAATGCGCCCGGCAGGAACTCAACCAGACGGATGAATGGATTCCCATCCCGGAGCCGGTACGAGAGCAGTACGCCGCCTACCGCTGCACCCCGCTGGTGCGCGCCTACGAGCTGGAAGAAGCCCTGGGCACCCCGGCCCACATCTTTTTCAAGAACGAGAGCGTAAGTCCGGCCGGCAGCCACAAGCTCAACAGCGCCCTGGCCCAGGCCTACTACGCCAAACAGGAAGGCATCACCAACATTACCACCGAGACCGGCGCCGGCCAGTGGGGCGGTGCCCTGAGCTACGCAGCCAAGAAATTCGGCCTGGACTGCGCGGTATATATGGTGAAGGTAAGCTATAACCAGAAGCCTTATCGCCGCAGCATCATGCAAACCTTTGGTGCGGCCATTACCGCCTCCCCGTCCATGAGTACCCGTGCCGGCAAGGACATCCTCACCCGGAACCCCAACGACCAGGGCTCCCTGGGCTGCGCCATCTCCGAGGCCATGGAGCTCGCCCTCACTACGCCCAACTGTAAGTACACCCTGGGCTCCGTGCTCAACCACGTGTGCATGCACCAGACCGTCATCGGCCTGGAAGCGGAAAAGCAGATGGCCCTCACCGGCGAATATCCGGACATTGTGATTGGCTGCTTCGGCGGCGGTTCCAACTTCTCCGGCATCGCCTTCCCCTTCATGCGCCACAACATCCGGGACGGCAAGAAGACCCGTTTCATTGCCGCGGAACCGGCCAGCTGCCCCAAGCTCACCAAGGGTAAATTCGAGTACGATTTTGCCGATGAAGCCGGCATGACCCCGCTCCTCCCCATGTTCACCCTGGGCCACACCTTCAAGCCCGCCACCATCCACGCCGGCGGCCTGCGCTACCACGGCGCCGGTGTCATCCTGTCGCAGCTCATGAAGGACGGCTACATGGAAGCTATCGACCTGCAGCAGACCGAAACCTTCAAGGCCGGCGTGCTCTTCGCCCAGACGGAAGGCATCATCCCCGCTCCGGAAAGCTGCCACGCCATTGCCGCCACCATCCGCGAGGCCCTGAAGTGCAAGGAAAGCGGCGAACAGAAGACCATCCTGTTCAACCTCTCCGGTCACGGCTTTGTGGACATGGCCGCCTACGACCAGTACATCTCCGGCGAGCTCCAGGACTACAAACTCACCGACGCAGAACTGGCCAAGTACATCCAGAGTGCCGATGTCCTGAATCAATAATCCCCGTAAAATGGAACTGATTGAATGTCAGCTAGTTGTCAAAAATCGCCTGTGCGGAATTGCACAGGCGATTTTGCGTAAATAGCTCATTCATGGATATTTGCATTTTACGGTCACTACACCGGGAGGGTTTTGTTTCGCAGCCAGGCAGCCACTTCCGCGGGGAGGCGGGGGCTCAGGGTGCGGTATACGCGCTCGTTGTAGGCGTTGAGCCAATTGCGCTCGTCCTCGGTGAGGAGGGATAACTCCAGGCAGGAGGTATCGTAGTGGCATAGGGTGAGCGGCTCGAAACCCAGCCAGGAGCCAAACTCATTGTCCCCCAGGGAGTGGCACAGGAGCACGTTCTCGTGCCGGACCCCGTGCATGCCTTCCCGGTAGATGCCGGGCTCGTCCGTTACC
>Ga0247611_10007378_pt1 | contig 13844 bp, 19 predicted proteins | sample 177DNAGHGhighgp2_FD_192422 | JGI IMG/M metagenome (GOLD analysis project Ga0247611, IMG submission 192422) | Sheep rumen microbial communities from Palmerston North, Manawatu-Wanganui, New Zealand - 1770 DNA GHGhigh gp2 | ecosystem: Host-associated > Mammals > Digestive system > Stomach > Rumen...
ACGATTCCACGCTTTACGCCAGACATCGCAGTCTGTAAATCCTGTAAATTATCCTGAAAAGTCGCAGATGCTTTTACCGACTCATCCGACATCACACCGCCAAGCTCATGCACCCTCTGGCGCATTGCTTCGGTATCTTCTGCGGATGTATTTAACAGCGCACCTAATTCCGTTGCTCCTCTTCCAAGTAACTGCCCGGCAAGGTACGTTCTCTGAGTCTCGTCATCCACGCCCTGTAAAGCGGTAATTGTGGTTGCAAATAGGTCTTCCTGTGATAACCCGGATAAATCATCTATCGAAAGACCGATCTTCTCAAAAGCATCATTTCCAGTCTCTAAAGCGGTAGCAAGGGTCTTCATCCCAGACTGCATTGTCTCGATGGATGCCCCGGAATGTTGCATAATCGCATCCCATTCCTGATACGAGGTAGCGGACATTCCTAATTTCTGGGACATCTTGTCGATATTATCGCCATAAGAAGCAACTCCTGCCGCCCCTTTTACCATCGCAGTCGTTGCTCCAACTGCCGCAGTAGTGACTAATCCAACCGCCGCCGCACCGATTTTTGCCGCATTTCCAAGCCCGGTTTTTAATCTGCCGCCAAACGTAGTAGCATTGGTTTCTGCGTTCTCTAATCCGTTTTCGTAGGCACTTGAGTCAAGCCCAAGCGTTGCCATCAGGCTAAAAAGACTCATGATGTACCCCCAAGGTTTTTCAGCTTATCTTTTATGCTGTTTTTAATCTCTTCAGCCGTTCTCGTTTCCGGCTTGTCAAAGTATTCTTTGTACCTAAAATTCAAATGATATGCCGCCTTTAGGGCATCGGTAACATACATCCTGTAAAGCTCGACTTTCTGATTTTCGACAAAAGCGGATATGCAATGGTCAATCACATATCCGCTTCCAAATAAGTCGAGCAAATCCAGTCGTATGCTCTTTATCAGGTCGAAGAACCCATCTGCCCCAACCGCATTAATGAGGTAAAAAAACGCAGAACCTCTTTATTGCTGATCAATTCACTCAATGCCCCGATGTACTCAGACATTTCATGATCATCCACGTTTTCGGGTTCCACAAAACAAAGCAAAGCAATCAGGTCAAGCGTTTCTTCGGAATTTGTTTCTAAGATGGCATCAAGCATCTTTGACAAGTTCTTTTTCGCCTGTTCCTGAAGGATTGCATCCTTCTCTTCCTGAGTCGCTCCTTCCGGGTATTCGGGAAGATTTTTCCTGATGTCCAGAATCTTCGTATCCTGAAGCCATTTTTCGGCAATTTTACGGATTTTGTTTGCTTGCTGTAGAAATTCCCGTGGTTTGCAATTTGCAAGGTTTTTCATGCGTTTTTCCTCCTCTCAAACGCTTTTACATTAATTGGTAGACCCAGTTGCTCCACCAGTCCCTTCCATTGAATAGAATTCCATAGGAACGGTAGACTGATCATTGATCGATACGTGACCAGTCAATTCAAGCGTAAGCTGTCCTTTGCCGTTCTTCGTAGTCTGAAGTGAAAAGCCGCCAGTCGAAAGAACGTTCATCAGCTTAATGGCAAGCAGACCGCCGTCTGCCTTATCACCTACCCACCAGATCGCATCTTCAAAGTCGCTCTGCTTCAGATCGGCTCTCGGCACAATCTTCGTTGTTCCGTTAATGTCTGCCGCACCAAGCTGAAGCTTAATAAGCTCCGGGGAAGTCCCAAGGGCAGTCGTGGAAAGCGTGCAGTTCCAACCGTCCAGATGTTTCAGTTCCTTCATATTGTTAGGAACGTTATCAACATCCTCGCCATAATCGGAATAAGTCGGCTGACAGACAGCATTGATACCACCAGTCGTGGCAGTAATGATGTCCTCATCAGCAGGCTCAGTCGGGTTTGCGGGATCAAAAGTCTTCAATAAAACACCCGCATCCGTCTGAAGGTTATTGAAGGTGCTTTCAGGAATCTTTGTAAATCTTCCCATTTTTTTCTCCTTATGTTTCTGTGAAATATTCCACTTCCAAGTTGATATACAATCTTCGGATCGTATCGTCAGATGGTTCGCTCATCCGCTGTGTAAAAGGTGTTCCCGGTGTGATATAAATTCGCCCCCCATCACAGGGAATCGCCGGGGGATGCATGAAAGTAATTGCTTCGGAAATTTCGTGTGCTTTCTGCGTGACCGATGCCCATGAATAACTTTTATCCCAGAGGGAAAAAGCCATTGATACAGGACGGTCTAAAGAATCAGTCACAAGCCCATATGTGATTCGAGGCATTTCTGCATCGTCAGGCAAAAGAGTCTCATCATACGCTTTCCACCCAAACGATGAAAAAAAAGCGTGCATAGCCTGTTCTTTATCCATTCAGAACATATTCCTCCGCTGTTACTTGTCTCATGTCTAATCCTGCACTTTTTGGCGTGAATTTATCGTCCCCATCAGAAGTAACCCGGAATACCTTTCCATCCCTTTCTCTTCGGAAAATATCATGGTATTCTAAAGTCAAAGAGCGTGAAGTAGTGACAGTATACAAAGACGATACCCCTTCCTTCTCCGCTCTTCTTGCTTCTACTGATGTATCAAAAACAATTGCCGCCTTAAATGCCGCACCATCCTGATAAGTCTGAATGAAACCGCCGTATCCATCCGGCTGAGTCGTTTTATTCAGAATCGTGCAATCTTCCATCGCTTCAGCCAGTAAAGACATTTTTTCACCCCAACTTTCTGTACGGATAAAGACTCGCACCAAAGACATCACGCCAGTCGTAACTCGGCTTCACTGAGCCGCTATTATTACTTCCACCCGAAGCCTTTGTGTACGAATACCCACCAAATGATTCTGAAGAATAAGGCGAATTAACTGCATCGCCATACTTCACGATCCACTCATCTATTTCGTTTGAAAGGGCTATGACAGCAGGAGGAACAGCCATAGCCCAGACCTCTCCTTCGAACTCTTCGTCAGAGAGGTCACCGTCTAAGTAACTATGAACGCCATCGTTAAAAATCGAGCCGTTAATCCTATAGGGCTGAGAGTCTAAAAGGAAATCGACCTGAAGATCGCCATTCTGGATTTTAAATTTTCCTTTTACGACTTCCTTCACAAAGTAATTGTGAATGTAGTCACAAACCCGATTTAAAGCGTTCATAACGCCCCCTTTACTCCAAATTCTGAATGCGTCTTAGTAAATGACCGCAATTAATTCTTGTGTCGGTAAAAACCGGGATTCTGCGGTTTTTACACTGTTCGCAGAAATAAAGGTCTTCGCTGAGCATCCCTTTACTTTTGTAGTTCACCCAGTCATACCACGGATACGGGATTGTCTTAAATACGTTCGTCTTAATGAAAGCACATCCCATCCCACCGCCATGAATTTCGACCTTGTATTTCCCCTGTTCTCGCAGTTCTTTCAGTTCGTCTGCACGATACTCGGACTCCAATGGATAATTGAAGTATTTGCGCCCATTTTCGTCCAGTAATTTGCAGATACAAGTCTTTCCCCGGTATACATTGTCAGTGTCACGATGTGCATAACTTCCAAGGCACACATCTTTCGGATCATCAAGGAAAAGCTGAATCGTGTCCTTTGGGATGACAACATCATTGTCAACCATAAGAACGTAGTCATAATTCCCATCCAGTCCAAGTTGCACGATTTTGTTTCTTGCAGTCGCACAATCGTAACCCCTGACAAATTCAAAAGATACTTCATGACCCGTAGTATCAAGGTCATAAATTGACTTGAACGTGTCCGGGTAAATGCTCTCGAATGTCGGAACTGCAACAAGTATCTTCATCACATATACCTTTCAAGATATTCTCTGCGAGGAATCTTTTTATTCGTCCACCAGTCAGGATATGAACAGAAATGCACGATTGCCGGATTTTCGGTCATTCCAGTCACCCGGCTTTCGTTGTACCTTTGGTCAAGCACTTCTGCCTTTCCCTGTTCTGTGCCGAACTTATTCCATGCGTTCTGATCTGCATACGGCTGATTCGTGGTCATTAGATACTCAATCATTTCATCTTGCACTTTATCTTTCCGAAGCTGTGCAAGATTGAAAAGAGCAACCCCCATGTTGAAATATCTGTCCCCGAACGGTTTGTACCATGTCTGCTTTTCGGGAACTGCCGCAAACCATTTACCCGAAATATCGGTTTTCCAAAGCCCTTCCAGACTGTCACAAATAATTGTATCAATATCCAGATGAATAACCTTATTTACAGGCAAAATCGAGGAATAACAGATTTTCAGATGGTTGATGTACCCACCAAAGTCCTCATTTCTGTGGGCGGCGATGTCTGGGAAGAATCTCTGCCCAGACACATTCACCACCTCAACAGACATCGGAAGATCAAAAGGCAATTCATCATCCTCTGCAAGAACAAAAACCCTTGCTTTCGGATTCGTTTCTGCAAGTGATCTTAATGATGGAAGAATCCAGTCATATACATTCCGTGTCAGCGCATAAACTATATTCATCAGGCACCAGTTGCACCAGTTGCACCAGTTGCCCCTTCTGCTCCATCAGATACAGATGCAATCCACAGAGAAGCCGGATCATAAAGAACAGGCATGAAAAGAGCGGATGCTTTCGTCCAAAGGACAGTCGGGTCATTCTCAATCCACTGAGAAACGTATACATACGGATTCAGGGAAGACTGAGATACATTAAGATGCCTTGCAACATCCAGTTCCGGCGGATCACCCCAAAGACCAGTACCAAGCTTATTAGCCGGATTCGTGGCGAAGAAAGTGATCGTGTCATCCGGGAAATATCTCTCAGTCGTAATCACGGGTCTTCCATCACTTCCGAAAGTCGCATCAGCACCATAGGTCAGGTCATTGGTAACGATTAAATTGATACCAAATTCATCGCTCAGATATGCTTCAAGAGCGGACTGCCGGACAAGTGCGCCCTGCATATAAACGCCGTTAATAGCTTTCTGGATGTATTCATTCTGGCGCATTTTGCTCAGATTCTTCCGGGCAGTAACCATACCGTTAATCGTCTTGCCAACTGCAAGAGCCGCATCAACGATTTCCTGAATCTGTGTCGGAATATCGGCATTTACGGAAAGGTCAAGCGGAAGACCCTTCTGGTCATTTGCAAGACCATAATCAACGGTCAGGTCAAGGTTGTTTTCCTTGATCGTAACCGCACCAGTAGCCAGAAGTTCGTTCTTTGCTACCTTCGACCGGGTGAAGACCTGTTCTGCCAGACGGATACCGTCATTCAGAACGTAGTCAAACATTGCATCCTCACGGATTCCGGCACGAGTCAGGGCACGCAGTCTTTCGGACTGATTGATCTTCACCTTGATCAGACCCTTTTCGATATTATGCGTATCAACCGGGACTCTAAAAGTCTTCTGAGTTTCAGTATCGAATGAATGGAACTGTGCCATCATCGGAACCTGATATTCAGCCGCAATAGTCTCCCAATACGCAACAAGATTATCGGTCTTTACATCGCCGAACAAACCGTCAACCGGGTCATTCTGACGAGTTACATTAAAGCCGATATTCAGCCATTCGTCCTGAGGAATAAATCCAAAAATATTCTTTTCCCACTGCATTTTTTAGTCCCCCCTTACGGTCTTGTAACTGCGGGAGCATTCCCGGCACTAACAAGGGTAGCAACCCCGGTAACCGTGCCGATAACCCTATCAGCATAATAACGTCCGGCTACCACGATAGAACCGGGCATCGCACCAGTAGAAAGGTCAACATCTTCATAAAGGATGCCGCCAAGGGAAGAAATAAAAGTTCCCATCTTTGCGTACTTCGCGCCGTCTGCCGCTGTGGTAACGTGTGCGCCAGTAGCCGGGATCGTCTTCGTTACTCTTACACAGCCCTCATCCTCTGCAAGGAACCAACCGGGCTGATAAGAAGGTCTCTTTACGCCATCAGCAATAAAAGACATATCTATCACTCCTTATTATTTGCGCCATACAGATTTTCATGATACTGTTTGGCGAGTTCTGCCGCTCTCCCGGTCGGGAAATTGTTCTTGTTCTCGTCCTTTGGCGGCGTTTCTACCCCGGAACCCTTCTCGGAAGTCTTGACAACGAAATCTGCCCACTCTTTCTTGATGGACTCCTTCAGATCGTCAGCTTTTTCCAGTGTTCCGTCATTCTTTAATTTCAAGCCGCTGAAGTCGGTCACTCGCATAACCGCATCCAGATGTTTTTCATTGATGTTTTCTTCTTTGAGGAGCTTTTTATAGGCTTCTTTGATTTTCGCTACAGATTCCTTTGTCTCGATCTCCTTTTTGAAATCCTCGAACGCTTTATGTTCGTCTTCGTATTTCTTCTGCCAATCCCCGGAAGAAGTGTCCTTCTTCAAGTCATCCAATTCCTTCTGGACTCCGGGAAGTTTTTCCGCATCCTCTTTGTACTTATTGATCTCGTCCTTCAGACCATCCACCGTTTCCCGGTGTGCATCAATGATCGCCTGTACTTGTTCGTCAGTCAGGCTCATCCCCTTCAGTAACGCTCTTGATAATGCCATATTCCCCTCCTTCGGAATTCGCTGTTCTTCGCTTGAAACGAGTATAAAAAAAGTGCCCTTGAGCGAACAAGGGCACACATATGCAACAAATATTAAAATCAATCTTTTAGGGCATTTTTAAGCTCAGATTCAACGAGATTTTTGAAGTAATCGATATTCTCATTTATCGCCGGGCGTAGGAATGGCTGTGCTTTTGTTTTTGACGATCCTGTTTCCTGAACCATCGCATATTCCACGTTGCTCCCAATATGAACAGCGTGTTGATCCTTCACTTCAGGTGAATTCCCGGAATAAGTTCCCTGTGCATCACCAGTATTCGCCTTGTAGGAATCAGTATTCGCAGGCTCTCCGGCAATCGCCCAAGTGATGCTGTTTCGAAGCAGACCAGTGTCAACCGGGGCAAGTTTCTTCGCCGCTGATTCTGCTTGCATCCCTAATTGAGTCAGGATTTTCTCGACTACTCTTTCAAATTCCTCTTCGTAAAGCTTTCTGTTTGATTCTACCGTAAAGTCAATCTTCGCCATTAAAACAGTATATCCTCATCATCATCAATATATCCAAGTTCATATACATCTTTCTTCTTTTCCAGACATTCCTTGATGATTGCAATCACCTCATTTTTGGTTCTTCCCCATCCAAGAGGAATCATCGGAAAACTATCCAAAAATGCTTCTTTGTATTTCATCATATATTCTTCAAGCATTACTTTCCAACTCCTTTCGCAATACCTTTTAGCACTTGTAGACTGTTCGGTGCATACTTTTCCATATATTCCAATTCTTTACCACCTACAGTTAATGCAGAAGACTGATTCGCCCATAATTCGCTACTTGTTTCATATATTCGTGTCAGATTTTTGCATTTACTTTGATTGCTTGCATCAAATCCAAGTTCGGTAAAGGCTTGCTTCAGGTCTTTTTCAAGCCCAAAATCCTTTATTTTACGATTATAGGCACGGTTATAATACGCATTGCCATGACCCCACGGAAGGAAATAGTCCTTACTATCCTGAGTACCGAATAATCCATCCGCTAAATCCTGAATCCCGGCAGAAGCACTGTCCGCTTTAAATGCCGCCCTGACATCCGGGTCTTTTATGGCTTGCCTAATAATCTCTTTATCTTTTCTAATTGCATCAAGATATTCGTCCGATGAAGAAGGAAGCTCTTTGAATATCTTATGCGTTCCAGAGCCAAATTTACAATGATCATTCAGTACGCCAAGTTCATTGTAATGCACGCCGATATCTTCTTTCCCTAATGCCGCATCAAATGCGTGACCGTACTCATGGGCAAGTGTTGAATACTTATTCTGATCTCCCTTATCGTATGAATAATCAATCGAATTCGTTGCTTGTCTGTAACTACCACCATTCCGGGAACGTGATACATTTACACCTTCAGCATAATTCTCATAAAGCGGTTTAATGGTATCGTTCTGGTCTACCATATCATGATATGCCTGATAATCAGAATCGTCCATCGTAGCTTTAAGTTTTGAAAGCTCCTGAAGCGGTTTTGAAGGAACAACTGTCGGAACTGTAGGTTCAGCAATATTTACCGGGATCGCACCGCTCTGCTTTCCTTTTAGCCACTCCTTGTAAGTCGTGTCCTTTGTGATATATGATTCCCTGTGCCCGGAATCATCCGTATCGTAAGCTCTGCGGTCAAAAGAAGACGGATAATCATCCAGTTCTGTTACCATCGTGCATCGGCAGTTATAGGTTTCAGCCGGATCAGCTGACGGGTCACCGGGATATGCAAGCTTTTCTCCACCTACAACAAAATCTTCATCGGGTCTTACTGCTTGCCCATCTGCATCCTGATGTGTTTCACGAGTCCGGGCATCCAGAGTAGCAAGCCAGACCTTTTTGAACTTGATTCCCAGTGCTTCAGCTTCTTTATACCGCTCCTGTCTCCCGGCGTTCTGAGCGGAAGTCATTGCAGTCCGGGCGTGCAAAACCATCTGATTTCTGTTCCGTTCCGGGATAAGATTCGCCAAACGGTCAGCGATCTTCGGAATTGATTCTCCCTGTAAAATCCCCTGTGTAATCTGGGAACGGATATTCCGCATATTCCACTTCTCGTCTTTGGAAATGCTCAAAGATGACTTCGGGAGAATCTTCGGGTTATCCTTCAGTAGATGTTTCACGGAATCCTCAGAATACAAGTCAAAGCCGAAATTCACGCCAAATCCGTGTTCCATATCGTAAGCGGTGTAATTCCCATTAAAAGCGAAAACATCGGCTTTTTCACCGTTTATCCAATCCGTAGCGGTCTTATTTGTATCTGCTAAGACCTTCGCCATGTTCTGCTGTTGGGATTTCCATGCATCACCGTAAAAGACCTGACCCTGTTTCCATTTATCGAAAGCATCCTGAGTCATAGTACCGTCTTTTACCATCTGCAAGTATTTGGATTCCTTCGCCGCTGATTTCTCCGTGAAGTCCTTCAGCTTTTCCCCGATTTCCTTTGATGCCTGTTTATATGCTTTTGCAAGTTTCTTTTCAAGGGCTTCCACCTTTTTATCGGTGTACTGCACCCCTAAATCATCCATTTACATCACCTTCTTCAGGGATTTCTTCTGTATTATCTTCCCCGGAAAAGCGATCCTCAACCTCTCTGATTTTCTTGTCTAAAATATCCTGTACTTCGTCAACCGTGATAAAGGGCAACTTCTGAAGTACGGTTTCTTCATCCAGATATTCCCCGGCAGAAAGCACCATCTGAGTCTGTTCATTCTGGTTCGAAATCCTGTTCCGATGGAATACAGGCACGTTCTCCGTATCAAGTCCCAAAAGTTCGAACAGATGGTCAAAGAACTCCAAAATCTGGAATTCAAAATCATCCGCTTCTTCATCAACAGGCTGATATGCCGCATCGATATGGTCATTCGTTGCTCCGGCGGCGATTGTATGCACATCTAATCCACCGTAATCCTCGTAAATTCCGGCTCTAATAGCGTTTAGATATGCCTCTCGTGCAGAATATGGAATATCCTGTGTATAAGGGACTACAGAGCTATTTTCCGTGTCTACAGTAGCGATATGCTGAAGCTTGATCCTGTCCCGGAACTGTGCTAAGTCTGAATCCGTCATACCCCCGGCGTTTCCAACGATCCAGTAAATCATAGCGCAGTCAGTCAGGTCATTTGCAAACCCGGAACGGATCAGGTCATACGAGTCAATCGCTCCACGCATCCCGATAAGGGTTGACTGCTTCAAAGAAGAACCCCATAAAGGAATGATCGGTAGCGAACCATAGTTCTCTTCACCAATCACTTCTTCTCCATCAGCGTTTGATACCCTTACAGTCAAACGGTACGCCCTTTTCGGCTGAATCTCCTCGAATTTCCCGTCCGTCACCGATGCCTTGTATTTCGTAATACCGTCTTCTTCATAAAGAACGGCATACATCGGTTTCTGCTTGTCAATCTGCCAGAACCTGACCCCGGCTCTTAATGCCCCGGTTTCTTCGTCCCATAACGGAACGAATTCTGTCACCTTGAAAATGTGCAGTCCGTCAACATTCCAGAAGCCGAATGACACCCCATGAATCAAAGCATAATAAGCAAGGTTCTTGACCGCAGTATCAATCTTTACTCCAAGCTGATCTTTGACATTATTGTCCTTTGAAAAAGTCATGCCATTTCCAAGAAGATAATTCACCCTCTGAGTGTTCAGCCGATGAAAGAAATTTGAAGCAATCTTGTTGTTTGATGCTGTGAAATCCTCTACCGCTTCGCCAGTCATTCGATAGATGATTTTTACATAGTCCATAATAGTTTTGTTCTTCTGATGGTCGTATAAATCCGCATCCTGTGCGATCTTGAAATCAGCTGTTCTCCTGTACTGATTGATCGCCGCACCTACCGCAAACGCATCTCCTTTCTTTTCGGCATCTGCCACAAAATCCTGAAAAGTATACATTCAAATCTCCTTTAGCCCAGAACGGATTTATAAATCACGTTCGGTCTGTAAATCCTCTCTGTTTCAACGAAATACCTGACCGCATCCATAGCATGGTCATTCTCTTTTATCGGCTGATCCGTAGCAGAATCAGGCTCCCAAGAATACAGACCAAACTCCTGAATTGTCCTTTCGCAGATATCGTTGAACAGAATCGTTTTGTCTACCAAGCAAGAAGATGTGTGCATTATTCCTTCAAGCACAGCATTGCTTGCAGTTCGCACTTTATACTTTCCTTTCCTTCGGATCAGTGCTATAAACGAAGCCGCAGAAGGGTCGATAATGATACGGTCAATCGGCAACCCTCCTGCAAGCTTGTCTAATTCTTGATAATATTCTTCATCAGTCTTCTGATCATTCGTTTCTCTCCCGGAATGATAGAATTCCCTTACTGCGTACCATGAGCCTTGAAAATAGCCCCAAAGAAGCATTGCAGTTGCGTTCTGGATACCATAGTCCATTGAGATGATATACCGCTGATATGCCCTTGCTACAGTCGGTACAACATTATCAAAGTTAGGGTATACAAGACCTTCAGCAAGCACCCATTCCCCTAAGATATAGCGGTCGTAAAATATTGTCCCTTCATACTCCTGACAGAGGTTCTTTACAAAAGATGGCGGCAAAAACGGATTATCGAAAATCGTGTAGTGTTGTGCATAAATATCGGCATCAGAATCAAGAAATTGCTTCAGCCAATGTAAAGGGCTTTCAGGGTTCAAAGCTCCGTCAAATACACTGTATTCCTTGTCTAAACGTGATTTTAGAAGTTCAAATACATCCGGGTTCCATTCAGCGACCTCATCACCGTATGCGTACTTGATTGAAGCACCCCGGATTTTTGCAACCTGACTGACTTTTTCACAGCCTAAGCAATAGACATTCTCACCGAATAGCTGAGCGGTATTATCTGACTTAATTTCGCCGACATAGGAATCTCCCCAGATACTCCTCATCGGCTCGAGGATGTTTCTTTCAATCGTGCTTTTGCTAACACCAAAGATAAACGCCAGACCCGGCTTTCCAATCCTTGCCCTGATTCTTTTCGGGATTAAAAAATAATCAGCATAGGTTTTCCCACTGCGGACTGCTCCGATTTTAAAATTCCACCGATGATTTGCCTTTTTAAAGAATTCCAGTTGCTTTTCAGAGAACCCGGTCATTCTACGCCCTCAATTTTACTCAGGACTTCATCAAGTCTTTCCATCGCTTCGTTCGAAATCGGTACTTCAGGCTTGTCTCTCCATCTGTCAGGCTTTCTGTTCTTCAGCCAGAAAATCTGAGCCGCCGGGTCACCGGGAACGTGCCTTTTAATCCGCTTTATATGTCGTTTGGTCTTCATAATCGGCTGACCCATAGCATCAACCTTCCCGGATGGCACTTCCTCAATCTCGGTCGTTTCTTCTTCATAGTCATATCCTAATGCCCTTTTCAAAAGAGCATTTTCCACTTCAAAATCGACCGGGGCTTTCCCTTTTTTTATAGCGGCTGAAATGTCGGGAAAGCGTTTTATCCACTCGTAAAGAGTAGCCTTGTTAATCCCGACATTCTTCGCAATCTGTTCATCGGACAGACCATCCCTTGCCCATCCTTCTAAACGCAATAAACCGTCTTCGGTAATCCAGTCTAAATATTTCCCTTTAGCGATAGTTCTTCACCGCCTTTTATTTTTTCTTCCACTTGTCACTAAGTATTTGCGGACAGCAGTTATCCCATCTAATTTTGTGATGAACCCTTAAATGCTTATCACCCATCATTGACACAGTTACACACGACGGAGCAATCATGACTGTATAAAACGATTTAAGATATGTTCCCATATCTAAATAAACATCACTCATTCCACCCTTGTTATTCTGTGTGCTTTCCTGAGTTAATGAAACATCAGTTACCGTAAAAATCCTCTGCCCTGTCTGACCCAAGCTAACATATGTGTTTACATCTTCATTTATCCTTCCAACGAATCGGAACGGATTTTCTGTATCACAGAAAAATGAATTCATTGCCTTTCTTAAAACATGGCGTTTATAATTCCCACCATCCTTTCCACCTATAAAATCACCACCTTGCGCCATTGCAACCGTCAACGCTTTTGTATCTTTTAAAAAGTCAAGCATAATCTGACATACTTTATCCATGTTACTGACAGACTTGACTTTCAGTTTTCCATCTTCAATCCATCTATATTCAAAACTCTTATAATCGTCATCCAATTCAAGGAAATATCTGACACCTATATGCTTTGCCAATTCAAAGCATATATTTCTCGCATATACAATAGTCCTTCTGTCTTCCGATAAATCCATAGTATCAAATGTTTTAGATACTGCCAGTTTATCGAACTGGATTACTTTATCTCCATATATTCTTCTATATTTTTGCTCCTGATCGTCTTCATTATCAATTACAATGTAATACTTCCCAGTATATCCACATTTTTGAAGTGTCTGAACCGTTTTAACATTATCTGCTCTGCCATGAGTCAGTATAAAAATGGCAAAATTATCTCTGCGCATCTCATAAATCCCTTTCCAAGCCGAAAATCAGTCATTTTCACGCATATTCTCAATACTTTCAGACAACTTTGCATAACCGTTTGCAATCGCATTATCTATATCAATTATCACAAGAGCCGACCTTTCCATTAGCTCTTGCATTTCCTTCGATGCTGTCACATAATACTCTGCGATATTTTTATAATTAAAGACCAGATGTCTGTTTGCCGCTTCTCTCAAAAATATCTTTTCGCTTTCCAGAACATCTGATCCATTGATTTCTTCGACTAATTCATTCCGCTTTGCCGTATCTACAAGCTCCGATAATCCAACCAGTTCCCCTGTCGGTTCGTATTGTGGAATATTCGCCTTTGTAGTGTATTTCTCCTCAGTACCCCCCCCGGTTGTATCTAAATCATCTGTGAAAAACCCATACTTTTCCATATCCATCTCGATCCCTTCAAGTTCCATTTCCAGAAGTGAAAAGTCGAAATTCGTATTCATGGTAAGCTTATTGTGTACGAGCATGTATGCTCTTCTCTGTTCATCCGTAAGGTTGTCTAATCGGATAACAGGGACTTCTTTTATCTCCGGCATTTCCATGACTGCCAATAAACGCCCATGCCCCTCAATCACTTCTCCTTCATGCCAGATCGCAATCGGATCATTAAAGCCGAATTCTTCGATGCTCTTTTTAATCTGCTCCACTTGTTCAGCCGGGTGAAGCTTTGCATTTCCAACATATGGTTTTAAGCTTTCCTTCGGCAGATACTCAATTTTTAACTCCATTGCCCCTCCTTAAATTGCAACAGTCGTTAGGATTCGGATTAAAGTGATCTCTCCAGTAGGCGTAGGCTCTTTCTTCGTCTTCGCCCACCGTAATCTCCTTAAATCCA
>Ga0247611_10007380_pt1 | contig 13843 bp, 13 predicted proteins | sample 177DNAGHGhighgp2_FD_192422 | JGI IMG/M metagenome (GOLD analysis project Ga0247611, IMG submission 192422) | Sheep rumen microbial communities from Palmerston North, Manawatu-Wanganui, New Zealand - 1770 DNA GHGhigh gp2 | ecosystem: Host-associated > Mammals > Digestive system > Stomach > Rumen...
TCGACTACTACAACAACAAACGCATCAAACTGAAACTAAAAATGAGTCCGGTACAATACCGAACTCATTTCTGCAGACAAATTAACTGATTTTATTAATCTGTCCAACTTTTTGGGGTCACTTCATTCCCGCGCTCTTTTTATATGCTACCTCTAACACAATTATCACTCCAGTGTCAAGGGAATCGCGCTGGGAAAAAGTTGCACCCGACACGGATTAGGGTAAACATTGTGATATTAAATAAAGAAGAAAAAGCCTATGGATATGAACGATTAATGAGAATCGCATTTAAATGTAAGCGTGCAGATTATTCTTTCATTGATGCAGATTATCGTCGTAAATTACCAGAGGATTCTGAGGAATATCCTATATATGTAAAATGTGCATTGATAAACCTTCTAAAAGATGGTAATACCCATGTGGAAGAATTGGTAGATGCAATTAAAGTATTAGAAAAAAAACCATCGGTCGCTAATGCCGATAGAATAATTGAGGATTTATACTATAAGGTGTTTCTTTAATTTATTTAACTGTCTCTCATTGCAGTTTGTATTATGTATAGAGACTACAGAAAAGATAGCATTATGTATTCGAATAAATTGCAATAATAAAATGAATATAAAAACTTTTCTAGTGAATCTCATAAATTCACTTCTTGATGGTTCGTTTGAACGTGTAAAAATTATTTCTCAAATGAACACTGCATTTGAGGAGTATTTCTATAGTGGAGAACTAAATCGTTTATGCAAAGTATCTATTTCACAAGGAAAGCAAGCATTTGCACATGAAATGAGTAGTTTGTGGTTTCGGAGTGGATTCAAGATATGTATTGAAAATGATGCGTCATTAAAAGATAGCGAAATTGATGAATTACAAGTTTATATAACCGAAAATATGGCTTTTGTCCGACAATTGATGTCCATGGGTTTTGACACGCTAGTGATAAAAGGAAGAACGACAGGGAAAACTAAAGATTATGCCTTAAAGAAGTATGCCAATCTTAATCAATATTTTATCAAATGATTACATTTATTAAACGAATCGTGAATCGGGTTCGATTCAAGAAACAGGTAAGAAGTGACGAAAGTATTAATGTCGTTAATAGCATGGCTAAAGCTCGTCATTTATATAAAGAATTGTCTTTAAAGGCTCACCCTGATCGAAATCAGACCCAAAGTGAAATCGCTGAGGATTTAATGCAAAAACTTGTTGATAATAAATTAAATTACGCAGGCCTCCTTGCTCTAAAAAAAGAAATCAAAGAAAAGTTGAATAGATAATTAATTATTAATCCTAAAAAAAATTGCATATGTCAACACCTGTACAATGCCCTTATTGCGGCAGTTATTCAACCAGTAAAACAAAAAACGGGAAATTCTCTGACGGATTAGCGAAAGTTGGCTCTGTTCTCGGAGGAACATTGCTTCAGATGGCAACTGGAATTCCTGGGATTTTAGGTACAAACGTAGGATATGGACAAACTTGGCATCAATACTGTTGCCATGATTGTCAACAAGTATTCAAAGTACAATTTGGTGCCGCTGGATACATAAAGGAGATAAAAAAATATGACGAGTAAATAACGTCTTTCTAAAGGTCAAATTCTGTATTAGCCTATACCCATTACTAACCGTATTAAAAAGTAGTCAATAACAGAAAACCCTCTTTCTTCCAATCTTTTGAATGAAACAGATACGGGGTTTGACTCTGAAGAGAACACTCAGAGAATGCCTTTCTCATTGTGTCAGTTTTGCAATTCGACCCAATGTGAAAAGTAAACCTGATTGCCATTAACCTATTTCGGTAGACCGTGAGAGTGTACATCCACGACTCCATCAATGTCACGTGTGAGGACATCACGGATGTGCAGTTGCTCAACGCCAAGATATACCAACGCAATGGGCAGATAGTGGTGGAGGGTGCTGAGGGGTATCCTGTGTATCTCTACGATGTGATGGGGCGGTTGCTGGCCACCAGACGTGAGACGGCACAGGAGGTGCTGCTCGACGTGCCAGCCTCGGGTGCCTACCTCGTCAAGATAGGCGACGCTCCGGCAAGGAGGATTGTTGTGAGAAGATAAGTTTATTGCGTAATAAAACTCCAACCCGCCTTTGAGCAAGACCCAAAGGCGGGTTGTTTCTTCACCCACTTTACGATATGGCTATCTCAGCATCCACAGTCGGAATACAGGGTCGGCAAACCTAACGCTCTTTCCATTCTTCTCTATCAGTTCCTTCTTGATAAGCGTTTCCTGTATCCTGCTGATGTTCGACTTGGAACCCAGATTGTATTTTTTAAGAACCTCAGCTGAAGTGAAGTCGTCCGTCTCACCTGCAGCCATTGCTTTCAAGAAATTGAGTTGAAATTGCGACAGTCCTTCCGTCTGTTGGATGAACAAAAGCGAGTTTTGGTCGATTAAGTCATTTACAGCTGTGTCTATTGCTCCATCGCTGACCTCCGTGTCGCTACAAAGCATCACATTCCAGGCTAATTGTTGAACATACGATGATTGGTTTTCTACGGTATCACAGATTCTTGCCACTTGGTCAACGGTTATCTTTTGCCCTTTTTCCTCAAACTTCCTAATAATAAACGGAGTCCAGTCGGCGGTGGGTATGGGCTGTAGAAAGAGAATGTCACCAAATTGATAGAAAGGCATTCGCTTGTTTTGGAATAGGTCTGCCAGCATGTGTTTCTTGCTTCCGAATAAACAATAGGAACAGTTCTGTTGCAATTGCCATACGCCACGTATGCGTTTTTGTAGTGCTATCGAATCTGTGAATGAGCCTATCTGCTGAAATTCATCAATACACACTACAATGTGCTTCCCAATCTTCTGTGCCAGTTTCTCAGGCAGTTGAAGAATCTCCTCAGGTGAATAGTCTCTGGGGGTGATACCCAACGACACAGACATTTCGTTTCCAGGGTCAGGACCAAATGATATTTTCGGTGTCAAACGGGTCAAAAACTCCTTGATATTCTGTAATAGCAGTTCACCCTTGTTTGATGTCTGTTTCAAGAGGGCCGACACTAGTTTGTTATAGAATTCATATTCTGTGCGGCAATCGTAAATATCTAAGTATATGACAGCAACGATTGAAGTGTCAACTTTAGTAATGACATGCCTCACCAACGAGGTTTTTCCCATTCTACGAGGTGAGATTAATATCACATTTTGACCGTTTTCAAAGTTGCGTATCAAGCGCCGACTTTCGTCTACTCTGTCTGTAAAATTCTCACCATCAACGGCTACACCGTACACAAAAGACTTCTTCATGATAGGTAAAACTTGTTAATTCCGATTGCAAAAATACGATTTTTTTTCGAAAGTTCACAAAGTTGTGGACCACAAAGTTGTGAACTTTGGTTGTGATGGTGTTCTAAAATGTTTATTTATAGATTAATAAATTCGAGAAAATGGTGATTGAAAGGCCGTCTTTCAGGGTTATTTTTTTCCGTATTTTTCTTTGAAATAGGCGTTCTCTTTCTCGCGGTGGCGGTTCCAGCGCAATTGCAAACGGGCGCAGACAAGGGCGATGAGGGCACTCAATACGATGTGAAGCGGTATCTCCCACCACACGAACGACTTGGTGAAGAAAATGCTGACGCCACAATCAAGCACAGAAAAGATGATCAGAAGGATAAAAAATCTAAGGAATAGTTATTGAAATTCTTTTCCTTGTTCTTAAATAGCAGCATACGGCCTTCTTCTTCGATTTGTTTGTCCACAGTAATAAAATGTTTAAATGGGGGTGGGAAAAAATGTTAATTCTTTTTTTTATAATAACTTAAGAATGCTGTTATTATTGTGTTAGATTCTTTAAACCCAAATTGGTCATTAGGGTTTACAGAACCCACCTAAAAAAGATTAATCAAGGTGGGTGGAGAATGGCAATTATAATGATTGATGATGGCGTGGCAACTTTTATTAGTGGTTGATATATAGTTATTTGTGCTATTGCTGGATGTTTTTGTTTGCACAATTGGGCGGAAATTCGTATTTTTGCAAATTCAAAATGTAGCTATTTGACATGATGAATGACATCCCGAATTTAGACGAATTGATTCGCATGGCGCTGCTTGAAGACGTGGGCGACGGCGACCATAGTACATTGGCCTGTATTCCCCCTTCAGCCACAGCATCGGCCAAGATGGTGGCCAAGCAGGACGGCATACTCTGCGGTATGGAGGTAGGGCAGCGCGTTTTCCAGTTTGTCAATGACGATTACTACCACAGCCTGCTGCCCATCAGGGTTACTCCTTTCAAGGAAGACGGCCAAGAAGTGGGGAAAGGCGACATCCTCATGACTGTGGAGGGCGCTTCGGGGGTCATCCTCACGGCCGAACGCACGGCGCTGAATTTCATGCAGCGCATGAGCGGCATTGCCACCCAGACCCATAAGATGGTGCAGATGCTGAACGGCCTTCACACCCAATTGTTGGACACACGCAAGACGACGCCCAACATGCGTCTGCTGGAGAAATATGCTGTCAAGTGCGGAGGAGGTACCAATCACCGTATCGGCCTCTACGACATGATTATGCTTAAGGACAACCACATTGATTTTGCCGGAGGCATCGAGGCGGCCATCGACCGCACCCATGCTTACCTTGAAGAGAAAGGCAAAAAGCTGAAGATAGAGATTGAGGTGCGCGACCTAGACGAGTTGCAGCGTGTGCTGGATCGCGGAGGCGTGGATCGTATTATGTTGGACAACTTTGACGTGGATACCCTCCGCGAAGCAGTCAAACGCATTGGCGGCCGCTATGAGACTGAGGCTAGCGGCGGCATTACCGAAGCCACCCTGCGCCCATATGCCCAGACAGGCGTGGACTTTATTTCCGTGGGCGCGCTGACCCACCATATCAAAAGCTTGGATATTTCGTTGGTGAAGAATTAGTGGTTGTTTCGGCAGCACTCAGAATATAGGATTCGGAATTACTACGAAGATGAGCACCAAGTCCACAATACAGTCCCTCTTGGGTCGCTTGCGCCAGTGTTGGCTTAGGGCGATGCGGTGGAAGTGGGTCAAGTGGATTCGCTTTGCGGTACACAACTTTTCACCCCCGGGCAATAGGGATGTTCCGCTTTATGATGTGGTGGCCTACCTGATGAGGGGTGTTTTCGACGGTGGGCTGTGGCGTGCCTCGAAGGGGTTGGCTTATTCCTTTCTGATGGCTATGCCCCCGCTGCTTATCTTTATGTTCAGTCTGATTGCCTATCTGCCTGTCGACGGATTGCAGGATGAGTTTCTGCTACAGCTGCGCGACCTCATACCCGAAAAAATCTTTACCCCCATTGCCCATACTATCGACGATGTGATGGGGCACAAACATACGAGCCTGCTTTCGATTGGCTTTGTCCTTTCCATTATTTTAGCGGCCAATGCAGTACACGGCATGATGATGTACTTCTCCGACCGGAGCCATGAGGTGCGCCCCTTTGTCAGACGTTATCTTGTCTGCATAGGCATTGTGTTCCTCCTTTATGTGGCTGTCATCGTAATGCTGGCTCTCTTGTTAGGCTATAAGACTACCCTTATCTGGCTTTTCAGGAAGGGCATTTTGGTTCCGGGCTCTTTCACGCATATCGTCATAGCAGTCGGTCGCTGGGTTATCATGATTGCGGTGGGTCTTTTCACCCTTATGACAATCTACTATTTTATCCCGATGAAGAAATCACGCGTGGGTTTCTTCTCGCCTGGGGCGGCGTTGGCACTGGGACTCTTCATACTCATGTCGTGGGGGTTCCGGGTGTATCTGGTTCACTTTAACCGTTACAACCTGCTCTACGGTTCTATCGGCACGTTACTGCTTATTCTACTGTGGCTGTTGCTGAACTGCATGGTGCTGATGATGGGATATGAATTGAATGTAGCCATACTCAGCGGCGTACTCAGCGGTAAGAATGCCAAACGCCACCGCCTGATGGATTTCCATGACAAGTGTGTGCGTGAGCAGGCAGCAAGGGAAGGGTCGGCTGCCCCCGCGCCAAGCGACGACAAAGAAGATAAAAAATAGACATTTAATATACCAACATGATTATACAGAAACAAAACGGCAAAGTTGTGCCGGTGAAGTCTTCCGGCCACGACAACTTCCCGATGGTTGCCAAAACCATGATGGGTCTCGAAGAGATCCTTGCCCAAGAGCTCAAAGACTGTGGTGCGCAGAACATCGAGTGCATCAATCGCGCCGTCACCTTCGAGGGCAATATGAAGGTGCTCTATCGTGCCAACTACACCTGCCGCACCGCCCTTGCCATCCTTAAGCCTTTTGCCGAGTTTGAGGCCAACAACGAGCAGCAGCTTTATGACCAGGTCTATCAAATCAAGTGGGAGAAAATCTTGGATGTGGACTGCACGTTTATGATTGACAGCGTGACCTCTGGTGACATCTTCACCCACTCGTATTATGCCGCATTGAAGACCAAAGACGCCATCGTGGACCGTTTTCGACGCAATTTTGGCCAACGCCCCACTATTGATACCGAAGCACCCGACTATAAGTTCAATCTCCATATTCGCGACAACCACGTCACCTTACTGATTAACTCTAGCGGCGACTCGCTGCACAAGCGCGGCTACCGTCAGGCGGTTGGCTTGGCTCCCATCAACGAGGTGCTGGCAGCTGGAATGATTAAGTTGGCAGGATGGAAGTGTGACACTAATTTCTACGATCCAATGTGCGGTTCCGGTACCTTGCTTATTGAGGCAGCCATGATGGCCAATAATATTCCTGCACAGTACTACCGTGGAGGCAAGTTTGCCTTCAAACGCTGGAAGGAGTTCAACCTAGGCGAATGGAAGAGTGTGAAGGAACAGGAAGACCGCAAAATTGGTTCGGGCGACTTTGAGTGTGAGATTTGGGGCAACGATATCGATATGCAGGTACTCCAGCAGGCAGAGAAAAACCTTGAGTTCACCAAACTGCACAAGGATGTGATGCTTTTCTGTGGCTCCTTTGAGGATCAAGACCCTCCCGAGGGTAAGACCCTTATCGTAACCAATCCACCCTACGGCGAGCGCATTAAGGTGGAGGACTTGAACGCTATGTATGAGCAGTTGGGCGACACCTTCAAAAAGAAGTACGGAGAGAACTGTGAGGTATGGCTCATCACCAGCGACTTTGAAGCCATGAAGCACATTGGACTCAAGCCCAGCAAGAAGATTCCGCTGCTTAATGGCCAGCTTGACTGCCGATTCCTCAAATTTGAACTTTACGAAGGCAGCAAGAAGGCCAGCAAGCAGGTGGCTTCCGAAACCGAGGAATAAGAATTGCTACATATAGCCGTCCGTCCATGCTCCTCGATGCTCAGTGGATTAAGCAGAACGCCCTAGCCATTGGCTTTGATGCCTGCGGCTTGGCAGTGGCTGCCCCCATCCCGCGCAGCCAATGGGATCTTCAGGAGTGGCTTGCAGAAGGTCGTCACGCCGATATGCACTATATGGAGGAGCATGTGGACAAACGCTATGACCCCACACTCCTGGTGCCTGGGGCGAAGACGGTGATTAGTGTGTTGTTGGGATATAAGCCTTCCACCCTTTTGGAGGGCGCTGTCAAGATTGCACAATATGCTTACGGGGAGGACTATCATGAGCGGCTGAAAGGGATGCTTTATCAGTTGCTGGCCGCTCTCACTGAACGTTATCACCAATTAGAGGGTCGTCCCTTTGTCGACACCGCCCCTATCAGCGACAAGTATTGGGCAGTGCAGGCGGGTCTCGGATGGCGGGGTAAAAATACCCTTCTAGTCAATCCAACGCTGGGCTCCTATTGCTTTATTGGCGAGTTGGTCGTCACCCTTGCTGCCGATATATATGACACTCCTTTACCCGACGGTTGTGGCACATGCGAGCGATGCCTAAGGGGGTGTCCGAACCACGCTATCGTGGCCAGTCCGCTGTCAACGGTAGGCACTCAGGTGGATGCGCGGCGTTGCGCCTCTTATCACACCATTGAAAACCGTGCAGAATCCCTTCCGCAAGAGGTGAAACTATCCGACTATGCCTTCGGCTGCGATTGTTGCCAACTTGTTTGCCCCTACAATCGGCATGCGCAAGTCCGCTATCGCCTCACCCCTGAACGACAGGAGCAGTTACAAAGCCTTCTTGAGGCAGACGAGAAAGCTTTTAAGCGTGCCACAAAACATTCGGCACTTAGCCGTATCAAATACTCGCAGTGGCTTCGCAATCTTGGGGGCTGACTGATTATTTGTTGTGGCGTTTTTTCTGTTTGGGCTTTGGGAGATGAAGGCCGGGGAACCAGCTGCGGACGGGCTGGTCAAGTCCCAGACCGTTCATATAATTATAAGTTGCTAGGCTGAGGCCGCGCCCCACTTCGGCAATGTCATAGTCGAATTGTTGGCAGTTGTCTTCAGAGTGGAAATTGGGTTGGCTGAGTGCCTGCCAGTCGACTTCGTTGTTGCAGAAAGGATGAGGCTGTAAGGTGGTGCGGCGGGCACCATATTTCTCAGGTTCAAATCCAGAAGGGCTGTGGCAGGTCATGGCATAGCGGTGCCAGAAGGCACTTTGGATAAGGCCTTCGTCGAACATGCTACGGACGGTGTCGAGGGCGTCGAGGGTTTCTTGAAGGGTTTCGGTGGGGAAGCCGTACATAAGGTAGGTGTGGACCATGATGCCGGACTCATGAAAGGCGCGGAAGACTTGACTGGCTTGGGCGATGGTGACGCCTTTGCCGATGAGTTGCAGGAGGCGGTCGGAGGCCACTTCCAGACCTCCGCTGACGGCCACGCAGCCGGCTTCGGAGAGAAGGTAACAGAGGTCGGGAGTATAGGCTTTCTCGAAACGCACGTTGCCCCAGAAACTGAGTGTGAGCCGACGGCGGAGTATTTCTTCGCTAACCTGTCGCAGAAGGTTTGGAGGCAGGGCTTCGTCGACAAAATGGAAGCCGGAGGAGCCGGTCTGCTGCATGATGCGCTCCATGCGGTCGACGACAGTGGAGGCTGAGGGAGCCTCGTAGCGGCCGATGTAATCGAGTCGGGTGTCGCAAAAGGCGCAGCGGTGCCAGTAGCAGCCGTGGGCCATGATGAGTTTGTTCCAACGACCGTGGCTCCAAAGGCGGTGCATGGGATTGGTCATCTCGGCCAGTGAGATATACTTGTCCAACGGCAGCCCCTCGAAATCGGGAGCGGGTTGAGAAGCAAAGGAAACATTTTCGTTGGAGGGTACCAGTTGGGGCGACAGGGCTGTGATGGTGCGCACCAGTCGGGTGGCGGGAATCTTACCGTCAAGGTATTCGGCAAGTCTTTGGAGAGGCAGCTCGCCATCGTCGAAGCTGATGCTGTGGCAGTAGTCGAAAATGCGAGGTTCGGAAAGCTGTCGCCACTCGGTGTTGACAAATCCGCCTCCGAGATTGACATGGGCGCGGGTGTGCTGCATGATATATCGGCCACAACGAAGAGCGGCATAGAGGCAACCGGGAAAGGGAATGGTGAAGGCCACGAGGGCAGGTTGATGGGCATTCAGTTGTTCTTGAAGAAGGGAGATGAGGAGGCTGTCTATGACGGTTGCCGGGGCCTGGAGGGCTGCATTTAATTCGTCGAAAGTAGGAGCGTAGTTGGCAATATGCTCGGCATAGCGGATGAGGTCAAAATTGGGGTCGACATGGGTTCGCAAATAGTCGGCAATGTCCTCGATAAAAAGTGTGGCTAGGTGGCGCGCTTTGTCCTCAGTACCTGCGATGCCAAAAGCCCATTCAAGGTCGCCAAGCTGATTAAAGCGAGGTCCTTCGGGCAGAAGGCTGCGGTTGGCAATGCGTGGAGCAAGGGTATTGTCCTGTCCGCGCAGGAAACGCAGGACGGTCTCTACGATGTCGGCGCAGCGCATGAGGTATTTGCTCTCTTCGTGGTCGGAAACTTCGGAGGCAAGATGGCTGAGCCAATTGCGGGAATAGATACGGTCTACCAACTCAATGCCAAGGTCGACTTGGACCACTTGGTGTCCCAGCGACTGTAGGTAGCCTTTGAGAACCGTGGTGGCAGGGTAGGGGGTGTTGAGCTGCGTGAGCGGTGGAGTGAGGAGGAGTATTTTCACGATGCAAAAGTACAAAAAAAAAGTGTTTAATCAATAAATATTTGTATTTTTGCAAATTATTTAACTCCCAATGGTTATGAAGAAATTGTTACTGATAGGGGCTTTGTTATTGGCATTGTCGGCGCAGGGACAATCGTATCCTGCCCAGTTTCAGGAGGCTTTGGATAAAGGCGATACCCGCGCCCAAAGAGCGATATTGGCCGATTGGCAACTGGCTTCACCTAAGGATGTGGATTTGTATGTTGCTCGCTGGAATTACTATGTGAACGGCTATATGGAAGAAGGTCAGACAGGTGACCTTTCAATCCGCGACCGCGCCATGGTGGACAGTGGTTTTGCCGTCATTGATGAGGCAATCAGCCTCTATCCCGACCGGCTAGACTTGCGCTTTGGCAAGATTTATTTCTTAGGACAGATACAGCAGTGGGACGATTTTGTGGAGGAAATATGCAGAACGTTGGATTATTCTGTCCAAATAGGCCACAGTTGGAACTTCAACGGTGTGCGAGGCGAAGGCAAGACCATTATGACTGAGGGAATGCAAGACTATCAGTGGGATATGTATGGACAGATAGAAATGGTGGGAGACAGTCTTTCTGCTGCGGGCAGGGAGATGGCTCAACGCATAGGCCGAGTGGCCAAGGCGACGTTAGAGGCTTTTCCGAGCGATGTGGAGGCAATGAATATGATGGGGGTGTACAATATGCTGGTCAGGGACTACGAGCGCGCGGTAAAGTTTTTGCTGCGGGCCGAGAAAATCGCTCCTACCCATCCTGCTGTGCTGTGCAACCTTGCAGAATGCTATGCACGACTGGGCAAGAAAAAAGAGGCGGCCGAAATGCTGAAGCGGATAGAGCGTCTTGAGGTAGAATGCAGATAGAGCACCTTAAGGTAGAATGTATATTCTAAAAAGCAATTATTAATAAGCCAGGGTGGTTGCGGTTATCAACCATTATTCATCGTGCTCTTTTTAGTTGTTTGTGGTATTCGCGGCGGGCTTTCTTGAGAAGTCGCTGGAACCGTTTGTCGGCATGTAGGCGGGCTATGCCGGCACTGGCGGCAATCATTCCAGCATCGACGTCGCTTTGCCAGTGGTAGCCCGCAATGACTCGGCTTTGACCGTACATATACCCTCGGGCTAAGAGAGAGTTGGCACTATCGGGGTTGAGTTCGCTCAAAATGAGTGCAGCACTCCATCCCTCAATGGTATGACCCGAAGGATAGGATCCATTGTGGCGCAGCTCCTCTTCGTCGGAAGGAACCAGCGAGGGCTCTCCGAAATAGACGTAAGGCCGCGTCCGCTGGTAGTGTTTCTTAGGCAATCTTCCCACACCATCGTTGGTGATAAGTGCAACATATAGCAGGCGGAAAATGGCTGGGGTTTTCTCCTCGGACAGTTTCATGCCGAAAGGTATGCTAAAGATATGGCAGATGTATTCTATCCGCCAGTTGGCATCACTGAAAGCAATGGCAGCGCGAATGGAGTCCTGCCGCTGTAGTTTGCCCCATTGGTATTGCGCTTGGTCATAGGCAAAGGCAGCCGAAGCGGTGTCGGGCGGCGGAGGTAGGAAATGAATGGGGTTGGGCATTTGCTGCGGGGTGAACAGTGGCTCCTGAGCGCTCGAGAAAAGGGCTATGGAGAGAAATAAAAGGAGAAAAAAGAATTTTCGCATTAAGGATTGACAGGGGTAAGAAAGGGTTCTTGTGAAAGGTCGGTGGGATTGGTGCCGGGAACGCCTTGTGGAACGGCGATGTCTAGGCTGTCGAAAAGTTGCTGCCAATAGGTAGGAAGCGAGCTGTCCGAGGCCAGAAAATTCATCGGATGGGTATGGAAGAGAGGCGCTCCGAGGCTGTCGCGGAAACTCTCATATACGAGTTCGCTGCAGTAGAGGCGGCCGTTCTGGGGCAAGAAATAGTCGTCGTATGGCTTGCATAAAAGGTTCTGCAACTGTCGGTTTAGATGGGCAGTGTCATAATGACATGAAATCCGGTAAAAGTCAGCCGGATGGCATAGGCTTGCGACGTAGTCCTGGGCAAAGTCAGTATATGGGCGGCGGATAACCCCTCGACGAGGTACAGCCTCGACCACATAAAGGCCGCTGTCGGTACACTGAGCGATGGCCACATGGGTATATTGCCCAGTGCTTTGTGCGACCGATTGCCCCATGCCGGTGGTGTCGCGGAGAAAGATAAGGTCTCCTGTGCAAAGTTCGCACTGCTGCTGCCGTGAATTACAGGCCGAAGCCAACAGTAGGGTGCAAAAAAGTGGTAGAACGAATTTCATCGAAGACTAAGCCTTGGTGATGTTCTCGTAGTACTGCACATAGGCTCGATACAGCAGTTTCAAGCCGCCTGGGGTAGGGTAGTTGCCGCTGAAATACCAGTCGCCGGTATGTCCTGGGCAGGCCTTGTGGAGGCCGTCGATGGTTTGATATATGCACTCTACTGGCACGTCCGATCCTTCGTCGGTAACCAGATTGCCTATCATCTTTGAGATTTCCTCCTCGGTAAAGGGGGCGTAAATCTGCTTCACATAGTTCTCATGGCACTGCTCTTTGGGCAAGTCCATGGCATCCTTGCACTCCTTGTATACCTTCTCTAACACATCCAGCATGCCGCGTTCGGCCAACAGTGCCACTGCGGCTTTGAAGGCGATAAATTCCTGAAGGTTGGCCATGTCGATACCGTAAAAGTCGGGGTAGCGTACCTGAGGTGAGCTAGAAACGATGACCAACTTGCGGGGGCGTAGGCGAGAGAGAATCTTTACGATGCTGTTTTTTAGGGTGGTACCGCGGACAATGCTGTCGTCAATCACCACCAGATTGTCCACACCGTCCTGTATGACGCCGTAGGTGACATCGTAGACATGGGCAGCCATGTCGTTGCGGGCGTTGTGCTCGGTAATGAAGGTGCGGAGCTTGATGTCCTTAATGGCCACCTTCTCGCTGCGCACGTGAGAACTGAGGATGGCGATGATGGCCTCCTCGGTCAGGATGCCCTGCTTCGAAAGTTGGATAATGGCTCGTGTCTTCTCTGCGTTCAGGCGGTCCTCAAAGCCGTGCAACATGCCGTAGTAGGCCACTTCGGCGGTGTTGGGTATGAAGGAGATGACACTGTGCAGGAGGTCGTTGTCACATGCTTTCAAGATGGCGGGTACGAGGTTGTAGCCAAGGTGTTTGCGCTCTTCGTAAATGTCTTTATCGCTTCCGCGGGAGAAGTAGATGCGCTCGAAGGAGCATTTGCTGATGTTGGGCTTTGGGTCCAGTATTTGCTCCACGCATATTTCATTGTTCTGATTGGCAAAGATGGCTTGGCCGGGGAGAAGTTCATGCACTTGGTCGACAAGCACATTCAGTGCGGTTTGTATGACGGGACGTTCGGAGGCCACGACCAAAATTTCGTCGTCGTAATAGTAGAATGCAGGACGGATGCCCCAAGGATCGCGCAGTGCAAACTGCTCACCGCTGCCCGTCATGCAGCAGATGACGAAGCCGCCGTCCCACATGGGGGCGCACTCACGGAGGATGGAGGCCATGTCCACCCGCTGTTCTATATAGCGCGTCAGCTCTAGCCCGTGCAACCCTTCGTCACGCCCTTGTATATAGAGCTTCTCCACGTTGCGGTCTAGACGGTGGCCAAGTTGCTCAAGAAGGATATAAGTGTCTGATCCACTGCGGGGGTACTGCCCCTGCGAGGAAATGAGGTCGAATATTTCTTGGGCATTGGTGAGGTTGAAGTTGCCGCAAAGGGCAAGGCTGCGGGCACGGTAGTTGTCGCGGACCACCGAG
>Ga0247611_10007382_pt1 | contig 13843 bp, 19 predicted proteins | sample 177DNAGHGhighgp2_FD_192422 | JGI IMG/M metagenome (GOLD analysis project Ga0247611, IMG submission 192422) | Sheep rumen microbial communities from Palmerston North, Manawatu-Wanganui, New Zealand - 1770 DNA GHGhigh gp2 | ecosystem: Host-associated > Mammals > Digestive system > Stomach > Rumen...
TACGCTTCGGCAAACGCGACTCTCATAGCTCTTCTCGACAGGCTCTTCTACAGCACGCGCTTCGACAAGCGGATGAAGGTGGGCGCGTCGGTGGTCAGCGCAAGACGCGGCGGTCTTTCGGCGACCTTCGACGAGCTGAACAAATACTTTACCATCTGCGGTATGCCCGTCGTCTCTTCGACATACTGGAACAGCATACACGGCAACAGCGCGGAGGAGGCAAGGCAGGATCTGGAGGGGCTCCAGGTGATGCGCAACCTCGCGCACAACGTATCCTTTATGGTTAAGGCGATCGCCCTCGGCAAGGAGAAATACGGAATGCCCGAGATCGAGTGGGGCGAGAGGACGAATTTCATCAGGTAAACGATCGTCAATTAACGATTACAAATTGAAAACGCAAAGTTTTCGCGTGTATATTTACATTCGAAACGATACATGATACAATGAAATAGGCGGCACGTCCGCCCAATTAAACACCGGAGGAAAATAAAAATGGCAGACAGAATAGTTCTCAACACGATATCTTATCACGGTCACGGCGCTATCGAAAATATAGTTCCCGAGCTCACCGCAAGGGGTTATAAAAAAGCGTTTATCACGTCCGACGCGGATCTCGTTAAATTCGGAGTTACGACAAAGGTGACGGACCTGCTCGACAAGGCGGGATTCCCCTACACGGTATACAGCGACATCAAGCCCAATCCGACGATCGAAAACGTACAGAACGGCGTTGCCGCGCTCAAGGAAAGCGGCGCAGACTGCATCATAGCTATCGGCGGCGGCTCCAGCATGGACACGGCGAAGGCTATCGGCATCATTGCGACGAACCCCGAGTTCGCAGACGTTCGCTCCCTCGAGGGAGTTGCTCCCACGAAGAATCACGCCGTATTCACGATCGCAGTTCCCACGACGGCGGGCACGGCGGCGGAAGTCACGATCAACTACGTCATCACCGACGTTGAGAAGAAGCGCAAATTCGTTTGCGTCGACGTAAACGACATCCCCGAGATCGCGGTAGTCGACCCCGACATGATGGCTTCTATGCCGAAGGGTCTCACGGCGGCGACCGGTATGGACGCTCTGACTCACGCTATCGAAGGATATATCACGAAGGGTCACTGCACGATCAGCGATATGTTCCACCTCGAAGCGATCCGCCTTATCGCGGCGAACCTGCGCGGCGCGGTAGCGAACACGGCCGAAGGACGCGAGGGAATGGCGCTCGGTCAGTACATCGCGGGCATGGGCTTCTCGAACGTTGGCCTCGGTATCGTCCACAGTATGGCTCACGGCCTTTCCGCTCTCTATGACACACCTCACGGAGTAGCGTGCGCTATCCTTCTTCCCGTAGGACTTGAATATAACAAGACGGTCTGCGGCGAGAGATACCGCGCTGTCGGCCGCGCGATGGAAGTCGCGGGCATCGACAAGATGACGGACGCCGAGGCCGCAGACGCGACTATCGCGGCAGTAAGAAAGCTCTCCGCTGACGTCGGCATCCCCGAAAACCTCAAAGGCATCCTGAAGGAAGAAGACGTACAGTTCCTCTCCGAGTCCGCATACGCGGACGCTTGCCGCCCGGGCAACCCGAGAGACACGAGCGTTGAGGAAATCGCAGAGCTCTACAGAAGCCAGATGTAATCGACAGGTCAAAGATCCCGACCCGAGCGGTCGGGGTCTTTTTCAACTCCGCTTTAACACGGAATATCCGTCCGATATGTTCCGCTCCGTTCCGTTTTATGGTATAATTCATATAAACAACAAACCGGGAGGCTTTTATGACAAGTTTCGGGAAAAGGCTGAAAACGCTCAGACGCGCGTGCGACATGACGCAGGAGAACCTCGCCGAGGCGATAGGGGTTTCGATACAGTCGATCTCCAAATGGGAGGGGGACTACAATATGCCCGACGTCTCCATGATCGTCCCTCTCGCAAAAATACTGAACGTCACCACCGACTGTCTTCTCGGAATGGACGTCGACGAGGAAGAGGAAAAAATAAAACTGCTCGACAAAACTTACGAGATCATGCTTCTTGATCCCTCCGACGAGAGTTATACGGCTCAGAAGATGAGGCACCGCGAGCTTCTCAAAAAGTTCGTCGAGAAGTATCCTCTCGATTTTTCCATGCAGTTCAGATACGCGGAGTACAGCGCGGACGTCTTCGACGACATAAAGAGAGGTCTCATTTACCTTGACGGCGACACCTACAACGAGCTGTTCGCCGACGTCGAAAGGACGCTGAAGCGCATAATCAATCAGGACAAGGACACGGAGAGGCTGATAAAAGCGCGCCGCACGCTCTGCGACCTGTACGCCTGGACCAACAGATTTGACGACGCCGAGAACGCGGCGCTGGAACTTCCCGCGATGCACGGAATACGGGATTTCACGCTCATGCACATAGCGACCTGCGCCGGCGACAACGTCCGCGCGCTGAATCTCGCTGAAAAAGCGGTAAAGCTCCGCGCCGAAGCGCTCATGGGCAGTCTCTTCTACAGAGCGAGACAGACGTCCGTGTTCGGAAACGTCAGAAAACGCGAGGCGATAGAAAAATTCAACGACCTGAAGAACTTTGCGAAGCTTTACGAATCAATGTACCACGGAAGTTATCCGGAGTGTCTGAACGGCAGAGTCGGAATGATGGATGCTGTCGAGCAGCTTGCAAACTGCCACTTTGCAATAAACGAGGTGGACGCCGCTCTCTCCTGCGTGGAGGAGGTGACCTCTCTCGCCGAGGATATGTTCAGCACGGTCAGAAGGAACGAGACGGATCCGAAGCGTCTCGAGAGATGCAAGGTGATAATAAAGACCTGCCTTGTCAGATGCTACAACTGGCTCTTCGCCGAGGACGACAACGTGTTCACGAAGGAGCCGAGATTTCAGAAATGCATAGAGCGAATAGACGCCCTCGCCTTCGAATGAACGGATTATGCCGCCGCAATTCTGCGGCGGCTTTTTTATGTATTGCTCTTGTTTCGTCGCTCTTATTATGATATATTATATGTATCACGACAGACCGGAGAGAAAAATGCTTAAACGAAAATGGTTTTTGTACGCAACTGAATTTTTCGCGGGCATCAGCGTAATGGCAATTGAGCTCGGTGCGAGCAGACTTCTCGCGCCGTACTTTTCGTCGTCCCAGATAGTCTGGACGATAATAATCGGAACTATAATGATCGCCATGGCTCTCGGCAACGTAATCGGCGGCAGGATAGCCGACCGCGACCCGAACCCGGACAGGCTCTACGGCAGACTTCTAATCGTCGCCGTATGGTGCGCGGCGATCCCCTTTGCTGGAAAGTATATCGTCGCGGCGGTGTCTGTAGCGCTCGCGGCTCTCGGCGGCTCCAATTTTCTGATATGGGCTTCCCTTCTGTCGTGCCTTCTTATATTCGTATTCCCGCTGATGCTTCTCGGGACCGTCTCTCCCTCGCTCGTAAAATATACCGTATCGAGCCTCAATGAGAGCGGACGGACCGTCGGAGAGCTGAACGCGCTGAACACGATAGGCTCGATCATCGGCACGTTTCTCCCCACATTCGTCACCATCCCCGCAGTCGGCACGTCGTGGACGTTCATCATCTTCGCCGCCGTCCTGCTCATCATCTCTCTCGTATATTTCATCTCTGAGCGCCGCCGCCTGATACGGTGCGCCGTCGCACTCGCCCTTGCGGCAGGCTTTTCCGTCCTCTCGTCGTTTAACTCTTTCGCCTTCGGCGCGGAGCGCGGAGCGACTCTCGACGAGGACGAATCGATATACAACTATCTTCAGGTAATCGAGACCGACGACGAGGTGAGGCTCTCCACCAACGTGATGTTCGGCGTCCAGTCGATAATGAAGAAGAACGATTCCCTGACCGGAATGTACTACGACTACGCCCTCGCCGCTCCGATAATGGCGGGCGCGAAGCAGAAGGACTCTCTCGACGTCCTCATCCTCGGTTTCGGAAGCGGTACGTTCGCGACGGAATGCAGAAAATACTACCCCTCGTCGAAGATCGAAGGGGTGGAGATAGACCGCAAGATCATCGACCTCGCCTACTCCCGCTTCGGTGTCGACCCGGACGACGAAAACATAAAGGTGACCGAATTCGACGGCAGAGCTTATCTGCGCGGAGCGGGAAAGTACGACGTTATCATGGTCGACGCGTACCGCGACATCACCGTTCCTTTTCAGATGTCCACAGTCGAGTTTTTCAGCGAGGTCAGGGAACACCTCGCGCCGGACGGCGTTATGACGGTAAATCTGAATATGCGCTCGAAAAACGGCGGCTCGATCAACGACTGGATATGCGACACCATATCAAGCGTTTTCGGAAGCGTAACATACGCCGACATCGGAACGAACCGCGAGGTCTTCGCATCGTCCGACGACTCCTGCATGGAACGGTTCGGGACCGATCTTTATTCAAAAGAGAGCGAGCTCACGTCGCTGATGCTCACCGTCAGAGAAAAGCTCACGAAGTATGAGCCCGGCGGCCTCATCCTCACCGACGACAAAGCCCCGGTAGAGCTTCTCGGAATGAAGATGATAGACGAGATGATCTCGGACGAGCTCGAGTACTACAAGGAACAGTTCAGGGGAAAGTCGCTCTCCGAAATAATCGAACTCCTCGGTTGACAGGTATATATCGATAAAACAGCAGGAAAAAAGGCGCTCCGCGTGGAGCACCTTTTTGTTTGTGTTTTTCAGATCACTTCTCGTCAACGAGTCTGATGAGAGCCATTTCAGCGGCGTCTCCGCGACGGGGACCGAGCTTGTATATCTGAGTGTATCCGCCTTTTCTGTTTGCATACTTCGGAGCGATATCGTCAAAGAGTTTCTTGACAACGTCTTCCTTCGTGATGTACGCGAGAGCTGCGCGGCGGGTTGCAAGTGTATTCTTCTTACCGAGCGTGATCATCTTTTCCGTTACGGAACGAAGCTCTTTTGCTCTGGTAACAGTTGTTGTGAGAGAACCTTTCTCCAGAAGGTATGTCACCTGTCCGCGGAGCATAGCGTTTCTGTGAGCCGTGGTTCTGCCGAGTTTTCTTGTACCGGGCATTTCAATATGTCCTCCTTTGCAAAAATTATTCGCGCACGACCGATTTTATCAGTCGTCTTCCTTCTTCAGCTCGAGGCCGAGAGAATGAAGTTTCTGTATGACTTCATCGAGCGATTTCTTGCCGAGGTTACGAACCTTGATCATTTCTTCTTCAGTACGGTTCGTAAGATCTTCGACCGTATTGATGCCCGCGCGCTTCAGGCAGTTGAAGCTTCTTACGGACATTTCAAGATCCTCAATGGTCATCTCAAGGACTTTCTCCTTGATGGTTTCCTCACGCTCTACCATGATCTCCGCGTGTTTTGCCTCGTCCGACAGATCGACGAACAAGTTGAGATGCTCGTTGAGTATCTTGGCAGCAAGTGAAACCGCTTCTTTCGCTGAAATCGTACCGTTGGTGAGAAGTTCAAGCGTAAGCTTGTCGTAGTCGGTGATGTTGCCGACACGCGTGTTCTCGACCGTATAATCCACATTGTATACCGGAGTATAAATGGAATCCGTAAAAATTGTGCCGATAGGTGCAGACGTATCGGGATTTTCTTCCGCATACAGCTGCTTGTTTCTCTCTCCGGAGACGTATCCGCGTCCGCTCGAGAAAGTGAGTTCCATGTGGAATCTCGTGTTTTCTCCGATGGTTGCGATATGCCATTCGGGATTGAGTATCTCGATATCTGCGTCTCCGACTATGTCGCCCGCTGTAACTTCAGCCGCGCCGGTCATATCGATGATAACCGTCTTCGGCGTGTTGCAGTGGAGCTTTGCCGTGATGCCTTTGACGTTTACAACGATCTCCGTGACGTCTTCCTTGACGCCGGGGATCGTGGAGATCTCGTGGAGAACTCCGTCTATCTTAATATTGGTCACCGCAACTCCGGGAAGGGAGCTGAGCAACACTCTGCGAAGAGAGTTACCGAGTGTGATACCGTATCCTCTTTCGAGTGGTTCGATCACAAACTTACCGCTTCTGCCGTCCTCGCTGAGATCCATACCCGCGATGTTCGGCTTCTCTATTTCAATCATTGTAATTTAACCCTCCTGTATTCAATTTATGCAAATCCATGTTCCATATTTGCGCTTTGCTCCGTGCAAAGCAAGTTCCGGCCTTCGCAAATTGACAATGTCCGCGCCGTATTCCTCCCGCAAAATGCGAGTGTCAGGCACAGGCACTTTGCAGGTTATTATTTGGAATAGAGCTCGATGATAAGCTGTTCGTTGAACTCGAAATCAACGTCTTCTCTGTCGGGGATAGCGATAACTTTAGCAGTGACAGCTTCCGTGTCGACGTCGAGCCACTTCGGAGCGTTGACGTCTGCCATCGTCTCGATAAGACCCTTGAGCTTTTCGGAAGAACGGCTCTTATCCTTGAGCGCGATAACGTCGCCGACTTTAAGAATGATGGACGGGATGTCCGCTTTCTTTCCGTTGAGCGTGAAATGCGCGTGACGAACGAGCTGTCTTGCTTCCTTACGGCTGGATGCCAAACCCATTCTGTATACTGCGTTGTCAAAGCGGCGCTCGAGAAGGGAGAGAAGGTTTTCGCCTGCGATTCCTTCCTTCTTGTCGGCTGCTACGTAGTACTTCTTGAACTGCTTTTCCTGAACACCGTAGTAACGGCGGGCTGTCTGCTTTTCTCTGAGCTGGAGTCCGTATTCCTTGACGGATTTACGACCTGCGCCGTGCTGACCCGGGACTGTTGCGCGTCTTGTAAGAGCACACTTCTCTGTCAGGCAGCGGTCGCCCTTGAGAAACAGTTTTCTTCCTTCTCTGCGGCAAAGCTTGCAGGAAGGTCCAGTATATCTGGCCATAACTTATTGTCCTCCTTCAAATAATTTCATACACGGCGGCGCTTCGGAGGGCGGCAACCGTTATGAGGGATGGGGGTAACGTCTTTGATAAGAGTGATGTTGAGGCCTGTCGTTGCGAGAGCGCGGATAGCGGCTTCTCTTCCGGAACCGGGGCCCTTAACAAAGACTTCGAGCGTCTTCATGCCATGCTCCATAGCTATCTTGGCTGCAGTTTCTGCCGCCATCTGAGCTGCGAAAGGAGTCGACTTTCTTGAGCCCTTGAAGCCGAGCTCGCCCGCGGAAGCCCACGAGACCGTATTTCCGGCAACGTCGGTAATCGTTACTATCGTGTTATTAAACGAAGAGCTGATGTGTGCTGCGCCTTTCTCGATATTCTTGCGGTCGCGGCGCTTCTTAATAACTTTCTTTGCTACCTTAGCCATTAATCTGATCTTACTCCTTTCTGATTACTTCTTCTTGTTAGCGATCGTCTTAGCGGGACCCTTACGAGTTCTTGCGTTCGTCTTTGTACGCTGTCCTCTTACGGGGAGTCCTCTTCTGTGTCTTATACCGCGATAGCACTTGATCTCAACGAGTCTCTTGATGTTGAGGGCTACTTCACGGCGAAGTTCACCTTCGACCTTGTAGTGGTTTTCGATCTCGTCACGAAGCTTTGAAATCTCATCCTCGGTCAGATCTTTAGCTCTCTTGTCGGGGTCGATGCCTGTCTTGGCAAGGATCTTCTTGGAGCTTGTGAGTCCGATACCGTAAATGTATGTGAGGGCGATCTCTACACGCTTCTGATTCGGGATATCAACACCGGATATACGAGCCATGTGATTATTTCACCTCTTTACGTTAGATTTTCTTTTGCGGCAGGCTCTGCCGCTTTCGGGCTCTTTATCAGCCCTGTCTCTGCTTATGCTTGGGGTTGTCGCAGATGACCATTATGCGGCCGTGCCTTTTGATGATCTTGCACTTTTCGCATATCTTTTTAACGGAAGGTTTTACTTTCAAAGTAATTGACCACCTTTCATCGTAAATTTTCTGCGCGCGTACGGACTCATGTCCGATATACACCGTATATTACTTCGTGCGCCAAGTGATTCTTCCTTTGGAGGGGTCGTAAATAGATACTTCTACCGTGACCTTGTCTCCGGGAAGGATTTTGATATAGTTCATGCGGAGCTTGCCCGAAATGCACGCCGTAACGATCATTTCATTGGGAAGCTTGACTTTGAATGTTGCATTGGGGAGAGCTTCTACAACGACTCCCTCAAATTCAATTACATCATCCTTCGGCAAAATGAATACCTCCTGTAACTACTGTTGAATCGTGTTTATTATCCGGAATTTGCGCGGGGCGGAAAGCTGCCAGATACCGCCGGATCTTCCCGTTCGTCAGTTCAGCATCAACTGTCAGACGGGCTGCCTCCGGAGAAATCAGTCTCAAGTGACAAAGCTTCTTTCTTTTCGGTCTGTCGAGCCTTCTTTTTTTACCGTCGCATACGTCGGCGTATTCGCAAACCACGCCGACTACCGCCATCGGTCTTCCGGCATACCTGCCGTTGACCGGGATCACAGCTGATCCGACTTCGATCGAAGACACCTTACTTCACCTCAGTGAGAAGGATCGGACCGTCGTCCGTGATGGCTACCGTGTGTTCGTAGTGCGCGGACAGTTTTCTGTCCGCTGTTATCACGGTCCATCCGTCCGCCAGCTGTATCACGCCGGGAACTCCGGCGTTTATCATCGGTTCGATGGCGATGACCATTCCCCGGAAGAGCTTTACTCCGTGTCCGGGGGTCCCGTAGTTCGGAACGCTCGGGTCCTCGTGAAGATCGTGTCCGACACCGTGTCCGACATAATCTCTCACTGCGGAGAATCCGAATTTCCTCACGTGTGAGTCGACCGCGTGACCGATATCGCCTATGCGATTTCCGATCACAGCCTGTTCGACGCCGCGCCGAAAGCTCTCTTTCGTAACTTCGATCAGCCGCAGAGCTTCGTCGCTCACTTTTCCTACCGGGAACGTATTCGCGCTGTCACCGTGGTATCCGCCTATAAAGGCGCCGACGTCTATCTTTACGATGTCGCCCTCCCTCAGATATTTCTTCGGGGAAGGGATACCGTGGATGACCTCATCGTTTATGCTTATGCAGGCGGACCCGGGGAATCCGCCGTAGCCGAGAAAGGAAGGCTTCGCACCGCACTTTTCAATGTGGTGACGGATTATCCTGTCCAGCTCGGCGGTGGAGACTCCCTCTCGTACCGCCTCGCCCGCGAGCAGTATAGCCTCACCGGTTATACGCCCCGCGAGCTTCATTTTTTCGATCTGTTCCGAATTCTTTACATAAATCATGATTCAAATTCACCTGCGATCACGCGTCCAGCGCAGCCTTTGTCAGCGCCGTCGTGTCTTCGAGCCTTTCCTGACCGATGACAATCTTCAGCTTGCCTTTCGAAGAATAGAATTCCTTGAGAGGTTCAGTCTGTTCGTGATATGTCTCGAGTCTGCTCTTGACGACCTCGGGGTCGTCGTCGGCTCTTATCGAAAGTTCTTCGCCGCAGGCGCATCTGTCGCCGAGGGGTGAAGGATTGTATTTCACATGATAGGTCGCGCCGCATGCCTTGCATACGCGGCGGCCGCTCATGCGTTCAAGGATTCTTTCATCATCAACTTCTATGCTGATGACGTCGGTGATCTCCACGCCCATTTCGTCAAGCGCCTCCGCCTGAGGAACGGTGCGCGGGAAACCGTCGAGAATGAATCCCCTCTCGCAGTCGGGCTCGGCAAGTCTCTCTTTGATTATGCCGATGACTACGGAATCGGGGACCAGAGCGCCGCGGTCGGTATATTCACGGGCAGCAAGTCCCATTTCGGTACCGTTCTTGATGGCCGCTCTGATTATCGCGCCGGTAGAGATCGCGGGAATGGCATAGTCCTTCGATATGATCTCCGCCTGTGTGCCTTTTCCCGCACCCGGTGCGCCGAGAAGTATGAGTTTGATTTCCCGTTTCATAGGATGATCACCTATTACTGAAGGAATCCCTTGTAGTGACGCATCGTCATCTGACCTTCTATCTCTCTTGCCGTCTCAAGAACGACGCCGACAACGATTATGATGGAGCTTCCGCCGAATGCGAGAGAGCTCATCTTACCGCCGGAAGCGATGTTCGCGATAAGCGGGATAACAGCGATGAAGCCGAGCATGATTGCGCCGATAAGGGTTATTCTGTTCGTGACTTTTCTGATGTAGTCCGCAGTAGGTCTGCCGGGACGGATACCGGGAACGGTACCGCCGTTGTTCTTCAGGTTGTTCGATACTTCAACGGGATTGAAAGAGATCGCAACGTAGAAGTACGCAAACGCGATGATGAGAACGAAGGTGAGAACTGCGTAGAACCAGTGATCGGAACTGAAGAGATTCGTGAATCCCTTCCAGAACGAACCTTCCTTCGGGGGAACGAATACTGCGATCGTAGCGGGGATCGAAATGATCGAGTTCGCGAAGATGATAGGCATAACGCCAGTCATGTTCAGTTTGATCGGCAGATTCGAGCTCTGACCGCCGTACATTTTACGGCCGACAGTCTTCTTTGCATAGTTGACAGGGATCCTGCGCTCGCTGTCCGTCATGAACACGATGAACGTGATCATAGCGAGACCGATGATGATCGCGAGGACTGCGATGATGATGCCGACTGTGCGGGAGACGCCCATCTTGTCCGGATTAACGATGTAATTCCAGAGGTTGAGAAGGAGCGACGGGCCGCGGGACACGATGTTCGCAAAAAGGATGAGGGAGATACCGTTGCCGATACCTTTATCGTTGATCTTTTCTGCGAGCCACATGACGAGCGCGGAACCTGCGCAGTAGCATGCGATCATGATGACCATGCCGAACCATGCGGGAGAAGTATTATTGATGACTCCCTGAGAGTTGAGCATCGAGTAGTAGCCGAAACTCGTGAGAAGCGCGAGGCCGACTGTGACGTATCTCGTGATCTGGTTGAGTTTCTTCTGGCCCTCTTCGCCTTCCTTGGAGAGCTTTTCGAGCGCGGGGATCGCGACTGCGAGAAGCTGGATGACGATGGATGCTGTGATGTACGGTGAAATACCGAGAGCGAAGAGCGTTGCGTTAGCGAACGCGCCGCCTGAGAGAATGTTCAGATACTGGAGCATAGAGCCGGACGTTGCGTCCATGTACGTCTTCAGTACTTCGGTATTTATGAACGGGATCGGGATCGCCGCACCGATTCTGTAAAGAAGAATGATGAAAGCGGAGAACAGGATCTTCTGTCTGAGGTCCGTGATCTTCCAGGCATTCCTGAGTGTTTTGAACATATTACTTTACCTCGGCCTTTCCACCTGCAGCTTCGATCTTTTCTTTAGCTGTTGCAGAAAACACCTTAGCTTCAACGGTCAGTTTTTTGGAAATCTCGCCGTTGCCCAGAACCTTGAGTCCGTCGAGAGCCTTCTTGATGATGCCCTTCGCCTTGAGTGTCTCAAGATTTACCGTTTCACCGTCTTCAAATTTGTTATTGAGTGTTGCCACGTTGACGATAGCATAGTTCGTTGCGAATTTGTTGTGGAAACCTCTCTTCGGAAGTTTTCTGTAAAGCGGGAGCTGACCGCCTTCAAATCCGAGACGAACGCCGCCGCCCGAACGCGCATTCTGTCCTTTATGGCCTTTGCCGGCTGTCTTGCCGTTGCCCGAGCCGGGGCCGCGTCCCTTGCGGAAGCCGGCCTTTACAGCGCCTTCTGCCGGTGAAAGTTCATGGAGTTTCATGGTTTATCCTCCTTACGTAGTATATTTAGTGATTTGTGAAAGAGGACTTACGCCTTCTCCACGCTTACAAGGTGGCTTATCACCTTGATCTTCCCTGCGATGACCGGACCGTCTTCGTGAACGATCGAGTCGCCGATCTTGCGAAGTCCGAGAGAAGCTGCTGTCGCCTTCTGATTCGGCTTTGCACATATAAGGCTCTTCTGAAGAGTTACTTTTACTTTTGCCATTTCAAAATCCCCCTTTAGCCGATAACCTTTTCAACGCTGATTCCGCGGGTCTTAGCAACTTCTTCCGCCGTGCGGAGAGTCTTGAGACCTTCGAAAGTAGCCTTGACAACGTTCGTCGGGTTGTTCGAACGCAGGCACTTTGCTCTGATGTTCTTTATACCTGCGAGCTCAAGTACGGCACGGACTGTCTTGCCCGCGATGATACCTGTACCGGGAGCCGCCGGCTTCAGAAGAACTGAGCCTGCGCCGTATTTTCCGAGAACTTCGTGCGGGATCGTCGTATCCTTGAGAGATACTTCGATCATGTTTTTCTTGGCGTCCTCGATTCCCTTGCGGATAGCTTCGGGGACCTCGGCTGCCTTTCCGAGACCGAAACCGACGTGTCCGTTCTCATCACCTACTACCATAAGAGCAGCGAAACGAGCGATACGACCGCCTTTAACGGTTTTGGATACACGGTTTACCACAACGAGCTTTTCCTTGAGGTCGAGCTCAGCGGCATCTATTCTTTTTGCCATGTTGTTTCTCCTTAGATTTTTGTTTAATTGGTTTGTAATTAAACAGTGTACAAACCGGTGATTTGCCGGGCTGCCGGCTTGCGCCGGCAAACGGCTCTTAAGCTTTATTAGAACTTAAGACCGCCCTCGCGGGCACCCGCTGCAAGTTCCGATACACGTCCGTGATAAATGTAACCGCCACGGTCGAATACAACCGTTTCAATACCTTTGTCAAGAGCCTTCTTAGCGATAGCGGCGCCGACTTTCTTTGCGGCTTCCTTATTGCTTCCGATGCCCTCAAAGCCTGCTTCAAGCGTAGAAGCGGAGACAAGGGTGATGCCCTTTGTGTCGTCAATGATCTGAGCGCTGATATTCTTGTTGGAACGATATACAGCGAGTCTGGGGCATTCGGAGGTACCCGATATTTTAGCGCGGATTCTCTTATGTCTCTTGAGACGCTGGATGTTCTTATCCTTCTTGCTAACCATAACTGTTGTCTCCTTTCTTTATTACTTACCGGCTTTTCCGGCCTTACGGCGAATGACTTCTCCGTCGTACTTGACGCCCTTACCGTGATAAGGTTCCGGAGGTCTCTTGCCGCGGATCTCGGATGCGATCTGACCGCATTTCTGCTTGTCAGCGCACTTGACGATTATCGTGTTCGGATCGGGAACGTCGAACGTTACGCCGTCCGCTTCATCGATGTTGATCGGATGAGAGTAGCCCAGGTTGAGAACAAGAGTCTTGCCCTGTTTTGCCGCTCTGTATCCTACGCCTACGATGACGAGTTTCTTTTCGTAACCCTTGCTGACACCTTCTACCATGTTCGCTACGAGAGTTCTCGTAAGACCGTGGAGAGATCTCATGTTAGCCTCGTCGTTGGGGCGTGTGACTTTGATTGTTCCTGCGTCGACTTCAACCTTCATTTCGGGTCTGAGAGTCTGCGTGAGGGTTCCGAGCGGACCCTTCACCGTCAGGACGTTGCCGTCCATCTTTACGTCTACACCTGCAGGTACGGTAATCGGTTCTCTGCCTATTCTTGACATAATCTCTACCCCTTTCCCTTACCAGACAAATGCGAGGATCTCGCCGCCGACTTTTTCGCGTCTTGCTTTCTTGTCGGTCATAATGCCCTTAGAAGTTGATACGATCGCAATGCCGAGGCCGTTCATGACCTTAGGCATATTCTCATAATTGGAATACATACGAAGACCGGGCTTGGAAACTCTGCGGAGGCCGTGGATGACCTTCTGCTTGCCCGCTTCGTACTTGAGTGTGATCCTGATGACGCCCTGTTTGCCGTCTTCAATGATCTGCACGCCTTTGATGTAGCCTTCGTCGAGAAGAATATCGGCTATCGCCTTCTTCATATTGGAGGCGGGAACGTCAACGGAATCGTGCTTTGCGTTGTTTGCGTTTCTGATCCTTGTCAGCATATCCGCAATAACGTCTGACATCTGCATAATATTTTCTCCTTTTCATGCAAGTATTGGG
>Ga0247611_10007383_pt1 | contig 13839 bp, 9 predicted proteins | sample 177DNAGHGhighgp2_FD_192422 | JGI IMG/M metagenome (GOLD analysis project Ga0247611, IMG submission 192422) | Sheep rumen microbial communities from Palmerston North, Manawatu-Wanganui, New Zealand - 1770 DNA GHGhigh gp2 | ecosystem: Host-associated > Mammals > Digestive system > Stomach > Rumen ...
GTTCAGCGGTGGTGCCGGTAAGAGTGCCATGTTCCCGTTGCACATCTGGCTGCCCGATGCCATGGAGGGTCCGACGCCTGTCTCTGCACTCATCCACGCTGCTACGATGGTGGTAGCTGGTGTGTTCCAGATTGCCCGTATGTTCCCGTTGTGGGTTGAGTATGCCCAGCCTCAGATGAGCATTGTCGTCTGGGTAGGTGTCTTCACCGCTTTCTATGCCGCTGCCGTGGCCTGTGCCCAGAGCGACATCAAGCGTGTGCTGGCCTTCTCGACCATCTCGCAGATTGCCTTCATGATGGTGGCCCTCGGTGTTTCGCTGCCAGGTCATCATGGTGTACTCGACAACCACGCACAGCTGGGCTTCATGGCTGGTATGTTCCATCTGTTCACCCACGCTATGTTCAAGGCTTGTTTGTTCCTTGGTGCCGGTTGTATCATCCATGCCGTCCACTCAAACGAGATGGCCATGATGGGTGGCCTGCGCAAGTATATGCCGATTACCAACATCACGTTCCTCATCAGCTGCTTCGCCATTGCCGGTATTCCTTTCTTCTCGGGTTTCAGCTCGAAGGATGAGATTATTACCGCTTGCTTTGCCTATAGCCCTGTGGTAGGTTGGATCATGACCGGTATCGCCGCCATGACTGCTTTCTACATGTTCCGTCTGTATTATGGCATCTTCTGGGGAACAGAGAATGTGGAGGCTCACGAGCACCATACACCTCATGAGGCTCCTGCTACGATGACTATTCCTCTCATTGTGCTTTGCATTATTACGATGGGTGTGGGTATCTATTCTACTATTGCCGGTTTCGCAGGGTGGGGTGGAAGCTTCGGACAGTTCGTCAATGCCGAGGGTACCAACTACACCATCCACTTCGACACGCAGATTGCAGCTACTTCTACCATCATTGCCATCCTGAGCATCTGTCTGGCTACCTATATATATAAAGGTGAGAGCCAGCCTATCGCTGACCGCCTGTATAAGACGTTCCCGAAACTGCATCGCGCAGCCTACAAGCGTTTCTATCAGGATGAAATTTGGCAGTATGTCACTCATCGCATCATCTTCCGCTGCATCTCCAAGCCTGTGGCCTGGTTTGACCGCCACGTTGTTGACGGAACGTTCAACTTCCTGGCATGGGGTGCCAACGAGGCTGGTGAGTCTTTGCGTCCCTGGCAGAGTGGCGATGTCCGTCAGTATGCCGTCTGGTTCCTGACCGGCACCGTAGCATTAACGTTAATTCTGCTAAGTATTTAATTAGTAATTAGTAATGAGTAATTAGTAATTATGATTAGTTTAAGCGTTTCAAACATCCGTGAAGATAACTCCGCAGTTTTCAGCTGCAGGTGTAATCATAATTACTCATTACTAATTGCTCATTACTCATTAAGAAGATAAGAATTATGAGTATATTAACATTATTCGTAGTAATCCCCGCCCTGATGCTCCTCGGCCTTTGGCTGGCCAAGAGCCTCAATCAGGTGCGTGGCGTGATGGTGGCTGGTGCTTCATGCTTGCTGGCCCTGTCCGTATGGCTGACCATTTATTTCGTTCAGCAGCGTGCAGCAGGTAATACCGACGTCATGCTGTTGACATATAGTACACCCTGGTTTAAGCCGCTAAATATTGCCTATTCTGTCGGTGTCGATGGTATCTCTGTGGTCATGCTGCTTCTGTCGAGCATCATCGTCTTCACGGGAACTTTTGCCTCATGGCAGTTGAAGCCCCTCACCAAGGAATATTTCCTCTGGTTTACCCTGCTGTCGACGGGTGTCTATGGCTTCTTCATCTGTACCGACATGTTCACCATGTTTATGTTCTACGAGGTGGCGCTGATTCCCATGTACCTGCTGATTGGTGTCTGGGGCTCTGGCAACAAGGAGTATGCTGCCATGAAGTTGACGCTGATGCTGATGGGAGGCTCTGCCCTTTTGATTATCGGTATTTTAGGCATATACTACTTCAGTGGTGCTACCACGATGAATGTCAACGAGATTGCGGCCATGCACAATATCCCCGTAGACACACAGAAGGTGTTCTTCCCCTTCATCTTCATCGGTTTCGGTGTGCTGGGCGCCCTGTTCCCCTTCCACACATGGTCACCCGACGGTCATGCTTCAGCCCCCACGGCTGTGTCTATGCTGCACGCCGGTGTGCTGATGAAGTTGGGAGGCTATGGCTGCTTCCGTGTAGCCATGTACCTGTTGCCCGATGCCGCTAATGAGCTGGCATGGATCTTCCTGATTCTTACCACCATCTCGGTTGTCTATGGTGCCTTCTCGGCTTGCGTGCAGACCGACCTGAAGTACATCAACGCCTATTCGTCGGTGTCGCACTGCGGTCTGGTGCTCTTCGCCCTGCTGATGATGACCAAGACGTCCTGCACGGGTGCCATCCTGCAGATGCTGTCTCACGGTCTGATGACGGCCCTCTTCTTTGCCCTCATCGGTATGATTTACGGTCGTACCCATACCCGTGACATCCGCTACCTGGATGGTCTGATGAAGATTATGCCGTTCCTCGCCGTAGGTTACGTCGTTGCCGGTTTGGCCAACCTCGGTCTGCCGGGCTTCTCAGGTTTCATTGCAGAGATGACTATCTTCGTAGGTTCGTTTGAGAATCCTGATACGTTCCATCGCGTCGCCACCATCATTGCGTGTACGTCCATCGTCGTCACGGCAGTCTACATCCTGCGTGTCGTCGGTAAGATTCTGTATGGCGAGGTAAAGAATCCTCACTACCTGGAGCTCACCGATGCAACATGGGATGAGCGTGTTGCCGTCATTTGCCTCATCGCTTGTGTGGCAGGCCTCGGTCTGTTCCCGCTTTGGGCAAGCAACGTCATCTCTGACGCCGTAGGACCTATTCTCGCTAACATCATTTAATATAGGAGGAATATATTATGGGATATAGTCAATTTCTAAATATGATTCCCGAGGCATTTCTGGTCCTCGCGCTGATTATCGTATTCTTTGCTGACTTCTGTCTGCATAAGAGCGAACGCAAGTTTGAAATAGTGGGTAGGTTGACGATGACCCTGCTGATTTGCCAGACCTGCATGCTGACCACTGTTGAGCCTTCCGAGGCTTTCGGTGGCATGTATGTCGCAACAAAGGCAGCACAGGTCATGAAGCTCATCCTCTCCTTCGGCACTTTCATTGTGGTGTTGATGGCTCAGCCGTGGCTGGAGCGTGAGGCATCCAAATATGCCGGTGAGTTCCACCTGCTGGTGCTCTCCACCTTGTTGGGTATGTTTATCATGACGTCCAGCGGCTCGTTCCTGCTGTTCTTCCTCGGACTGGAGACCGCCTCAGTGCCTATGGCCTGTTTGGTGGCTTTCGACAAGTGGAAGAAAAAGAGTGCCGAGGCTGCAGCCAAGTACATCCTCTTGGCAACATTCTCGAGTGGTGTCATGCTCTATGGCATCTCGTTCATCTATGCTGCTACTGGCACGCTCTACTTCGACGATATCGCCAACGTGCTTGATGGCAGCTATCTGGCTTCGCCCTTGAGCATCATGGGGCTGGTATTCTTCTTCAGTGGTTTGGCCTTTAAGTTGTCGTTGGTTCCCTTCCACTTCTGGACGGCCGACACCTATGAGGGTGCGCCCACGCCGATTACCGGTTATCTGAGCGTCTGCTCAAAGGGTGCTGCCGCCTTTGCGGCTATGGTCATTCTGGTGAAGGCCTTTGGTGCCATGATCGACTACTGGGAGTACATGCTTTACGTGCTCATCGTGCTCTCTATCACCATCGCCAACCTCTTCGCCATCCGTCAGTCGGAGCTCAAGCGCTTCATGGCTTTCAGTTCCATCTCGCAGGCTGGCTACATCATGCTGGCTGTGATTGGGGCTTCGCAGACGGGCATGGCCTCGCTGATGTACTACATCCTCGTGTATGTCGTTGCCAACATGGCCGTCTTCACCGTCATCTCCGCAGTAGAGAATAATGGTCAATGTTCAATGGTCAATGGTCAATCGCTCACGAAGATGAGTGCCTACGACGGCCTCTACCAGACCAACCCCAAGCTGGCGTTCCTCATGACGCTGGCCCTGTTCTCGCTGGCTGGTATTCCCCCGTTTGCCGGTATGTTCTCGAAGTTCTTCGTGTTCATGGCCGCTGCCGAGCAGGGTTCGTTCTGGGCGTACTTCGTAGTCTTCGTGGCTTTGGTCAACACCGTCGTGAGCTTGTACTACTATCTGCTCATTGTCAAGGCCATGTATATCAAGCAGACCGACACGCCGCTGCCTGCGTTCAAGAGCGAGAGCAGTACAAAGATTGCCCTTGGCATTTGTACTGTAGGCATTGCCCTCTTCGGCATTTGCTCGTGCATCTATGACTGGCTGTTTGCAGCATCTGCTGTGATTGAATGATTCGCCGCAATTACAACATAATTGCAAAACAATGACTCCTGTGAGTACTGATTTTCTTGTCAGTACTCATAGGAGTTTTTACTGCTGATGGGAATCAAGCGGATGAATCACCCAAGGTCATCCGTTTTTTTATTTCTTCATGACTTCTTTCAGGAACTTCGGTGTGTAGCCTTTCTCTGACTGGGCTACCTCTTCAGGTGTGCCCGTGGTGAGGACGATACCTCCGCCGCGTCCTCCCTCTGGTCCCATGTCGATAATCCAGTCTGCCAACTTGATGACGTCCAGGTTGTGCTCGATGACGATGACGGTATTGCCTCGGTCTACCAGCCGCTGCAGGACGTCCATCAGGATGCGGATGTCCTCGAAGTGCAGGCCGGTAGTCGGCTCGTCCAGGATGTAGAGCGTCTTTCCCGTGTCTTTCTTCGACAGTTCCGCTGCCAGTTTGACGCGCTGGCTCTCGCCGCCGCTGAGTGTCGTCGAGGGCTGGCCTAGTTTGATGTATCCGAGGCCCACGTCTTGGATGGTCTTGATCTTGCTCAGGATGTCGGGCACGTTCTCGAAGAACTCCACCGCCTGGTTGATGGTCATGTCCAGCACGTCGGCGATGCTCTTGCCCTTATAGCGTACCTCTAGCGTCTCGCGGTTGTAGCGTTTGCCGTGGCATTCCTCGCATGGCACCTGGATGTCGGGCAGGAAGTTCATCTCGATGGTCTTGTACCCGTTGCCACCGCAGGTCTCGCAGCGTCCCCCCTTCACGTTAAACGAAAAGCGTCCGGGCTTGTAGCCGCGTATCTGTGCCTCGGGCAGGTTGACGAACAGCGAGCGGATGTCGCTGAAGACGCCGGTGTAGGTGGCGGGATTTGAGCGTGGCGTACGCCCGATGGGACTCTGGTCCACGTTCACCACCTTGTCGATATGCTCCAGTCCCTCTATGCAGTCGTAGGCCATGGGTGCCTGCAGCGAGCGGTAGAAGTGCTTGGAGAGGATGGGGTAGAGGGTCTGGTTGATGAGTGTCGACTTGCCGGAGCCCGACACGCCTGTGACAACGATGAGTTTGCCCAGCGGAAATTCCACGTCGATGTTCTTCAGGTTGTTGCCGCGACAGCCCTTGACCGTCAGCGACAGCCCTTGGCCTTTTCGCCGCTGTTCCGGCAGGGCAATCTGTTGTTGACCGTTCAGGTATTGTGCCGTGATGGTGTCGGTCTTCATCATCTCGTCGAAGGTACCTTGGAAGACCACCTCTCCACCCTTTCGTCCGGCACGGGGACCGATGTCCACGATGTAGTCAGCATTGCGCATCATGTCTTCGTCGTGCTCTACGACGATGACGGTATTGCCGAGGTCCCGCAGCTGTTTTAGCGAACGGATGAGTCGATCGTTGTCGCGCTGGTGCAGTCCGATGCTGGGCTCGTCGAGGATGTAGAGCACGTTGACGAGCTGCGAACCGATTTGTGTGGCGAGGCGTATACGCTGGCTCTCGCCGCCGGAGAGGCTGGCCGCCTGTCGGTTCAGTGCCAGATAGTCCAGTCCTACGTCCAGCAGGAAGTGCAGTCGGGTGCGTATCTCTTTCAGTATCTCGCTGGCTATCTGCCGTTGCTGGTTGTCCAGCTGTTCTTCTACGTTGTCGAGCCACTGGTACAGTTCGCTGATGTCCATGGCAGCCAGCTCGCTGATGTTCTTGTCGCCCACCTTGTATGCAAGGGCTTCGCGATTGAGGCGCTGTCCGTGGCATTCGGGACACGGACATTCCGCCAGGAACTGGTCGGCCCACTTCTTTCCGCTGCCGCCCTCGTCGTTCTCGATGACGGAGCGCAGGTATTTGACGACGCCGTCGAAGTCGACGAAGTAGTCGCTGCTGGTGTGTACCAGTTCCTTGTCGATGCGTACGCTGTTCAGCGAGCCGTAGAGTATCTCGTTGAGGGCATCGTCGGGGATGTCGTCGACAGGCGTCTTCAGGTCGCAGTCGTATTGGTGCAGGATGGCGTCAATCTGCCAGAAAATCATCTGGTTCTTGTATTTCCCCAGGGGTGCAATGGCTCCGTCGTGGATGGAGGTCTTGCGGTTGGGGATGACCTTGGCGAGGTCTATCTCGTTGATGTATCCCAGTCCTTTGCACCGCGGACAGGCTCCTTGCGGTGAGTTGAACGAGAAGGTGTTGGGTGCCGGGTCTGAGTAGGATATGCCCGTAGTCGGACACATCAGCCTGCGTGAAAAGTGCTTGACGGCCCCCGTCTCGTAGTCTTGTATCATCAGCAGTCCTTCGCCTTGCTTCATGGCCAACTGCACCGTGCGCTTGAGGCGCTCGTCACTGGTCTCTTTCTGCTCTACTCTTACCTCCAATCTGTCTATGACGACCTCGATGTCGTGGTTCTTGTAGCGGTCCACCTTCATGCCCTGCGTCACCTCCTGTATCTCGCCGTCCACGCGGACATTCAGGTAGCCCTTCTTGCGCAGGCTCTCAAAGAGTTCGCGGTAGTGTCCCTTGCGGCTGCGCACCAGGGGGGCGAGAATCAGTATCTTCCGTCCGGCATAGTCGTGCTGTATCATGTTGATGATCTTCTCCTCGGTGTACTTCACCATCGGTTCGCCGGTGGCGTAGCTGTAGGCCCGTCCGGCACGGGCGAAGAGCAGACGCATGTAGTCATAGATTTCCGTCGTGGTGCCCACCGTGGAGCGCGGGTTCTTGTTGGTAGTCTTCTGTTCGATGCTGATGACGGGCGACAGTCCCGTGATCTTGTCCACGTCGGGCCGCTCCATGCCACCAAGGAAGTTGCGGGCATAGGCCGAGAACGTCTCGATATACCGGCGTTGTCCTTCGGCAAAGATGGTGTCGAAGGCCAGCGACGACTTGCCGCTGCCGCTGAGTCCAGTGATGACGGTCAGTGAGTAGCGTGGTATCTGGACGTCGATGTTCTTGAGGTTATGGACGCGGGCGCCCCATACTTGGATGGTGCTGTCATTATTCATAACCCCCTCCTCCTGTCGAGCCAGTATAGTCTTCTTGCTTTTTGCGCAGTAGGTTGACATCGCGCCTGATAGTGTATTCCCGTCCGTCGCCGCCTCGGGCCTTGACGAGCACGAAGTAGACGCCGTCTTTCACAGGATTGCCCTTGAACGTGCCGTCCCATTCGCCGTTGATGTCGGTCCACTCATACAGCTTCTGCCCCCAGCGGTTGAAGATGTAGGCGTGGAAGTCAACGATGTTCTTGTATGTCCGCTTGGCATGGTAGGTGTCGTTGACGCCGTCGCCGTTGGGCGAGAAGGCGTTGGGCATCTCCAGAAAACTGTCAGTGACCACGACGCTGTCGGTTTTGGCGGTATCTTGCTCTTCCTCGTCATCGTCGGGGATGTAAGCGCCGCCAGCTGTTGCTTGGGCGCCTAATGCCAGCGCTCCAGCTATAAATAATGTGAATAATCTGCCTTTTTTCATCATGAGGAGTAATAATTTGTGCAAAATTACGGAAAAAAGTAGAACTTCCGCATCTTTTTTTGTAATTTTGTAGCGCAAAACACGAAAATAGTCTATTTATGATGCAAAAACTCAGATATTTCCTCCTCTTGGCGGCTAGTGTGATGGCTGCTCACATGGCTGTTGCACAGACCAAGACCAATACTGATATGCGCCGTCGGGCCATCAAGGTTGGCGTCATGTTACCGTTGCATGCCGACAATGGCGACGGTAAGCGCATGGTAGAATACTACCGTGGCGTGTTGATGGCCTGCGACAGCCTGCGTGCCAACGGCATCTCCACCGACGTTACGGCGTGGAACGTGGCCGAGCAGTCAGATATCAGCGAGACGCTGCAGGATGTCCGCGCCGCCCAGTGCGACCTCATCATTGGTCCGCTCTACTCGTCGCAGGTGAAGCCCTTGGGTGATTTCGCCAAGAAACATGAAGTCAAGGTGCTCATACCGTGCTCCATCAATTCCACCGAGGTCTACGACAATGGCTGCCTTTTTCAGGTCTACCAGAACGGTAACGTGCTCAATGAGGCCTATTCCTATCGTTTCTACCAGTTGTTCAGAGACTGCCACCCCATCATTATCGACTGCAACGACAGCACCAGTACGAAGGGTGGCTTCACCCGTAGCCTGCGTCGCAAGCTGGAACAGGAGGGCATCGACTACTCCATCACCAACCTGAAGTCCAGCGAGGCTGCGTTCACGAAGTGCTTCTTGCCCAACAAGCGCAACGTCGTGGTGCTCAACACGAGCCGCTCGTTAGAACTGAACGTCGCCTTCGCCAAGCTCAGCGGTATGCTGGTAGCCAATCCCAAGTTACAGGTGTCGATGTTCGGCTATCCCGAGTGGTTGCAGTACACCCGCAGTCATCTAGACAACTTCTATAAGTTCGACGTCTATGTGCCGTCCACTTACTACATGGACCCGCTGGCCCACCGTACGACACGTTTCATGCAGAAGTATCGCTGGAACTTCCATCAGGACATGCAGCACTACCCACAGCGCTTTGCCGCCATGGGCTTTGACCATGCCTACTATTTCATCCGCGGCCTGCATCTCTATGGCGAACGCTTCAATGGCTCTGCGAACTTGGTCGGCTATACGCCTTTGCAGAGTCCCCTGAACTTCGAGCGCATCGGCAATGGCGGCATGCAGAACCGTTCCGTCATCATTGTCCACTATACCCGTAACCAGCGCGTGGAAACCATCAACTATTATTAAAAGGTAAAAAAGCATGAATAATAATAAAAAGGTATATAGGATAATGGGTAGATGGGTAAAGATTATTTTACCTTTTTGCCTTCTTACCTTTTTTCCTTTAACCATGAAGGCGCAGGTGGGTGACTATCGCACTGATCTGGCCATTGGCGTCAATGGCGGCTATGCCATGACTAGGCTTTCGTTCACGCCCGACGTGCCCCAGAATCTGTTGGGCGGCGTGACGGGCGGACTCACCATTCGCTATACCTGCGAGAAGTACTTCAGCAGCATCTGTGCCATCACCGCTGAGGTCAACTACATGCAGGCAGGATGGAAGGAACGCATCCTCGACGTCCTCGACGAGCCCGTCTACTATAAAGGCGATGACAGCGACCCGCTGCGCTATCAGCGCCGCATTACCTACGTGCAGGTACCCCTGCTGGCCCGTCTGGGCTGGGGGCGCGAGCGCAAGGGGCTGCAGGCATTCATCCAGCTGGGTCCGCAGCTGGGCTTCTATCTGGACGAGTCTACCGAAACCAATATCGAGCAGGGCCGTCCTACCCAGAATACGCGTGTATCTAGCGTAGTAGCCCAGGAGACGATGCCTGTCGAAAACAAGCTTGACTATGGCATCGTGGGCGGTGCCGGCATCGAGTTCTCTCACCCCAAGGTGGGACATTTCCTGCTCGAAGGCCGCTACTATTTCGGTCTGGCCAACATCTACGGCAACTCTAAGAGCGACTATTTTGCCAAGTCCAACCAGAGCAATATAGTTGTCAAACTGAGTTATCTCTTCGACGTTATCAAGACTAAAAACCCAAAAATCAGATAAGTTATGTTCAAGAATCATCCCAAGGGCCTGTTGCAGGCCGCATTGAGCAACATGGGCGAGCGCTTCGGCTACTACATCATGAATGCCGTCCTCGTGTTGTTCCTTTGTTCTAAGTTCGGACTTTCCGACGAGACCAGTGGCGTCATCTACTCCTGTTTCTATGCCGGCATCTATGTGCTGAGCCTGATAGGCGGCATCATTGCCGACCGCACGCAGAACTACAAGGGCACCATCATGACCGGACTCATCATCATGGCCTCGGGCTATGTCATCCTGTCTGTGCCCATCCTGGCTACTGCCGGCAACATCGGCTGGCTGTTGCCGCTGACCTGCGTGGCACTGTTCCTGATAGCTTTCGGCAACGGCCTCTTCAAGGGCAACCTGCAGGCCATCGTGGGCCAGATGTACGACAACTTCGAGGCCGAGGCTGCCAAGCGGGGCGAGGATGCCCTGCGCATTGCCAAGGGGCAGCGTGACTCCGGCTTCCAGATTTTCTATGTCTTCATCAACGTCGGCGGACTCATTGCACCCTTCGTGGCTCCGCTGCTGCGCTCCTGGTGGCTGCAGGTCAACGGTCTGACCTACGACGCCTCGCTGCCCGCCCTCTGCCACAAGTACATCAGCGAGGGCAGCGCCATGTCGGCCGACGCCATGCACAACCTCAACGAATTGGTTGTCAAGGTAGGTGGCTCTACGGCCGACCTCGGCACCTTCTGCTCGCAGTATCTTGACATCTTCAATACCGGCATCCACTATTCCTTCATAGCCTCCGTTGTGGCCATGCTCATCTCGCTGGTCATCTTCATCTTCTCGCGCAGCGTGTTCCCCACGCCGGGCAAGAAGGAGGCCGCCCAGGTGGTGGAGTACACCGAGGAGGAGCGCCGCACCATGGCTACCGAAATCAAGCAGCGCATGTTTGCCCTGTTTGCCGTGCTGGGCATTGCCGTCTTCTTCTGGTTCTCGTTCCACCAGAACGGTATGTCGCTGTCCTACTTTGCCCGCGACTTCGTGGTCACCGACACCATTGCCCCTGAGATATGGCAGGCCGTCAACCCCTTCTTCGTCATCGTGCTGACGCCCGTCATCATGTGGATATTCGGCTCGCTGACCCGTGCCGGCCGTGAGATTTCCACACCGCGCAAGATAGCCTACGGTATGGGCATCGCCGGCATGGCCTACCTCTTCCTGGCCGTCTTCTCCATGCTGCAGGGCTATCCCTCGGCAGAGGAGTTCAAGGCACTGTCCGACTCAGCCAAGATGGGACTGAAGGCCGGTCCCTGGGTGCTCATCGTCGTCTATTTCTTCCTGACCGTTGCCGAGCTGTTCATATCGCCGTTAGGACTGTCCTTCGTGTCCAAGGTGGCCCCCAAGCATCTGCAGGGTCTCTGCCAGGGCCTGTGGCTCGGTGCCACGGCTGTGGGCAACCTGCTGCTCTGGATAGGTCCCCTCATGTATAACAAGTGGCCCATCTGGGAGTGCTGGACGGTATTCCTCGCCGTATGCCTTATCTCGATGGGTGTCATGTTCGGCATGGTGAAGTGGCTGGAGCGCGTTACCAAATAGCGGCCTTCGGCCTAAAGAATAAATAAAAAAGAAAAGATAATAACCCCTAATGGGTATTGTTTTGAAAGAAATCAGCAAGAATTAGAAATAATTACATCCAGAAATAATAAGAAATTTATTTTTTCCAATTGTTGGAATAAATTCTTTCTAATTCTTGCCAATTTCTTTCATAGAAAATCGTAGTATGCTTGAGGCGCGGAGTTTATTATTTATTTTTTTTTATTTTTTATTTAGCCCCGTAGGGGCGCAACTGACGCTGGTGGAGCTGAACTGCGAGAACCTCTTCGACTGCCGCCACGACTCCCTCAAGCAAGACAGCGAGTGGCTGCCCGACGGGCAGCGCAAGTGGACTCCTGCCCGATATTGGCGAAAGCTGAACCATATCGGGCAGGAGATTCTTTCGTGCCAGGACGAGGGCGTCCCCGACCTCGTGGCGCTGGTCGAGGTCGAGAACGACTCGTGCCTCTATAACCTGACGCGCCGTTCGCTGTTGCGCCATGCCGGCTATGAGTATATCATCACCGAGTCGCCCGACCTGCGCGGCATTGACGTGGCGCTGCTCTACCAGCCCTTCACCTTCCGTCCGCTGTGCTTCGACTTCATCCCCGTACCGCCGTTGGAGGGCATGCGCCCCACACGCGACATTCTGTATGTCCAGGGAGAGACACAGCGCGGTGACACGCTGCATGTCTTCGTCGTCCATGCCCCCAGCCGCTATGGCGGTGAGCGAGCCACGCGTCCCAACCGCCGCCTTGTGGCCGACCGCCTGTTGGCGGCCATCCGCCTATACGTGCCGCAGGCCGGTGGGAAGATTCTCGTCTGCGGCGACTTCAACGACTATGCCGACAGTCCCGCCCTGCTATACCTGCAGGACAACGGCCTGTACAATGTTACCGCCACTGCCAGAGGCCTGCACGGTGCTCCCGGCACCTACCGCTACGAAGGCCGCTGGCAGAGTATCGACCATGTGCTCGTCAGCGCGTTGCTACGCGACAGCGTCCGGCAGGTCTTCATCAACGATGCCCCCTTCCTTGTGGAAGAAGACAAACGGTACGGCGGTGTCAAGCCTTTCCGTACCTTCAACGGCTACCGCTACCAACGCGGCTTCAGCGACCACCTCCCCCTCGTCGTCCGCTTCTGAGTCGGGGTGTGCTTTTATGATAAATTTGCTTAAAAAAACTTATTTAATTATCGCTGCTTTTGCGCTTACCGATTTTTTGGCTATTTTTGTAAATTATAATGTTGCAAAACTCTTATACAAATCATTCGGTAGGAATACGTAAACAATAAAAACACCAAGAATATGAATAAGAACGAGAAGTTTGTCGTTACGATTAATCGTGAGATGGGCAGTGGTGGCCGCACCGTAGGCCGTAAACTGGCTGAGAAACTGGGAGTTGCATTCTTCGACAAGGCCCTCATCAAGGCTTTGGAAGAGAAGTTTAACCTCACCATTGACGAGATTGAGAGACTGAAAGGTCGCAAGCAAAACTGGTGGGCAGATTTCGAGCGTATCCTGCAAATCGGTCAGGGAATGACCGCAGGCTACAACCTGCCGAAGTCCCAGTACGCTAACGAACAGCTGACCACCAATGAGATGTTCAAGGCAGAGACGGAGATTCTGAAGGGCATTGCTGAGGAGGAGTCATGCGTTCTGGCCGGCCGCAGTGGCTTTTTCGCATTGCGAGACCATCCCAACCACCTCAGCATCTTCATCCAGGCATCCATGCCTCATCGCGTGGAGCGCGTAGCCCGCAAGGGGAATTACACGCAGGAAGAAGCCCGCAAGGTTATTGACAAGGTGGACAAGATGCGTGAGAACTACGTGAAGAAGTACACCAATACCTCGCGCTACGACACCCGCAACTACGAATTGGTCATTATGATGGACAAGATCAGCGAGGACGATGCCGTTGACATCATCATGGATTTTATCGACAAGCAAACTCGGATGGGCTGAACGGCTCAACGTGACACTGCTTTTCTACAAGGTTAGGAGCCTTCAGCAAGTGACGTCTATTGTGTATTTGTTTGGTTGTCAAACATTTGTGTCAAGGAGCAACTAGATAGTTGCTCCTTTTTGTTTTGTATCAAGGCAGAGATCTTATGGTACAGGAATCGGAGAAATAAAAGATAGTTACCCAATAGCCCTCTCGCGTTATCGGATTTTATGCTCCGCGGTGGCGGATTTTATTTTCCGCCGAGGCGGTCTCGCTGATACTTTGAGCAAGAGTTAGCCATAAAACCCTACACGATGGGGCATAAAAGACCGCACTGCGAGCAATACTTTACGTAGCTGCATGCCAGAAATCAGGCAGGAATCAGAGTTACTATGTTTGCAAGCGGAAAAGTTACCACTGAGCACTGAACATGTGCTGGAGTAGGTTTCGTCCTGATGACAACGAC
>Ga0247611_10007384_pt1 | contig 13838 bp, 14 predicted proteins | sample 177DNAGHGhighgp2_FD_192422 | JGI IMG/M metagenome (GOLD analysis project Ga0247611, IMG submission 192422) | Sheep rumen microbial communities from Palmerston North, Manawatu-Wanganui, New Zealand - 1770 DNA GHGhigh gp2 | ecosystem: Host-associated > Mammals > Digestive system > Stomach > Rumen...
GCATCTCATACACTAGCCTCATTTCGTTGATACGAGTAGAGGACTTCACATAATTACTTTCATTAGGTTGTTTCACCATAATTTTTGGACTTTAGGTATCAACCTTATTTAAAATAAGACAGGGACAAAGTGTCCGGGGCATCGGGACAAAGTGTCCGACCCCATCCGGACAAAGTGTCCGGACCCCCTTCGGACAGGCAAACTCCGTTTAATGCCCAATTCATAAAGTTCATTCATCATTCATCATGCTTAATGCCTAATGAACTATGGCATGGGAGTGTTTATTTCTTTTTTCGTCTCATTTTCGTCTCATTTTCGTCTCATTTTCGTCTCATTTTCTTCTCTTTTTCTTCTCATTATCTTCTCATTTTCTTCTCTTTTTCTTCTCATTTTAGCCCCTTTTTTGAAGGGAAAACTGCGTTTTAAGAAATATTAACTCATCTCCTCACAATTTCCTCACACCTCACAAACCCTTTGTTTATCGGCTTTTCAGCTCACAGAATGAGGAAATGAGGAAAAAAACTGAAAATAAAATTTCTGAGTGCGCGCGCGCACGCGCGCGCGAGGACATTATTATCGCTCGTCGCATGGCGACGCCTTCATTGCGAAGCGAAGAAAGAACTTCCGAAAGATGAAAAATCAATCCTAATCAAACTATTTTATAGCGGATACGGAAGCTATGCTTATCATTATCCCAATTGGTGCCTAACAACTCGAAACGACCTATTTGTACCGTTGAGCGTACATGCTTACCTATGCAGGGACAAACATCAAAATCACCAATGCGAACAAGACGAATCATCTCACTTGCGTTTTCCGGCAATCTACTGATGGAAATTTTGGAATCAGGTGTACCTTCCTCTGCACTGTGAATGAGAACTTCCAATTCTGCCCTTGTTAGAAATTCAAATGTAACTGGAAGGTTAGAATCAATCAAATCATTCATCCAGCGTTCAATAGATTGTTCGTCCTTACGATCAGGTTTGTTTTCAAGAATCCAACTTATTTTACTCTTTTTTCGTTCAACATGTGCATTACTTGATCGTTCACAACCAAACATTCTCATCATCACCTGATTGAGAAGATGTTCAGCCGTATGAGCTGGAGGAAATTCCTCTTTGTTATGTTCATTCAAAACAAACTGTTCCATTATTGTCAGAACTTAAATTTATAAGCCCTACCATTCCATGCTTTTAACTCCACCCTTATAGTATTATCCTTTCTTAAGATGGTCTTCAATTGTTCTTTGGTCAACAGGTCGGTAGCCGTTGCTTCCGTTTCTGGTATGTTCATATACTCGAAAGCATGCTTGGGAATCATCACATCCACGGTCTTATCGTCATCAGAGAAATTGGCAACAACAAGGAACATTTCCCTGTCAGCCTTTCTAAGGAAGGCGAATTGATGCTCTGCTATATGTTGATTTACATACATGAGATCAAAAGTTTCACCATCATAAAAAGCCTTCTCCTTGTTAGCCATCAACAAGACGGTCTGGTAGAAGTTTGACAGTTCTTTTTCTTCTTTTGTACGTTTTCTTCGGTCAAAATAGCCACGTCTAAGTGTGTCCACCATCCAGTAGTCAAAAATGGTTGTTCTACCATCTATGCCACTAAAGCCTTCTTTATCCATTCCTCTTTCACCAAATTCCTGTCCCGCATAGAGCATGTATGGATTCTTGTTGAGGAGTACACTCACAAGATGACCAGGAAGTCCTTTCCGTGCATCACCGGCAAAGAAATCGGAAGCAATGCGTTGCTCATCATGATTCTCCAAAAAGTAGAGCATATGCTGTTGAATATCATCGGTAGCTTGCCATTGACTTGTTATATCTCCAGCTCTTCGATGACCACAAATGACATCACGAATACAATCATACATGCCAACCTTGTCATACAACAAGTCGAACCCAGCACCAATGTAGTTGCGATATTCCGCTGGATTATATACTTCGCCTATAAACTTGATGCCTGGGAAACGGCATTTCACCTTATCCGTAGCCCAGGCCCAAAATGCTGCCGGTACCATTTCAGCCATATCACATCTGAACGCATCGACACCTTTAGCAGCCCAAAAGAGCAGAATATCGGTCATCTTAATCCAAGTATCCGGTGTTGGACTGAAATGCTCTGATCGTCCTCCTGCATCACAGTAGTCTATACCATAGTTCAGTTTGACAGTTTCGTACCAGTCATTCCTTCCCGGACATGCAGAAAACTGGTCATTGCCCGTTGCTCGGGCAGGATTCTCCTCATATGGTTCATAGACTACCGACCCAAAAAGCTGCAGTTCTTCCTCCTTTGCAAAGTCTTGATTACCATGGACTATCACATTACTTAAATCCAGAGGCTGCCCCCACAAATAATAGAAATTGTTTTTTATAGAGAAATGAATCGACGGGTCATCATCTTCACCAAGGTCTCTCACGCCTTTAGGCTTGCATATACTTTTGTACTCTCGAGCTACATGATTAGGAACAAAGTCAATAATGACTTTAAGACCGACTTGATGTGTTCGCTCAATAAGAGCCTCAAACTCCTTCATACGCTGACCAACATTAACAGCTATGTCGGGATCCACGTCATAGTAGTCTGTAATAGCGTAAGGTGAACCAGCTTTTCCCTTTACGACCATCCCATGCTGACATGGAATTCCACAATCAGAGTAATCCGTTTGTGATGCGTGTCGGATAACACCGGTGTACCACACATGCGTTACCCCCATAGCTTTGATGCGTTTCAGAGTATTGACATCAAAGTCATTCATCTTTCCAACCCCATTCTGACGTAGAGAACCATTTTCCACACAGGAAACATTTCTATTTCCAAAGAGTCGGGTGAATACTTGGTAAATAATTGGTTTCACAACTTTAGATTGAAAATCTTTTCTATTTCATTAAAGCGATGATTCGATTCCATGAGCCGATACATTGCGGTCAATTTTAGCAATCATTCCTTGCAATGCCTTACCAGGTCCACATTCTGTAAAATCTGTAGCTCCATCTGCAATCATGTTCTGTACACTCTTTGTCCAACGCACGCTACTTGTCAACTGTGCTATGAGGTTCTGTCTTATTTCTGTTGCGTCGTTGTGCGGCAAAGCATCTACATTTTGATAGACAGGACATTTCGGAGACTTCACTTCTGTCTCTTCGATAGCGGTTTGAAGTTTGTCCTTAGCCGGTTGCATCAAAGGAGAGTGAAAAGCACCACTTACCGGTAGGAGCAGGGCTCTCTTAGCACCAGCTTCTTTCATTTTATCACAAGCTATGTTGACTGCTTCCACATTTCCAGAAATAACCAACTGTCCAGGATTATTATAGTTTGCAGGAATCACAATGTTACCATCAGTGCTTACCTCTGCACATATTTCTTCAACTTTTTCATCAGGAAGACCGATGATAGCAGCCATTGTTCCCGGAGCTATCTCACAGGCTTCCTGCATTGCCAAAGCACGAGCATGAACAAGTTTCAAACCATCTTCAAAACTGAGAGCCTCAGCAGCGACCAAAGCGGAGAACTCTCCAAGAGAATGGCCTGCCACCATCTCAGGCTGGAACGCCTCTCCCAGGCAAAAAGCAGAAATAACGCTATGCAAGAACACTGCTGGCTGTGTAACCTTTGTTTGTTTCAGTTCTTCCGCCGTACCATTAAACATGATATCAGTAATTCTAAATCCAAGTACTTCGTTTGCCTTGTCAAAGAGTTCCTTGGCTAGAGGATTATTCTCATATAATTCCTTACCCATTCCAACAAACTGCGCTCCCTGTCCGGGAAATACAAATGCTTTCATATTCTATTCATTGATTGATAATAATGTTTGCAAAGTTAGTTAAAATCAGTGTAATTAACGAACAAAATCTTGAGAAAAGAAAAGTTTTTTCGTATATTTGCAACAAAAAAGATACTACAATGATTAAATTTCCTTGTGCTAAAATCAATCTCGGTTTAAATATTACGTCAGAACGCTCTGACGGTTATCATAATTTAGAAACAGTATTCTACCCTATACCGTTGTATGATGCTCTGGAGGTAAAGCTCATGGACGAACGTTTCCCTTCCAATGCAGCATGCGACATAAAGGTTACAGGCACACCTATCGTTGGTGATGAGCAAGATAACCTTGTTGTGAAAGCTTATAATCTTCTGGCAAAAGATTTTCAAATTCCACATGTACATGCTCACCTTTACAAGCATATACCTTCACAGGCAGGCCTGGGTGGCGGATCCAGCGACGCAGCTTATATGATACGACTTCTCGACGAGCGCTTCCGACTTAACATAGGCATTGCAGAAATGGAGCGGTATGCAGCTCGTCTTGGTGCTGACTGTGCTTTCTTTATTACCTCTGAGCCTTCTTTTGCAACAGGTATTGGAGATATACTATCTCCTGCCGATGGACCAAAAGGTAACCTTAACGGCTATCATCTTGTCATCGTCAAGCCTGATGTATCTATCTCTACACGTGATGCCTATGCGATGATTACTCCTCGCCAACCAGAAAAGTCATGCCGTGAAATTGTTCGTCAACCCATTTCCACATGGCGTGAGGAACTTGTCAACGACTTTGAAGGTCCGGCATTTTCGCAGTATCCAATCCTGAAAGAGATCAAAGAAAGACTTTACAATATTGGTGCAATCTATGCTCAGATGAGCGGCAGTGGCAGTGCCATGTTTGGCATCTTCCGTGATGCGCCTCAATCTGTGAGCGAGTTGTTCCCCAACATGTTCACAGCAGTCATGGAACTTTAACTAAAAAGATGACCGTTGAAGTTGCTACTTCAACGGTCATCCGTTCATATATTCGTACAGATTAAAAATCTATAGATGTTTTCAGCAAACTTAGTTCTTGAAGAAGTCTTTAACCTCTTCATTGGGAACCATCTGCTCATCGAAGATGTATGCACCAGTCTTCGGGCTCTTCACCATCTTGATAACTTTTGTATAAGCGCGTCCATCCTTTGAACCTTCATGGAGGGTAGCGACGGTTTTCTTTGCCATTTCTTTCTAAATTTAGAGGTTATTTAATTTCCTTGTGAACTGTCATACGCTTCAGGATTGGGTTGTATTTCTTCAACTCCAAACGCTCCGGCGAATTCTTGCGATTCTTGGTTGTAATGTAACGGCTTGTTCCTGGCAGACCACTGTTCTTGATTTCAGTGCACTCAAGGATAACCTGTACTCTATTTCCTTTTGCTTTCTTGGATGCCATAATGCTTACTCTCCTATAACTTTAATATCTTTCCAGTCCACATAGCCCTTAGAAACAGCCATCTTCAAAGCAGCGTCCAGACCAACTTTATTAATGAGGCGAAGACCAGCAGCACTGATCTTGAGGTTTATCCAGCACTGCTCCTCCACATAGTAGAACTTCTTGCTGAACAGGTTTACATCAAAGCTTCTTTTAGTGCGATGCTTTGAGTGAGACACATTATTGCCTATCTGTGCCTTCTTTCCCGTAATCTGACAAATTTTCGACATTGCTATCTAAAATTTTTAATTCGTTTTTTTGATACTTATTCCAAACAGGGTGCAAAATTACAATTATTTCTCGAATAAACAAAATAATTCAAAAAAGAATGTTAAGAATTAAGGATTTTTTTCTTTTATCCTACTATTCATCCTCCAGTTCGTACTCTTTAAGATATTCCAGAAAGAGTTTCAATGCCTTGTTAGTTGCAATAATAAGGTTCATATCGCGACCGTTGTCTTCCTCCAACTTAAAAGTTCTGACATCATCCCGATTTCCATAGGCAAGCCAGATGGTACCGACGGGGTTCTGGACAGTACCGCCACCAGGTCCGGCAACTCCCGTTGCTGCGATAGCATAATCCACATTTAGGGCCTCGCATGCGCCCTGTACCATCTGAATGGCAACTTCTTCGCTGACAGCAGTCTTTTCCTGCAAAGTCTCACGAGACACTTTAAGTATTTTTTCCTTTATCTCGTCAGTATAAGAGATAATTCCCCCTTTGAAGTAGTTGGAGGCACCTGGTACTGCAATGATGGCCTCAGCAATACGTCCTCCCGTACAGCTCTCGGCCGTACCAAGGGTTTTTCCGTAATCATAGAGGAGCTGCTGGATTTCCTTACTCAAAACTTTTGATTCCAAACTCATGATGTTATTGGATTTTATTAATTTCTAAATTGATTATTGAAAAGTAACCTTCGAGAAGGCTGGTTTATCAATACTACAGAAGTCTCTGTCTTTAAATTTGTAGTAACCGGTAATGCCTATCATGGCAGCATTGTCCGTTGTGTAGCTGAACTTAGGTATATAGATTGTCCATCCATATTTTTTTGAATGTTCACGAAATGCATTTCTGAGTCCATTGTTGGCCGAGACACCGCCTGCTACGGCCACATGTTTAATGCCCGTCTGCTTAACAGCCAGTCTTAACTTCTTCATTAAGATGTCAACAATGGTAAATTCCAAACTGGCCGCAATGTCTTCTTTATTTTGTTCTATGAAGTCAGGATTATCCTCTACCCATTTTCTCAAATTATATAGGAATGACGTCTTTAAGCCGGAGAAGCTGTAGTCGAGGCCAGAGATATGGGGCTCAGCAAACTGAAACGCTTTTGGATTTCCCTGACGTGCGAGCCTGTCTATTATTGGTCCTCCCGGATAGCCCAGTCCCATTACTTTTGAGCATTTGTCAATGGCTTCGCCAGCAGCATCGTCAATGGTCTGACCAAGGACTTCCATGTCATTGTAAGCATTTACGCGAACAATTTGCGAGTTGCCGCCACTGACCAAAAGACAAAGGAATGGGAAAGGCGGAGCAGAAGAGTCATCGTCAGATTCTTTGATAAAATGTGCCATCACATGTCCCTGCAGGTGGTTCACATCAATGAGTGGGATACCAAGTGCTCGAGCGAAGCCTTTGGAAAAGCTCACTCCTACCAGCAATGACCCCATCAGCCCGGGTCCACGCGTAAAAGCCACTGCAGCGAGCTGTTCCTTGGTGATGCCAGCCATTTTTATGGCTTGATCAACTACGGGAACCACGTTTTGCTGATGAGCTCTCGAAGCCAATTCTGGTACAACGCCGCCATAGGCCTCATGTACTGCCTGCGAGGCGGTAACATTGGATAGTAACACACCGTCTCTCAGGACAGCAGCCGAGGTGTCATCGCAGCTGCTTTCAATACCTAATATATATATGGGGCTCATGGGGCTCATGGGGCTTATAGGACTTATTGGACTCATAGTAGTTTTAATAGCTTAAGATTTCAACACCATGTTCAGTCATCAGCAATGTATGTTCCCATTGGGCACTGGGCAGTTCATCTTCGGAAATGACCTCCCAACCATAAGGGTCTCCCTCATCGATAAACACGCGCCAAGTTCCCATGTTAATCATGGGTTCGATTGTAAACACCATGCCAGGTACTAACAGCATGCCAGTTCCACGCTTACCATAGTGACACACTTCCGGATCCTCGTGGAACTTCAGTCCGACACCGTGACCACAAAGATCACGCACCACCCCATAGTGATAGCGCTTGCAGTGTTTCTCAATGGCATGTCCTATATCGCCTACGAAGCTGTAGGGTTTTGCAACTTCCATCCCAATTTCCAGACACTCGCGTGCCACTTTAACCAGCTGTTCCTTCTCTGGTGTGGTCTTACCGATAATAAACATGCGTGAAGCATCAGCATAGTAACCATCCACGATCGTCGTGAAGTCAACATTGATGATATCGCCCTCTTCCAAGATGTCCTCAGCCTTGGGGATGCCGTGGCATACGACTTCGTTGATGCTGGTGCATACACTCTTTGGAAATCCTTCATAGTTAAGGCATGCAGGAATGGCATGATGTTCCTCGCAATATCGGGTACAGATTTCATCTATCTCCAACGTGGACATGCCGGCATGTATCTGTCGTGCAACCTCGTCTAAAACTCCGGTGTTAACAACACCGGCCCGGCGAATGCCTTCTATCTGTTCCGGAGTCTTGATAAGATCGCGCGAAGGCACTTCCTTGCCCTTGTGTTCCCAGTACATGACCTGTCGGTCCAGCTCTGTGAGCTCTTGTCCAGGTAGCGGCAACCACTTTTTCTTTCTTTTCGATAGCATTACTTTTTCAAGTTACGCGTTATTCAATAAACTAAAATCGGATGCAAAGTTAGTCAAAAGCAATGAGAAAAAGACATTTTCATCAAGAATTATTTCCTACAAAAGGACTTTTTCCGGATAATTATTTGTACCTTTGTGCATTCCGGAAAGATGTATAAAAAGAAATGAGTAACTATATTGAAATCAAAGGAGCGCGTGTAAACAATCTGAAGAATGTGAATCTAAAGATACCCCGCAACCAATTCATCGTTATCGCCGGCGTCAGTGGTAGTGGAAAATCGTCTCTTGCTTTCGACACGCTTTATGCAGAAGGACAGCGACGGTATGTAGAATCGCTTTCCTCCTATGCGCGTCAGTTTCTTGGAAGGATGTCGAAACCTGAGTGTGACTTCATCAATGGTCTCCCACCAGCCATCGCCATTGAGCAAAAGACGACAGCACGCAATCCGCGTTCCACTGTCGGCACGAGTACTGAGATCTACGAATACCTGCGCCTTCTGTTTGCCCGCATCGGCCATACATACTCCCCTATCAGCGGAGAGGAGGTGAAGAAACACAGCGTTTCTGACATTATTAAATGTGTGGAACAGTATGGTGAGGGTACTCGTTTTGTCATCTTGGCCCCGCTGCACATTCCTGAACAGCGCACATTGCGCCGCCAGCTGGAGATGGACCTTCAGCAAGGCTACGTCCGTCTGTGGAAAAAAGGAGACATTCTGCGAATAGAAGATTTTCTTGAGACACTGTCGGGTGATGGTAATGAGGCTGATGCAGATAATCTCTGGCTGCTCATCGACCGCATGAGTGTGGATATGTCAAAAGACGGCATTTCACGCCTTACTGACTCTTCCGAAACCGCTCTCTATGAGGGTGACGGGAGTTGCCGCCTGGTATTCCTTCCATCAAATATTTGCTATGATTTCTCCATGCGCTTCGAAGCTGACGGCATGCGTTTCGAAGAGCCGTCAGACAATCTCTTTTCCTTCAATTCTCCCGCAGGTGCATGCCCCACTTGTGAGGGCTTTGGCAGTGTCATCGGTATTGACGAAAAATTGGTCATACCGAATACTACACTCAGTGTCTATGAAGGTTGTGTGCAGTGCTGGCACGGAGAAAAAATGGGCGTGTGGCTTACCGAGTTCTGCCGTCGGGCTGCCAAAGACGATTTTCCAGTCTTCAAGCCCTACATGAAACTTACCCCCAAAGAAAAAGACATGCTCTGGCACGGTCTGCCATCAGAGGAGAAAAAGGACCTTCGCGAAAAGGTTTGCATCGACTCATTTTTCCAGATGGTAAAAGACAACCAGTACAAGATTCAATATCGAGTGATGATGAGCCGCTACCGAGGTAAAACCGTATGTCCCAACTGCCATGGTACCCGGCTTCGAAAGGAGGCCAACTGGGTGCGTGTGGGCGGTAAGAGTCTCCCTGAGCTGGTGGAGATGCCGGTCAGTCGTTTGAAAAGTTGGTTTGACCAGCTACAGATAGAAAGCCACGAGGAAGAGATAGCACGCCGACTGCTGACAGAGATTAAGAGCCGACTGCAGTTTCTTTTAAATGTAGGACTGGGTTACCTGACTCTCAACCGTACCTCAAACTCTCTCTCAGGCGGGGAAAGCCAACGCATCAACCTGACCACGTCGATAGGGTCTTCTCTGGTGGGTTCACTCTACATCTTAGACGAACCAAGCATCGGTTTGCACAGCAGAGATACCGATCAACTCATCCATGTATTGAAAGATTTGCAGTCTTTGGGAAACACTGTCATCGTAGTAGAGCATGACGAGGAAATCATTCGCTCTGCCGACCAACTCATAGATGTTGGACCTGACGCGGGAAGACTTGGCGGAGAAATTGTCTATCAAGGTGATTGCCGTCAGCTTTCGGCAGCCGATGCACGCCGATTAACCAGCTGTTATCCCCGATCATACACCTTGCGCTATTTGGCTGGAACCGAAGAAATCAGTGTGCCTGCATCACGACGGCCTTGGAACCTGTCATTAGAACTTCACGGTTGTCGTATGAATAACCTTAAGGGGATAAATGTCAAGATTCCATTAAACGTGATGACGGTAGTAACGGGCGTATCGGGAAGCGGCAAGTCGTCACTCATAAAAGGTACCCTCTACCCTGCCCTGAAACGCCACCTCGACGAAGTGGCTGATTTGCCAGGGGAATATATGGAACTTACCGGAGACTGGGAAATGGTACGTCATGTAGAGTTTGTTGACCAGAATCCTATCGGCAAAAGCACACGTTCTAACCCTGCGACGTATGTCAAGGCATACGATGCTATCCGACAACTATTCGCTGAGCAGCAATTATCTAAGCAAATGGGATTCACAGCGCAACACTTTTCCTTCAATGCTGACGGAGGGCGATGCGAAGAATGTAAGGGAGCCGGCACCATCACGGTGGAGATGCAGTTCATGGCCGATCTGGTGCTGACCTGTGATAGCTGTCACGGACAGCGGTTTAAGAAGGAAGTGCTCGACGTGGAATATCGGGGCAAAAACATCAATGACATACTCAACATGACAGTTGATGAGGCCATTGAATTTTTTTGTGATGAGAAGACGATTGTAGAGCGACTCCGTCCGCTGGCTGACGTAGGCCTTGGGTACATCAAACTCGGACAGAGTTCATCTACATTGTCGGGCGGTGAGAACCAGCGTGTGAAACTTGCCTTTTTCATAGGACAAGAGAAGCAGGAGCCATCGCTATTCATCTTCGATGAACCAACCACGGGCTTACACTTCCACGACATACAGCGACTGCTCCATGCGTTTGACGCTCTGATAGCAAGAGGACACACGGTGCTGGTCATTGAGCACAACCTGGACGTGATAAAGTGCGCCGACCACATCATCGACTTAGGTCCTGATGGCGGCGACAAGGGCGGAGAACTTGTGGCATGCGGCACACCAGAAGAAGTTGCTGAAAACAAGAAAAGTCTAACGGGAATATTTCTTAGGAAGAAATTGGGAATGCACTGACATCCCGCCTCTATCCAATACCGGCTTACATCACGTTCCCTTCAAACTCAGATAGAAACCTAATTTATAAAGCTGGAACAACAACAAGGATGGAGAGTTGCCGCAAAGGTTGGCTCTCCATTTTTTGTTACACCTATTATATATATATAGGAAGGGTGCTGACAGACGGAAAACTTCAACCAATCTGGCCCACCACAATAGGCGCGAAAAGCCCGCCATACGACCACGAAGGCTATATAGGGAGCTTAGTGCCTCCTCGGTTTTAGCCATGAATGCGGTGTTCGGCTCAAAAGAAGAAAAGGCTAAAGGGTTGTCGATACGGATAAGAGGAATGCCGGCAGCAGCCAGCTCCCTGCCAAAAAGATCATCTTCATATCCATAGCGATGCAAAGTTTCATCGAAAGGATGGGCCAGCATCACTTCTCTGGCTATCAGAAAATTGGCCGTATGGAAATGACGGTAATCATCACTAAGGCGTCCGTACCGCGCATCCTGTTCATTGATATTGGCCGATGCCACTTCATATTGGTAGCGAAGGTTGCCCTTCCAGCAGGCGGCATCAGCCTCTACGACATAGCCACCATAAAGAAGTGGTCCTTCGGTGAGCAGATAAGGTTTGAGAAAAGAATGTGTTCGCTCACTACAGGCAGCAGGAAGCATCATGTGACTATCGACAAAAAGTAACCAATCGAAACGAGCCTCCCTGGCCAGAAGGTTTCTTACTGCAGCCCTACCATGGTTTTCGGGAAACACCAAGTGACGCACACGGTCGAGCTTTCGCGCCACAGAGGCATTACATCCCAAGGTCTTTCGATTGGTCGTCCCATCCTCTGCTACAATGATCTCGAAGTCCGTCAGACCGGCCTTCAACGACTCAGCGTGCAACTCGCGTACAAGACGTGCACAGACACTGTTATAGGCTGGAATCAGAATGGAAAGTTCTTGTCGAATCATAAGACATAGGTTGACATTCTATTTGAGGTCATAGACATCGGAAGGGGTCGTGCGCTTCAGCACATCTAACAAAAAGTCCTTGCCTGCCACGATGCCATAAGAGCGCAGCACCTGTTCAACGGTCTTGCGGGCCAGTTCCGGATGATTGTTCTCTTCACTCAAGTGGCACAACCAGACATGCTTCAGTCTTTCTGTAATATTTTCTGCAAGAGCCTCCGCACAGAGTCTGTTTGACAAGTGACCGTCACCTCCCGCAATGCGTTCCTTAAGATACTGTGGGTAAGGTCCGGACTTGAGCATCTCTTCATCATAATTGGCTTCGATGACAAGATAGTCTGACTGACCTATCATTTGCTTCATCTCATCGGTAACATGACCAACATCGGTCATCATACAGAAAACCACGCCCTCGGCCTCTATACGGAATCCCACATTTTCGGAACTATCGTGAGGAACGCCAAAGGGCGTTACCCGGAAATCACCAAGTTGGATAGTCACTCCTTTTTCCAATATACGAACAAGCTCAGGACGAATCTTATGGCGCACACAATAGTTCTTCTGTATGCCCACATGCACCTTACGAGTGGCATAGATTGGCAGAAGACAATCGCGACTCATCGACCCCACAGATTTCACATGGTCGGCATGGTCGTGTGTAACAAGTACATGCCGCACCATTGTGAGAGTGTGACCATAGTCACGCATGCGCTTCTTCAACGTACGCATGCCCACCCCCTGGTCTATCAGAAGAGCATCATTCTCAGTGTATAGCAGGTAGCAATTACCGCTACTACCACTTCCATAGGATATGAATTTCAGCATCTTTGTCGGAATTTTCTACAAAATTACAAAATTCTTTCCTCTTTCATCTGTCTTCAATGAACTTTTTTGTATCTTTGTACAAAATTAATACTAAATGTTACAACTATTTTCACATCGAAGCATCAGCCTGTTTATATCTTTTCTCTTGCTACTACTTTCATCCTGCATGCACAACGATGAAAAAGATGAAGCGTTGCAAGTTGCTCACGACTTTGCTGAACTTTATTTCAACTGGCGTTACACTGAAGCGATGACTTTGGCCGATTCAACCTGTCAGAAAGAGCTACGATTCTTAGCCAGCCAAGTTAACGAGAATGATGTCAGAGCACTCAATCAGCGTGAAGCCCCTGCCTCCGTCGAAATTACGTCCATCGAGACGAAAGACGGAAACAACTACACGATAGAGATACACGCAGAGAATTTCCTGGAAATGGATGCTATCGGACAGGATGCCAAACTGGTAAAAGAAGCTTTTTTCAACCTAAAAGTAAAACAGGTGGATGGCAAGAAAAAATGGAAAGTCTTTCAAATTCCGTTAAAAATTATTTAACACTCTATTTCTTCATGTCCTCTGCCACCCACATTAGCCTTTCTGCATGATGGCATCGAAGGGAGATTTGTTCCTTCATTATTGCAATAGCCACTCCAACGCTGAAACGATGTGGATGGTCTTTCCGTCAACTACGACATTGCGTGTCTGTGTGAAAGCAATAAGTGTTAGACGGTTGCAGGAGAGGGTGTCGGATGCTTTAACGAGCGATGAGGTCTCGCGGTCATACGCTCTTGGACTATCAATCTCGTAGGCTACCTGTATCAGTTCTACTGCTTTGCTTTTATCGCAGACCACAAAGTCAATCTCTTTTGCTCTCGGTGTGGGCTTGTGGTAATAGATGTCCAGGAAGTCGTAGGCACAACGTCTCAGTAGTTCAATATAGACTACGTTCTCCAATCTCCAGCCAAGGTTTTCTGGCGCCCGAGCATTA
>Ga0247611_10007388_pt1 | contig 13836 bp, 7 predicted proteins | sample 177DNAGHGhighgp2_FD_192422 | JGI IMG/M metagenome (GOLD analysis project Ga0247611, IMG submission 192422) | Sheep rumen microbial communities from Palmerston North, Manawatu-Wanganui, New Zealand - 1770 DNA GHGhigh gp2 | ecosystem: Host-associated > Mammals > Digestive system > Stomach > Rumen ...
ACACGAAACCGGAGCCTTCCTGGGGCTGCCGGATGTTCCCGACGGCGATCTTCCAGGCGTGCCAGTACATCTCCACCTCCTTCTCATGGCCTTCCCAGAAGGGCGCCGGCAGGATCTTCTGCGCCTGCGCGAAGGTCTTCGGCTGCACCGTCTCCGGCTTCATGGTCCGATAGGGATTCTCCGAGACGAAGATGTTCTTCACATAGGTATTCTTGTAGGGAAGCTCATAGGGGCCGCTCCGAAGGTCCTGGGCCAGGGCGGGAACGGCGGCGAAGAGCAGCAGGGCAAGGGTCAGTCGTTTCATTTGCGGACAAGCTTTTTGATGGTGCGGGGAATCTCCACGTTCATATACGTGCCCATAAAGGCGTGGGAACCAGGGCCATAGGCAAACACGGGAACGACCGTGGGCGTATGGTCGTCGGAATTGTAAACCGCGAGGATATGGCCGCTTTCCAGGTCGCCGTCCAGGAGCGTGAGGCCGCCGGTTTCATGGTCGGCCGTCACCACCACGAGGGTTTCCCCGTTGGAATCGGCAAACTTCAGGGCCTCCGCCACGGCGAGGTCGAAGCCCAGCTGCTCGATCACCGAGGCCGGGAAGCAGTCGGAGTGGCCGGCATAGTCAATCTTCGCGCCCTCCACCATGAGGAAGAAGCCCTTCCTGGATTCCTTCGCCAGTTTGTCGATGGAGGCCTTGGTGATATTCGCCAGGAAATCCAGCGTTTCCTCGGTCGCATAGGCACCCATCCGGTTGTCCAGGCAGATCACCTTCCCGGGGGTCTTATCCACGGCCAGGGCATCCTTCGTGTAGGTGTAGCCATTGGCCTTCACCCCGGCGAGGAGGTCGATGCCGTCGGCCCGTCGCCCCTCCATGTTGTCGGCACCGCTCCCGCAGATGAGGTCTACGTCGCTGGTGAGCCAGTAGCGGGTGATTCGTTCCGTGCTGTCCCGTTCGGAGGTATGGCCGTAGAAGACGGCCGGCGTCGCATCGGCGATGTCTCCGAGGGAAACCACGCCCGTCGCTTTCCCGAGGGCCTTGAAATAGTCCGTAAGCGGGGAATACTCCACCGAACCGTCATGGTTGGCGGCGATATGGCGGGTCCAGGACAGCTCGCCGGTCGCCAGGGCGCTGCCGCCCGAGGCGGAGTCCCCGATGAAATCGTCCTGAGGATTGTAGAACTGGATGCCGATGCTCTTCATCTTGAGGAGACTGAGGTCACGGTTGTTGGCATAGGCCCCGGCCGTGATCTGGTTCAGGCCCATGCCGTCGCCGATGAGGAAGATCACGTTCTTGATCCTCTTGTTGGAGCCGTCGTTCCGGTAGGTAGGCGTGTACGTGGGAATGCGACGGGTAAGCTGCAGTTTCTCGTTCTGGAAGCCGGAGAAATCCCTCGTGGCGGCATCCAGCTTCTTGGTGCCGGTGACGCCCGCCTCCACCTCGTGGCGGCCCAGGATGAAGTTCTTGTTGCCCCAGTCGTCAAAGAAGAGGTTCGCGACCGCGGGCTTGTCGGTGTTGATGACATCGACCCCCAGCTTCCACAGGGTGAAATAGGAGGTGGTGCCCTCCGGCGTCTCCCAGAAGCGGATGGGCTTCCCGGCGGCATGGACCGCGGCGATGGCCTCCTTCACGGCGTCCAGTTCCGGATCGATCATCCGGCCCTTACCGTTCCACTTGCGGGCGAAATCCCTGAAGCAGCCGCTGATCATCGCGATCTTGTCCAGTTCGGCAGGAGAATAGTAGATCTGACGGTCCGGGCCGATCTCCCCGTCGAACCAGATGCAGGAGGGATAGTCGGCATAGTGCTCCGGCTCCGGCCGGTCGCCGGAAATCACGACCTTCACGCCGTTCTCGCTGTCGAATACATCCGGATAGGCCTGCACCAGTTCGATCACGCCCGGGAGGGCGTCGATGCTCTTGAGGTCCACGAGGAGCATCAGTTTTTCGTCACTGTCCTTCCACATCCGTCCGCCGTTCCCGCGGAAACAGCGGACGATGGGCTGGATATACATCTCCTTCAGCGTGCGGGATGCCGACAGGTCCTCCCGGTTGTGGCCGACGAGGATCTCCCCTCCTTCGAGGAAGACATCGGCCTCGATGGAGCCGCAGTGCTGCGAATAGGCCTCCCAGAAGGGAACCGTCCGGTTGTAATCGTTGTGGGAATGAAGCAGGACCGGCCGCTGCTGGGCGCTGAGCGCCAGCGGGAAAAGCAGGGCGGCGGCAAGGAGGAAACGTTTCATAATCAGTGATAAATGGCAGTTTCGGGAATGGGGGTGAATTTCTCCGCACCGGGGGCTTTCCAGCCCCACTTCAGCGACTGGCCTTCGTAATCCTCCAGGTACGGGAGCTGGAAGGCGTGGAAGCCCTTGCGGAGCGGAATCTGGCCCGTGGCCAGGAAAGCGGAATGGGAGCCGTCGTTGTCCACGACCTTTTCGCCGTCGATATACAGGACGGCACCGTCGTCACTCGCCACGGCGAACTCCCAAAGTCCCTCGGACGGAACGTCGATGAGGCCGGTGAAGACATAGCCGAAGTGGTCCTCGTCCGGGGCGCCGGCGATGGAAGGCTGCGGCATGGTACCGCGGCTCACGATGGGCGATGCCAGGACATCGGCCGTGCAGGTGAAGGCGCCCACGTGGTAGGTGTACGCGCAGCCCGGCTGCGGATTCAGGGCCGTCCGCGGCTCGCGGTACACGATCGGGAAGACATGGACCCGGAAGGTGCCGCTGGGCTCGAGACCCTCCCGGAAGGCCTTCGCGGAAAGGATGCAGTCCCGGTTCTCCAGATTGAACGGTCCTTCATACAGGGTCGATGCCTCCGTAGGTTCGGAGCCGTCCAGGGTGTAGCGGATGGCGGCGCCCTCCGTCCGGCAGGTCAGGACGACCGGCAGGACTTCCTTGTAGAAGCGCGGATTGCCGACGAGGGCCGGCGTGGAAACGAGCTTGCCGCCGGTCAGGGAATACGGGGCGGGAAGCCCGTCGCGGCCATGGTCCGGCGTCGCGGAAAGGGTAAAGGAGAGTTCCCCGCCCTGCATCAGCTCGTCGTAGGTAACATAATGACTGTCAACGGGTTTCCCATTGAAAGTAACCGTCTTGATATACGGATGCTCCGGATGGTCGGCCAGGATGGTGAGCTGCCTGCCGCCGGAAAGCGTAAGGGTCGCCTTCGGGAACAGCGGAGCCGCCAGGACGAACTCCCCGGATCCCGGGCATACGGGATAAATGCCCAGGGCGGAGAGGACATACCAGGCGGACATCTGCCCGCAGTCCTCGTTGCCACAGATCCCTTCCGGCGTCGGGGCATACATCTCGTCCAGCATGTAGCGGACCCATTTCTGGGAGCTGGAAGGGTCGCCGATCCAGTTGTACATCCAGGCGCTGGCGTGGCTGGGCTCGTTGCCATGGGCATACTCGCCCACGAAGCCGGTGATGTCGGAGATGTTCATTTCCGGATCCCGTTCGTCATAGGTGAAGAGGGAATCCAGGGCGGCTTTCGTGGGGGCTGCGCCGCCCATCAGGGCCGTGAAGCCGGCGAAATCGTGCGGAGCGAAGAAACGGCTCTGCCAGGGAATGGCCTCGGTGAAGTCGCGGGAAGAGCTCAGCGGACGGAACGGGGCGCGCCAGTTGCCGTCCGTCTCGCGGCCGCGGATGAAGCCCGTCCCGGTGTCGAAGAGGTTGCGGTAGCGGAGGGAGCGGGCGTCATATTCCTTCGCAATATCCTGATGTCCAAGCGATTCGGCCATCCGGGCGATGCACCAGTCGTCATAGGCGAATTCGAGGGTCTTGGAGACGGATTCGATGACGCCGTCGCAGGGAGCGTAGCCGTACCGGTTGTAGGCGGCGGAAGCCGGGTCCAGGTTGGAGGAAGCGATCATCGCGGCGAGAGCCTGCTCTCCGTCGAAACTGCGGATGCCGTGCAACCAGGCATCGGCAATGACCGGGACGGCATGGTAGCCGATCATGCAGTAGGTGTCGGCCTGGCCGAGCGGCCACATGGGCAGACGGCCGTCACAGGCGTACATGTCCAGCATACTGAAGACCATGTCCTCCACGAGGGGACGGTGGAGCAGCATCTGGAGGGGATTCCAGCTGCGGAAGGTGTCCCAGAGGGAGAGGGTGGAATAGTACTTCCTCCCGGCGGGGACCTGCGCGATTTCCTGGGCGTGGTTGCGGTAGCGGCCGTCGGCGTCGGACTGGAGGTCCGGCGTGACCAGCGTATGGTACAACGCCGAATAGAAGGTCTTGCGCTGCTCCGGGGTACCGCCCTCGACAGCCACCTCACCCAGTCTCCGGGCCCATTCGAAGCGCGTCGCTGCGCGGATGTCGTCGAAGCTGTGGCCGGCCGCCTCCGCCAGGCGGTTGCCCTCCGCACCGGCCATATCCACCGGGGAAATACCGACTTTCACGGTAAGTTCCTCGGTCTCAGCGGGAAATGTCAAAAGGTACCGGTCGCCACCCTTCGTATCGCAGGCGGTGAAAGGAACGGAGAAGACTGCCGAAAAGTAAATGTGACGTCCCAGCGTCCAGCCGTCCACGATGCGGCCGCCCTGGACAAGGGTATCCCCCACCGCCTGGAAAACGATGTCGTGGGGGTGGGTCTCGCCGATATTATGCTGCAGGTCGATCAGCAGGTGCCGCTCCCCTTTCCCGGTGAAGGTGTACCGATGGACACCCGTCCGAGGGGTCGCCGTGAGTTCCACGCTGACGCCCGGATCCGGAAAACGGACACGGTAGTAGCCCGGGGAAGCCATCTCGTCGCTGTGCGAAAAGGCCAGCGGAGCCACTTCATAGCCGTTTTCCCCGACTTTGACTTCACCGATGGCCGGCGTGAACAGGAAATCTCCGAGGTCCGCGCAGCCGGTGCCGGAAAGGTGCGTATGGGAAAAGCCCATGATCGTCTTGTCGCTTCCGTGATAGCCGCTGCTGCCGTCCCAGGTCCGGTCCCGGGTGTCCGGACTCAGCTGGACCATGCCCGCCGGGGCGGTGGCACCGGGATAGGTATGCCCATGGAAGCCGGTCCCCACGAAGGGATCCGCCTCTTCCACTGGGGTCTTCTCCCGGGTACAACAAACCATCGCCAGCATCACGGCGGCGAGCGGTAAAAGGTATGCGCGCATAATCAAAGCGTTTTAGCGTTCTCTCTACACGCAAATATAACAAACAAACGGAGGATTTCCGACTGATTTTGCGTCAATCCTGGGAGAAATCGCGCAATTCCTCGCGATATGCGTTGAAAATCTTGGATTTGGACACGAAACCAAGGTACCGGCGGTCTTCGCGGGACACGACGGGAAGGTTCCAGGCACCCGTCTTTTCGAACTTCCGCATCACCTGGTCCATGGGTTCATCCGGATATACGTACTCCGGAGCGGAGCGCATGTAGTTATAGACGCGGGCCTTTCCGTACAGGTCCGGCCGGAACATGTCGCGGCGGATGTCGGACAGGTCCACATAGCCCTGGAAGCGGCCCCGGGCGTCCAAGACGGGGAAAATGTTGCGGTGCGACTCGGTGACGGCATTGATGAGCGCCTGCAGGGTGTCGTCGATCCGGACCGGGACGAAATCCTCCTCCACGAGGGAATTCGTCTTCAGGAGGGTGAGGACGGCCTGGTCCGAGTCGTGCGTGAGAAGTTCGCCGCGCTGGGCGATCCGCTTGGTGTAGATGGAATACTTCTCAAAGATCCGGGTAGTGCCGTAGGCCACGGCCGAGGTAAAGATAAGCGGGAGCAGAAGCTCGTAACCGCCTGATATCTCGGCGATCAGGAAGATTGCGGTCATCGGGGCCTGCATCACGCCGGCCATCATGCCCGCCATGCCCACGAGGACGAAGTTCGGAACCGGGACAAGCCCGGGATGCAGGAGGTTCAGGGTCGAGGCGACCACGTATCCGGCCATTGCCCCGACGAACAGGGTGGGGCCGAAGGTTCCGCCCACGCCGCCGCCGGCGTTGGTGAACGTCATCGCGAATACCTTGAAGACGAGGATGAGCGCGAAGAACCAGATGGTTCCGCTCCCCTGCCCGTTCAGGAGCTGTCCCACATGGTCATACCCTTCTCCGTACAGCGGCGGGAACAGGAAGATCAGCAGGCCCAGCCCGGCCGCGCACACCAGCCACTTCAGATACGGATTCCTCAGGTTCTTCCCGAACCAGTCCTCCAGGAAAAGGGTGATCTTGATGAAATACAGCGAGAACAGTCCGCAGAAAATGCCCAGGACCAGGTAGAAGGGCACATTCCACATCGAGAACTCGACCAGGGAGCAGGTGAACTGCGTATTCCGTCCCAGCAGAAGGTAGGAGACCATCGTCGCCGACACCGTGGAGAACAGCAGCGGGAGGATGGAGCTCATGGACAGGTTGAAAAGGAGGATTTCCAGGGTGAAAAGCACGCCGGCGAGCGGGGCGTTGAAGATGCCCGCCACGGCGCCCGCCGCACCGCATCCCAGCAGCAGCGTCATGCCCCGGTACGACAGGCCCATGTACCGGCCCAGGTTGGAGCCGATGGCCGCCCCGGTATAGACGATGGGAGCCTCGGCACCCACGGAACCGCCGAAGCCGATGGTGAGGGCGCTCGTCACCAGGGAGGATACCGTGTTGTGCTTCTTGATCTTGGACTCGTTCTTGGACACGGCCTGGAGGACCTTTGTCACCCCGTGGCCGATATCGTCCCGGACGATGTATCTGACAATCAGAAGACTCAGGAGCATGCCCACGCCCGGAAAAACCAGGTACAACCCCGGCCGGGAGGCCGAAACCGCCTCCACCCCGTGCTGGATGGCGTGGATCGTCACTTTCAGCAGAACGGCCGCCAGGCCGCAGATAAGGCCGGTGACCACGGAGAGAACCAGCAGCCGGGTACGCTCCGGCCACCTATGCAAAAGGGCCCGCAGGGGGCCCCAGACATATTTCACTCCATGGTTGTCCACGGTGCTCTATTCGTCATCGGACCCGCCGGCGTACTGCGCGATGTTGTCGTCAGGCAGGGTCTCGCCGGAAGCGTCGGAGGCATCGGCGCTGCCGCCGGCCACGGCCTCGTTCTCGGCGTCTTCCTCGCCTTCGAGCCAGCGCTCGACATCCTCGAGGTCGTCCGTCTTCACATTGATTTTCACCAGGTAGATGGCATCCGGAATCTCCACGGTCACGGCGTAGAAGGTAGTGCCGTCCGGCTTCGGGTACTTCACGAGGTCGGTCAGGTAGTCGTTGAATCCCTTGGGGTACTTGGCGGCGAAAGCGGCGGCCAGTTCGGGATTCAGGGCCATCTTCTCATAGCTCACGACGTGTCTCTTTTTGTTGTCTGCCATCTTGGTTCGGGTTTATGGTAAAATCGCGGTGCAATATTAGCGCCTTTTTTTGGAATTGGAAATACCCTGTCCGCTTTTTTTCGAAGAATTTTTGAAGAAAAGCGCTTTCTGCTCTCTCTTCCGGTCCATATCCCGTTCTGTGAAAACCGGTTTGAGGTCCCGGGGGTCATATCCTGAATAGAACATCACGGAGGAAGTGGTCATGGGCGTCGGGGTGAAATCCTGCACCTGGTCCATCCAGATGCCCTTCAGGGCCGGATGGGCAGCCAGCCGCTGCATGTCCCGGAGGGTGCAGCCCGGGTGGGACGAGATAAAGTACGGAACGAGGCCCACATGGGTCCCCGCCTCCCGGTTCACCTGGTCGAATTCCTTCCTCAGGCGCTCGAACAGGCGGAAGGACGGCTTTCCCATCATCCGGAGCACATGGTCTTCCGTATGCTCGGGGGCCACTTTCAGCCGGCCGGAGGTATGGTCCAGGACGAGTTCCTTCAGGTAGGGCTTGGAGCTCGGGTCCACGAAACCGTCCTCGGTGAGGAACAGGTCGTAGCGGATGCCGCTGCCAATGTAGGAGTGGCGGATTCCCTTCGTAGCGTCGATCTGATGGTACAGGTTCAGCAGACGGGTATGGTCGGTGTCCAGGTTCGGGCAGCGCGCCGGGAACAGGCACGAGCGACGGCGGCACTTGGCACAGATTTCCTGGTTCTTCCCATGCATGCCATACATGTTGGCCGTGGGCGCCCCCACGTCGGAGATGTTCCCCGCGAAGTCCGGAAGCTTATTGAGTTCCCGCACTTCCTTGAGGATGGACGCCTCGCTCCGGGACGAGATGAATTTTCCCTGATGCGCCGCGATTGTACAGAAATTACAGCCCCCGAAGCACCCCCGGTGCGTATTGACCGAGAACTTGATCATGTCGTACGCGGGGATCCGGTGCCCCTTGTAGCGCGGATGCGGGAGTTTCGTGAACGGAAGGTCCCAGAACGAATCCATCTCCTCGGTCGTCGCCGTCGGATACGGCGGATTGATCTGCACATACCCTTCCCCCACCGGTTCCACGATCGTATCCGGGGTCATCATATTCGCATGCTGCTCGATCCAATGGAAGTTCTCCGCGAACTTATATTTGTCCTTCAGGCACTCTTCGTAACTGTGCAGCACCAGCGTGCCTTCCCTTTCTTTCCAGGCACCCGTATTGAAAAAGGCGATCTGGGGAATGGCCTGCATGCGGTGGCGGTTCCAGCCGGCCTCGATGCCCTTGGTGAGAGCGAGCATGGGACGCTCGCCCATGCCGTAGCAGAGATAGTCGGCCCCCGAAGTGACCAGGACGGAGGGCATCAGGCAGTCTTTCCAGTAGTCGTAGTGGGTGAGGCGGCGGAGGGAAGCTTCGATGCCGCCGATGATGACGGGGATGTCCGGGTACAGCTGCTTGAGGATCTGCGTATAAACGGTGACGGCATAGTCCGGGCGGGCGCCGGCGCGGCCGTCGGGCGTGTAGGCGTCGTCATGACGGAGGCGCTTGGAGGCCGTGTAATGGTTCACCATGGAGTCCATGGCCCCGGCATTCACCCCGAAGTACAGCCGCGGCGCCCCGAGTTTGCGGAAGTCGCGCAGGTCATCCCGCCAATTGGGCTGCGGCACCACCGCCACCCGGTACCCCCATTTCTGGAGCCACCGCGCAATCACCGCCGTCCCGAACGACGGATGGTCCACATAGGCATCCCCGCTCAGGATGATGACATCGATATAGTCCCATCCCAGCGCCTGCACCTCCTTCGCGGAGGTGGGGATCATGTAATTGTTTGCATCCATGGTGGTGCAAAAATAAGCATTTTCTCACACATTCCCCCTACATTCCCCCGCCTCGCCTGTTAAAACTGTTTATTCCGTGAAAACCGCGAAAACTTAAAGAGCACGGATATGCCCTGGAGGCAGCTGTAGGGGCAATTGCCGCTCTTTAGGCCCTGGCTGGAGAGTGGCTGAAGAGCGGCAATCGCAGTTATACGACGTATATGACCGATGGCCGCTCTTCAAGTTTTGCAGCCACTGAAGGAGCAGGAGAAAAAGTGGGGGGACCGAAAGAGATTCTCCGGCAGGTTAGACCTGGTTATTCGCCCTTGAGGTATTTCAGCCAGAAGGCGCGGTTGGAGGCCTGGAAGTGGGCGCCCTGGTAGCCGCGGTAGCCGTGCATGCCGTCGGGATAGACCATGAAGTCAAAGTCGGCGCCGATGCGGTGGAGGGCGTCGATGAGTTGCAAGGTGTTCTGGTAGTGGACGTTATCGTCTCCGGTTCCATGGGTGATCTTGAGCATGACGGAGCCGTCGGAGACGGTGCCTTCCTTCGGGGCGGAGCCCTGCGGGCGGGCCGGGTAGGAGGAAATGCGGTCGATGGCGCGGGTGCGGGCGTAGCCGTCGGGATTGTCCTCGGGGGTGGACATGAAGCGCTCGGTGTAGTGGGTGTCGTAGAGCTTCCAGTCATAGACACCGCCACCGGCAATCCCGTAGTGGAAGGCCTGCGGAGCCGTTGCCACAAGGACCGCCGTCATCGTGCCGCCGAAGGAGAAGCCTTCGACACCGATCTTGTCGCCCTGCACGTACGGGAGGCCTTGGAGCCACTCCGCCCAGGCTACGAAGTCCTCCACCTCCACGGTGGAAAGTTGCTTGTAGATGCAGTCCAGGCCGGCGCGGCCGTTGTGGCCGGAGGCGCGGCAGTCAGCAATGAGTTCGATGATACCGTTCTCCGCGTACCAGGCATAGCGCGTGGGTGCGGCCCAGCGGTCGGTCACCTGCGGACTGTCGGGGCCGCCGTAGATGTCCACATGGACCGGATACTTCCGCGAAGGATCGAAATCCTTGGGATAGTAGATGATTCCCGGCAGTTCGAAGCCGTCATGGACGATGGATACGATCTTCCCCAGGGAGTAGTCCGATGCCCGGAAATCCGGCCCGGCCGCGTCGGCGACGAGCCAGTTTTTCGAGGGCTTTGATGTTTGATACACACGCAGTTGCGTGGGAACCTCCAGGGAAGAGGTCATCGCAACGAAGTATTTCCCGTCGGGAGAGAACTGAACGCCGGAAACCGTCAGGGACTCATCGGTGAGAGCCGTGATCACGTCCTTTGGGGAGACCTTATACAAGGCGCCGCGGACGTGGAGCGGGTCGCGCTGGGCGGTGAAATACACCGTCCCGTCCTTCTCCGCCCGGACCAGGGAGACGCGCCAGTTGGGTCCGTCCGTGAGGCGCTTCACCGTTCCGTCGTAGCCCAGGAAATACACCTGCTGCCAGCCCGTCTCGAAGCTCCGGACCATGTACAGGCCCTTCTCGGAGAAGAGCATGCCCTCGATCCAGTCCAGCCAGGTGGGGTAATACTCGTGATAGAGCACCGACTTGCTGCCGTCCGCCGGGGATACCGCGTACAGGTCCAGGGTATTCTGGATCCGGGGCTCCCGCGCCACGTAGAAGGTCGATGCGTCATCGGACCAGAAGGGAATCCCGAAGTACTGGTCCTCCTTCTCGTCGAAATCGGCCCAGACCAGGGTCGGAGTGCCGGCAAGGGCCGCGGGGACATCGACAAAGCCGATCTTCACCTCCGGATTCTTCTCCCCCACCTTCGGGTAGCGGGTCTCCCGAAGTTTCCCGTCCTGGCCGAAGGGCGAATAGATCGGGAACATGGGCACCTCGGTGTCGTCGAAGTGGTAGAAGGCGATCCGGCGGCTGTCCGGGGACCACCAGAAGGCCCGGTAGCGGGACGCACGGCCCAGGATTTCCTCGTAATAGACCCAGGAAGCATAACCGTTCATCACCGTGGCGGTCCCGTCGAAAGTCAGGCGGCACTCCCGCCCGTCGGCAATCGTGACGACATACAGGTCATTGTCCCGGGTGAAAGCCAGCATCGTGGAGTCCGGCGAATAGGTCAGGTTCACGGCGCCGTCCGGCCGCAGCGGGAACTCCGCATACTTCGCAGGGGCCTGCACGCCTTCCACCCGTGAGCCCTTGGGCATCACGAGCTTGAAGCAGGCAGCGTCGGTGAAGGTGCCCTGGTAGGAGAAGGCCACTTCCTTGTTATTGAGCCACTTGTAGGCATAGGGCACGGACTGGAAGGTCTGTGCCGACGCGGTGAGGGAGAACAGGAGGAGGGCAAGAAGAAGTACAGATCGTTTCACTTTCATATGATTAAGATTTCTCGACTTCGCTCGAAATGACAAAAAAAGGTCGCTCGAAATGTCAAAAGAGGTCGGAAGGACAAGGGTATTATTGGAAGAGTTCATCCTTGAAATTCACGAGATAGACTTTGGAGACGGCGCGGGTAAGGGCGGTGTAGAGCCACTTGAGGTCGTCGGGGGTGAGGAAATCCTGCCAGAAGGGATTGTCGATGAAGACGCAGTCCCACTGCCCGCCCTGGGACTTGTGGCAGGTGATGGCCTGGGCGTATTTGAGCTGCAGGGCGTTGAAGAAAGGATCCTCACGCACGGCGTCGTAGCGCTTTTTTTTGGTGGACAGGTGCGCGTAATCGGCACTGACGCCCTGGTACAGCGCATGGGACTGCTCGTAGGTAAGTGACGGAGCTTCCGCATCCAGCGTATCCAGCAGGACCTTCGCGACGATCTCCTGGTCCTGATAATCCGGGAAAGAGAGGCGCGCATCGGCGAAATGGAGGCCGTAGCGTTCCTCATAGCCGCCGATCTTGATGAGCTTGCAGATGTCACCGTTGGCGATGTAGTCCGTCCCTTCCAGTTTGTCGGCAAAATGGTAGCAGTTCTTGACGATCATGAGCTTGTCTTCACGGACAAGACGCTCCTCGCGGAACTGCACCTGCGCACGGATCCCCGCGTTATAGCGGTTCGCCCGCTTGTTGGACCGGCACAGGACAACGGTTTCGTCCTCGCCGTACCGGCCGTAGGCATCGGACAGGGCCTCAATCAGTTCCCCGCCGGAAATCCGTTCGATATCCGGATATCCGGACACGGAAAGGCCCAGCTCGTCCAGCGGAATCTCGCAGTCCTCTTCCAGCAGTTCCCGCAGGTGCGTCGCATTCTCGAGAATGCCGGAACCCGCCTGCTGGCGGACCACCGTCCGCAGCTCGGAGAAACGCACGCCTCCGACCCCGGCCATATATTCGGGCGAAAGGGCGGGCGAGCGGTCCAGCCCTACCGGCGGGAGCTGCGCCGAATCCCCGACAAGGATCATCCGGCACTCAACCCCGGAACGGAAATACAGGATCAGGTCTTCCAGCAGGTTCCCCGACCCGAACGTTGCGCTCCCCTGCCGCTCCCCGCCGTCAATCCCGATGAGCGACACCTCGTCCACGATGAACAGCGTCCCCTTCGCCTTGTTCGGCGACAGGGAGAACTGCCCGAAACCGTCGTCCCCGTGGGATTTCTGCCGATAGATCTGTTTGTGCACCGTCGAAGCCGGCCGGCCCGTATAGCCGGACAGGACCTTCGCCGCCCGGCCGGTCGGCGCCATCAGGACGCAGGGCGTATGGAGGTCGGTAAAGGTCGATACCACGGCGGCGAGGGCCGTCGTCTTGCCCGTGCCGGCGTAGCCGTTGACCACCAGGATGTCGGCGTCGTCCCCCGTCAGGAACTCGGCCAGATCCCGCAACAGGCGGTCCTGGCAAGGCGTGGGTTCATAGGGGAAACGCCGCAGGAACTGATCGTACAGGAATCCGGCCCGGTCCATCCGTTACCTCCTGTGAAAGATGCTGGCCACGACCGCGAAAACCGGGTAGATTTCCACGCGGCCCAGGAACATGTCCAGGGTGAAAATGAACTTGAGCGCGTTGGGTTCCGCATTGTAATTACCCAAAGATCCGATGCTTCCCAGCGAAGGTCCCACATTCGTGAGCGATGCCACCGACCCCAGCAGCGCATGCTGGTTCGGGTCTCCGAGCAGTACGCACATCACGGAAGACAGACCGATCAGGAGGAAAAACAGGGCAATGTACAGGATCTGCGGATACACCTCCTCGTCCCGGAGGACGCGTCGGCCGAACTTGACCTCGAACACGGAGGAAGGATAGAGCGTCTTGACGATCTGCATCCGGACCGCCCCGAACAGGACGATCACCCGGTCCATCTTGAGGCCGCCCGTGGTGGAACCGGAACAGCCGCAGACGAGCGAGCAGATGATCAGGATGAAGCACGGCAGCACCGGCCACTGCGAATTGTCGCTGATGGCCAGTCCCGAAGTGGAAGCGTAACTCACCACATGGAAGGTCCCGTCCAGGAACGCCCGTGCCCAGGTCGCATCGACCCCTTCCATCTTCAGGGAAACGGACGAAAGGACCGAGCACACGAAAAGGCCGACGGTATAGAACTTGAGCACCGGGTTGTTCAGGGGGCGGAGCGTCCGGTTCGCCAAGGTCATGAATATCAGGCCGAAATGGATGGAAGCCAGATACATGAACACGATCGTGAGCACGGAGATGAGCTCCGACCGGAAATGGCCGATGGACAGGTTCCGCGTGGAGAATCCGCCCGTCGCGCACACGCTGAACGCATGGTTGATCGCATCGAACGGGGACATCCCGGCCAGCATATAACTC
>Ga0247611_10007391_pt1 | contig 13832 bp, 9 predicted proteins | sample 177DNAGHGhighgp2_FD_192422 | JGI IMG/M metagenome (GOLD analysis project Ga0247611, IMG submission 192422) | Sheep rumen microbial communities from Palmerston North, Manawatu-Wanganui, New Zealand - 1770 DNA GHGhigh gp2 | ecosystem: Host-associated > Mammals > Digestive system > Stomach > Rumen ...
CGCACTCGCTCAAGTTGAAGAAAACACTGCTCACCGTGCCCAGCAGCTCGCCGCTGTACTCATAGGCCTCAATGGTGTTGGCAAAAGTGGGAGCCTCGGGATTGTTCACAATGGCGTCAATCTCCTGCATCTGGCGTTTCATGCCCTCCTCGAAGGCGGGCATGTAGTGTTCCGTCTTAATCTTGGCAAAGTCTGGAATCTCGTAAGGAGTGCCCCATTCGTTGAAAAAGGGATTTTCCACAGTCTTTTTGCAGCCCGTGGCCAGCAGCGTCATGGCTGCAAAGCTGAGGGCTAAGAGAGAATTATTTCTTGTCATATACTAAAAATTAAATTAATAACGTCTATTCGGAAATATGGTTTCGCTCCGTCTAATACTTACGCATCCACCCACTGTCAGTTACCGCAGATGGCCGTGAGCACCTCTTCAATATTCGACTCGCCCAACTTCTTAGCCTGAATGATATTGTTTTCGTCAAGCAAGTAAATCTGAGGGGTCGACTGAATATCGTACACATCGTGCCAGTCCACATTGGCCTCGCCCCCGTCCAAGCTCAACCACTGGGGGCTGTTCATCCCGTGGTCTGCCAGGAAGGTCTTCCACTCCTTTCGGGTCTTGTCGTCGGGTTCGCTCAGAATAGTGAAGGCGCACAGGTTATACTGCTGCTGATATTTCTCGAACACTCTGTACACTTCGGGAATGATATGCTTGCAGTGGCCACAGCCGGGCGACCAAAAGATCAGCAATTTCCATTTAAAAGGCATGGCATGGAGCGAGTGGGGCACATGCAATGTGTCGTACAAAATCAGTTCCGGTGCCTCGCGGCCCACCAACAGACGCTCCCACTTGGCCGCCCGCAGAGCCTCCTTGTCAATCGAACTGGGGGTGGTCCACCAATTGTCCTCCGACGCATAATACTTCTGAACCAGATGGACATAAATCTCGTCGTACACCATCACCTTGCTCTGCAAATACTTCTGCGTAAGGGTCACCAGCAGGTACTGAAACACATTTGGAGCCTTCTTGGTGCGGTCCAACACCGGGTCCATGTACTGAATGATAAACTTCGGTGGGGCATAGCGCAACACATTGTCAAAGTAACCCATCACGCGGTCGAAGAATACCGCACGGGGCGTATTGAGGAAAGCATTGTCGTCCAACGCCATGTTGTCGAAGTAATGCGATAAGTAATAATCCCTACGCTGCTCATCGCTCAGCGTGTCGCCCTTGGCATCCACCAGGGGAGGAATAACCTCCTTTGTGGCAATCATCATCTTGGAGAGGAACATCTCAGGTCCCTTAGAGACGTAGGCCATCTTGATGCTGTCCAGTAATCTCAGCTGATGGCGCTGGAACAGGGCAAAGTCAGCCGAATCCATCAGCATCTCCTGCCGCGCCAACTCGTCATACAGCACCCCCTCCTCGCGGTGGAAGTCAAAGAAGAAATCATTCTGCTTGCTGCCCTTCACCCGCATATTCGACGTCCAGTCGCGCTGGTCCGTCTCGAACTGGAAGAAAGGCTTCTCGTGATAGACCACAAACTCCACATACTTTCCCTGCGCATTGGCAAAAAAGAACAGCCCCTCGGGGATAGTGTCCGTCATACTGGTGAACACAAAACGGCCCTTCTTATCGCGGTAGGCGGTATCCACCACCTGATTCGACCGGCCGTGATAGAAACCCATCATCATCATCGTGTCCACCCCGCGGTTAATCTTCAGCGTGATTTCGTAATTAGGCTTCTTCCGGGCCTGCACCGGCTGGGCAACCAGCAACGCCAACAAAGTCAGCAAAATAAATTTCAAAAGTCGCATAAATACTCTCTATAATTATGAAAACTATATTACTTACAATACAAATTCCGATTCCTCTCGCCGCCGCCACCACCATTTTTTCACACAATCCTATTAACGCGCACCAACCGACAATATTGTGCCACCCAATTAAAAAAAACGCCCCTCTTCCGGTGCCTGCCACCACAGGAATACAATGTAAAAAGAAATGAAAATAGACCTGGAAGGTTGCCCAAGGCCGCCCATGCTTCGCCACCTCCTCTATTGTTCCCCTATAGATCCTCTATTGCTCTTTGTTCTAGGGATAGAGGAACTGCCGGCCAGCCAATGGGAAACGGAAGCGCGTGGGGCGGGACTATAGGAACGGCACAGGATAAACCGCCCTGTGACGTACAACTATCGTTGACTCACCCGCAAAAGCCGATTGAGCCGATTCCTCGCCCAGACAGAGTATACCAAACGATGCTTGAAGACTGCCATTATGCCTTTATGGAAGGCAAAAAGTATACCCAAATTCGCCTATTATGCTCCAAAAGGAAACACTTTATACCCAGAGAGCAATCTTGGCAAAATAATTGATACTAAAAAAGGCGTAAAAAAAATACGTTATGAACACTGACCAACAACAACCTCAAGACAACCGGCAGAGGAAGCCGTGGTACAGCGCCTGGTGGCCCTTCGTCGTCGCCTTATGCCTCCTGCTGCTGTTCAATGGATTTTTGCAGCCCCTCTTAGTGCGGTCGCAACTAAAAGAGACCGACTATGGCACTTTCACCCAGTATGTCAACCAAGGCAAAGTGGAGAAGGTGCTGATAGAAGACAATAAGATTTATTTCTCAATAGCAGAAGAGGATGGTGACGGACGCCGGACGACCTACGTCACCGGCCAGATGGACGACCCCGGACTGGTGCAGCGGCTGAGCGAAGCCGCAAGCCCAAGCGAGACGGGGCACATAGTCTTTGCGCAAGAGATACCGCTCGAGAATTCGCCTATCACCAATTTCCTGCTCTGGTGGGTGCTGCCGGGTGTGCTGTTTTACTTCTTCTTCAACATGATGATGAAGAAGATGGGGCAGCGCGGCGGGGCAGGCAACTTCATGTCGTTCGGCCAGAGCGGAGCCAAAATATATGCCGACAATGAAGTGAAGACCACTTTTGCCGATGTGGCCGGACAGGACGAGGCCAAAGAGACGCTGCAAGAGATGGTGGACTTTCTGCACAACCCCACGAAATACACCGAAATAGGTGCCTCACTACCGAAGGGGGCATTGTTGGTTGGCCCCCCAGGCACGGGCAAGACGCTCATTGCCCGTGCCGTGGCAGGCGAGGCCCATGTGCCTTTCTTTTCCATAAGTGGGTCGGAATTTGTGCAGATGTTTGTGGGCATGGGCGCGTCGAAGGTGCGCGACCTCTTCAGCCAGGCCAACGAGAAGGCGCCCTGCATCATCTTTATCGACGAGATTGACGCCATAGGCAAACGGCGCGACAGCTCGGGCTACGGCGGCAACGACGAGCGCGAACAGACGCTGAACCAGCTCCTGACGGAGATGGACGGCTTCGACAGCCGTAAGGGAGTGGTCATCCTGGCCGCCACCAACCGTCCCGAGATGCTGGATAAGGCCTTGCTGCGCCCGGGCCGATTCGACCGCCGGGTACAGATGGAGCTGCCCGACCTGGAAGGGCGCATGGCAATACTGAAGGTGCACCTGAAGCACGTGAAACATGAGGAGAATATTTCTTTGGACCTGATAGCGCGCGCCATGGCTGGCAGCAGCGGAGCCGAGATAGCCAATATAGTCAACGAGGCCGCCCTTAGGGCCGTGCGCATGGGTCGCGAGGTGGTGGCACAGCAGGACCTGGAAGAGAGCATCGAGACCGTGATGGCGGGAGCCCAGCGCAAGGGCAAGATGATTTCGGAACAAGAGCGCCGCATCATCAGCTATCACGAGATAGGTCACGCCATGGTGGCCGCCCGCCTGGGCGGTTCGGCACCGGTGCACAAAATCACCATTGTGCCGCGCACCTCAGGAGCCTTGGGCTACACGATGCAGGTGGACAGCGGCGAACAGGTGCTGATGAGCAAAAAGGAGCTGCTGAGCCGCATAGCCACCCTCACGGGAGGGCGCGCTGCGGAAGAGGTCATCTGCGGCACCGTCACCACAGGTGCCAGCAACGATATTGAGCAGGCTACCAAATTGGCCCGCGCCATGGTGACCCGCTACGGCATGAGCGACAAGTACGGCATGATGGCCCTGGAAACGGTCAATGGGGCCTATTTGGGAGGCGACACCTCGCTGGCCTGTGCGCCGGAAACCGCGGCGGACATAGATAACGAGGTGCGCCAGATGATAGCCGACGGGTACGAGAAGGCGAAAAAAATCATTGCCGACAACCGTGCCCAGATGGACGCCGCCGCCCGCATACTGCTGGAGAAAGAGACCATTACGGGCGAGGAGTTTATGCGAGTCATTGACACGCCGGCCCAATTAGTAGGAGAGACGCGATAGGACTGCACCATGGCTGCTATTATCATTATTCTGCTGCTGCTTATTTGGATCGTGTGGCTCACCAGCAAGCCGTCAAGGAGTGCGCTGGTTGGCGAGGCCGAACGGAAACAGCTGGACGAGTTGCAGCAGAAGGACACTGCCACTGGCAACCACCTATTGATCTACGCCGATTTCCACCCCATGGTGGAGCAACTGCTGAGCGACATCGGGTCGGCACAGCAGTTTATACACTTGCAGTTCTTTAAGTTTGAGGCCGACGCCATAGGCCAGTGCATAGGCGATGCATTGGTCCAAAAGGCCAAAGAGGGGGTGGAGGTGCGCCTAATGTACGACGACTTGACGAACCATAAAAGCAGATGGTACTACAGCAAGTTGCGCCAACAGGGGGTGGAGGTGAGAGGATTTGGACCTGCCCGTATACCTTTCCTGCGCAAGAAGGACAACTACCGCAACCACCGCAAAGTGGTGGTGGTGGACGGAAAGATAGGCTACATCGGGGGCATGAACATTGCCGACCGCTACTACCAGGGGCTGCGCTGGGGCAATTGGCGCGACACCCAGATACGCATTGAGGGGCCTGCCGTGGCGCAGCTGCAGCACTCCTTCCTGTGCGACTGGCGCTACGCCACCGGGCAATTGCTGGCACGGAAAGAATATTATCCCACCGTAGCGCCCAAGGGCGACACCCCCGCAAGGGTGCTCACTTCGGGACCCATCGGCGACGGGCCTGCCATAATGGCAGAGTTCTGCCGCATTCTGGACGAGAGCCGGCAATATGTTTACTGGGATTCGCCCTACTTTATCCCTACAAAGGCCGTCATGCAGAGCCTGTGCAATGCTGCACGAAGGGGTGTGGACGTGCGCATCACCATTCCGCCACGGGGCGACCGCGGCATACTGACCCCTCTGGCGTCGAAATCGTATATGCAGGAGGCTCTTGAGGCGGGTGTGCATTTCTACTTTTACGGCAAGGGCTACATGCACTCGAAAATAATGGCCTGCGACGACCGCATTGCCACCGTGGGCTCTACCAACATAGACCCCCGCAGCTTCTTGCTGGACTTGGAGATAAACCTGGTGGTGGAAGACAGGGCGTTCACCCGTGAGATAAAGGAGATATGCCTTGCCGACGAGAAGGATTCGGAATGCATCACGATTGAGAAGTGGCAGCAGCGTCCTATCCTACAGAGGGTGATGGAACGCATGGCCAGGATTTTTTCGGCACAGCTGTGAACACTAACCCGAACAGAAACATGAACTATTAACAGAGAAAGGAAAACAATATGGATATAAAGCAATCTCAACGCATACAGACATCGGTGCTCAACGGAATAGAGAAGAAGGCACTGGTATGGCTTGCCCAGCGACAGCCGCAATGGGTGACCTCGGACCACCTTACCCTGGTGGGATTTGTGGGGGCCTTGATGGTGGCGGCCGGATTCGCCCTATCTAACCTAAGCGTGGGCTGGTTAAGGCTCAGTTCGCTGGGGATGGTGGTAAACTGGTATGGCGACTCGCTGGACGGCACCCTGGCGCGAGTGCGCAACACGCAACGGCCCATATACGGCTACTACGTCGACCACACCATCGACTGTGTCAACGAAGGCCTGATGTTCATTGGGGTGGGTCTTTCGCCCTTTGTGCACCTAGACTTGGCGCTGATAGCCTATGCGCTGTACTTGATTATGACCATAAACGTGAGCATCAATGCCCACTTGAAAGGGGAATTCAAACTGACCTATGCCAAGTTGGGACCCACCGAGTTCCGTTTGGTTGTCATTATTATGAACACTATTCTAATAGCTTTCGAGGGCATACGCAACTGGAGTTTCGCCCTGCCCATCGGAAGCACGGCCTATAGCATGCACCTGCTTGACTGCGTGGCAGTTGTTGTGATAGTGGTGCTCATGCTGATGTTCTTGTTCACTTTTGTGAAAGATGCCAAGGGCTACGCCAAGATAGACCCTAAGAAAAAGCCCGGAACAGGGGGTACTAAATCTTGACACGATACTCGCGAGGAGTCATGCCCGTGAGCCGATGGAAGAAACGAATGAAGGACGAAGGGGTGGAGAAATGCAATTCGGCGGCCACCTGCTGCACACTGAGGCGGCTGCTCTTGAGGAGGCTTTTGGACGAGAAGAGAAGCAGGCGCGAGACCCAGTCCTGAATGGAGGAGCCGGTGGTTTTGCGCACCACGGTGCTGAGGTATTTGGGGGTGACGTAGAGTTGGCTGGCATAGAAAGATACGTCGTGCTGGGCTTTGTGGTGCTGCAGCAGCAGGACGAAAAAGTCTTTGCTCAGCTGCTCCTGACGCGAAAGGGAACGCACCTTGGTAGTGCCGCGGTTCAACGACTCCAAAATCAGCAGCAGAAGGGTTTGGATGAGGGGCACACTGAGAACCAGGTTGCTCTCGGCCACCTGGGGATAGGTGTGGCGCTGCAGGACGGACAGTATGCGACGGATGTCGCCACACACCTCGTCGGAGAGAAAGATGTCCTGCACCAACACTTTCTCGAGTTCGTTAAAGCTGCCTAGGATGCGGTTTTCGAAATACCCCTTGGTAGGCACAAGAAGCATCTCGTTGCGAGAGCCCAGTTTCAAAAGGTAATCCGAGGTGATGAAGACGACGGTGGCTTCCAGGTCGTCGCTATATTCCATGACGGTGAAAAGCTGCCCAGGAAGGGCAAAGAAAATGCCACCCGGGGAGGTCTTGTGGTGGCTTTGGTTGACCTGGTAGGCCAAAGTCCCCCGATTGCAGATGCCTAAAATGAGGCCGCCCACTACAATGGCATTGCCACGCCCGACGATTTCGTCGGAGGCGCCGGCGCGTATGTCGAAAACGCCGAGGTCCTTGGTGTCGATATAGCTCATAGGTGCAACTTTATCGGGGAGCCTAGATAATATGGGAAACGGTGTTTGGAAGGTTTTATTATATGGAATAGGCGATAATTTTTGAGATGGAGGTGCCGGAACAGTGAGGACTGGGCAGGAGGAAAAAAAAAGTCGATTTGAAGCAGAATGGGACAATAACGGAGGGGTTGGCGCGTTATATGTAGACATTTTTAAAATAAAAACGATGTCGTCACTACCCCCAATATTCTTAGACCTGGCTATCATTCTGATTACGGCCGGTGTGATTACTGTGATTTTCAAATGGCTGAAACAGCCCTTGGTATTGGGCTACATTGTGGCCGGCTTTTTTATTGGCCCCTACTTCCCGTGGTTTCCCGCTATCAGCGACGAAAGCAATGTTCACGTATGGAGCGACATCGGCATCGTCTTCCTAATGTTTGCATTGGGTTTAGAGTTTAGCATCAAGAAGTTGAAGAAAGTGGGGTCCACTGGTGCGGTGACAGCCCTGACGGAGCTGGCCGTGATGTTTGTGATAGGCAACACGGTGGGACATATACTGGGGATGCATGAGATGGACTGTATTTTTCTAGGTTGCATGTTGTCGATTTCGTCTACCACGATCATCATAAAGTCGTTTGAGGACTTGAAACTGAAACAGCAGAAATTTACCAGTACGGTGACTGCGGTGCTGGTGGTGGAGGACTTGGTGGCGGTGTTGCTGCTGGTGATTCTATCGACCCTGAGCGTGAGCAAAAGTTTTGACGGGGCACAATTGGGCATGAGCATGGTGAAGCTGGTGTTCTTTCTGATTGTGTGGTTTGCCTTTGGTATCTTTCTCATTCCGTCGTTCCTGCGGTGGATGCGCCGCTGGATGTCGGCGGAAACATTGTGCATTGTGGCCGTCGGACTATGCTTTGGCATGGTGGTCTTTGCCGATTTTGCCGGTTTCTCGACCGCATTGGGAGCCTTTGTCATGGGAGCCATCTTGGCCGAAACTATCGAGGCCGACGTTATCCACCGCATTATCACCCCTATAAAAGATTTGTTTGGGGCGGTGTTTTTTGTGTCGGTGGGCATGTTGGTAAACCCGCAGGTTCTGGTCCATCAGTGGTATTATATCTTGGTGATAGCACTGTCGGTGATAGTGTTCAAGTCGTTGAGCGCCACCTTGGGCATTCTCTTGAGCGGAAAGCCATTGAAGGGAGCCATGCAGGGCGGCTTCTGCTTTTGCAATATTGGTGAGTTCAGCTTTATCATTGCGGGCCTAGGCTTGAGTTTCGGAGTTATTGATGAGAAGCTTTACCCTATCATCGTGTCGGTTTCTATCATTACCACTTTCGTCACGCCGTATATGATAAAGGCAGGCACACCTGCATACGAATGGCTTTTCCCAAAGTTGCCCGACAATGTGAAACGACTGCTGGACAAGTACAGCAGTTCGTCGCGCACGGCAGGACACCAAAACAAGCTGACCGCTTTCATTAAGAAGCAGGTGCTGAACATTTTATTCTATAGTGTGATTGTCGCGGCACTTTCGTTGTTGAGCATGCTGCTGCTGAAACCTTTCCTGAACAACCTCTTTGCCGACCTAGGCATACCGGAGATTTGGGGCAACCTGATTGGGATGACAGCCACACTGCTGGTGCTGGCACCATTCCTGTGGGCCCTTGCAGTGAAAGGGGTGAACCGGAAGTTGGAAGCCCAGATGCTGGAAATTGGCAGCAAAAGCCAGGTCATAGTGCTGCCTCTGCTGTTGCTACGCTATTTCATAGTACTCACGGCAGTGGGTTGGGTGGTGTCGCATTATGTCCACATAGCGGTGGGTTTGTTGCTGGTGGTGGCCATTGTGGTGGTTATTGCAGTAGTGGCATCGAAACCCGTCATTGCCTTCTACCACCGCATTGAAGACCGATTCGTTACAAACCTTAACTCGCGCCAATCCCAAAATTCCTTTGCCGTACCAGAGGAGCTGGAAAATAGTTTCTATATGGACCGAACTGTGGTGACTCCCTATTCGCCCTGGTCGGGCAAATTTCTGCGCGAGTGCGGCATAAGGAAGGTATACGGAGTAAACGTGGTGAGCATTGAGCGGGCCGGGAAGGTGTATGACCTGCCCGACAAGAAGACACAACTGCTACCGGGCGACCGGGTGACCCTCATCGGCAGCGAGGACCAGGTGTCGAAGGTGCGCAACCAGTTGACGGTGGAGCCGGACATGCTGATTCACGACCACAGCGACCACAATATTAACAACTACACAATGGTGATTCCGAAGGAGCATGCCCTGGTGGGACGGGCCATTAAGGACGCCAAGCTGATGGTGATGTACAACGCCTTGGTGATTGGCATCAAACGGGGCGAGCAGACGATGTTCAACCCTTCGGGAAACGAGGTGTTCCATGGAGAAGACCTGGTGATGTTCATCTCGCCGCAGAATATTGACGTGGATGAGTTGCTGGACCATTACGAAGAGACACTGACACAATACGAATCAAAACAAGAGCCTCCCAGCATGGCGCCACAATTGGTGCCCCAGGTGTGACGGAGGAGCCATTTTAAGATAATTACCACAAGGAAGATATGAAGCAAAAAATTCTGCTATTGCTACTGATTGCGACAGGACTATCCGCCGCAGCCCAAAACGAGGCAAACGATAAAGGTTTTGAAATCTCGAAGAATTTGGAGATTTTTGCCAATGTTTACAAGAATCTGCATACAAACTATGTGGACGATGTGGATCCGGGGAAGACTATGAAAGTGGCCATTGACGCCATGTTGGCCTCGATGGACCCATACACAAACTATTTTGCCGAGAGCGATATGGAGGACGTGAAAATGCAGGTACTGGGACAATATGGCGGCATTGGAGCCCTGATACACCAGCAGGGCGACAGTGTGTACATAGCCGAGCCATACGAGGGACTGCCTGCCGACAAGGCCGGAATAAAGATTGGCGACCGCATTGTGGCCGTGGGTGGCGAGAGTACTAAGGGTAAGACTACCGCCGACGTGAGCAGCGCCATGCGCGGACAGGCCGGCACCGACGTCATTTTACGGTTGGAACGCGACGGGAAGGAATTCGACGTGACGATTACACGTGGCGAAATCAGGCTGCCCAATGTGCCATACTACGGCATGGTGGAAGGCAATATCGGCTAAGCGTTTGGACGAATTCACGCAAGACGCCGCCAAGAACGTGCGAGACGCTTTCAGACAGTTGAAACACGAGCACCCCGACATGAAAGGTTTTATTTTAGACCTGCGCAACAATGGCGGCGGCCTCATGAACGAAGCCGTGGACATTGTGAACATTTGGGTGAAAAGCAACGAGTTGGTGGTTGAGACAAAGGGTAAAGTGGCCTCGAAAAACATAAAAAGCCGTACACGCCTTAACCCTGAAGACTTAGATATTCCCTTGGCAGTTCTTATCAACGACAATAGCGCCTCGGCCAGTGAGATTGTCAGCGGAAGTCTACAGGACTTGGACCGTGCTGTGATTATCGGCGAACGTTCATACGGCAAAGGGTTGGTGCAAAACATTCTGCCCATGCCCTATAACAGTCAGATGAAGGTGACCGTGTCGAAATATTTCATCCCCAGCGGCCGCTGCATTCAGGCTATCGATTACAAAAACCGCGACGCAAACGGACGCGCGCTGAAAGTGCCCGACTCGCTCAAAACCGCCTTCAAAACACGCAACGGGCGTACTGTCTACGATGGTTTCGGCATTGAGCCAGACATCGAGGTGCAACACGAGAATAGTTCGCTGCTCTCGGTGGCACTATACAATCGGTTCCATTTCTTCAACTATGCGATGAAATACCACCGCGAACATGCCTCCGTTCCACCCGCAGGCGAGTTTAAAATCACGGACGAGATATGGAACGATTTTGTGAGCTACCTCTCGGACAAGACTTACGACTACAAGACCTACACCGAGAATATCATCGCTGACTTGCGTAAGGTGGCTGAGGAAGAGAACTATATGGACAATCTGAAGCAACAGATTGACCAACTGGAGAAGACCTATAAAGATGCTAAGAAAGAGGACCTGAACCGCAACCGCGAGGAAATTAGCGAACTGTTGGCCGACGCCATTCTGCTTCACTACTATTACCGAAAAGGCTGCATAGAGGCGGCGCTCTCTTACGACCCAGACGTAAAAAAGGCCGTGGAAATACTCGGCAACACTACCGAATATAATAAGATATTAGGCAGATAACACCTAGCGAAAGCCTCTGAGAAGGTTTGTGAGGAAATGCGTTCCAGAATTCATCGCACCATATACATTCTGCTGTTGTGCCTCCTGGTCATTTTCATGACCACATCGGTTTTTATGACAAATTTAGTGTGGGTGCTTCTGCTGGCCAACTGGGTGCTCGAATGGAACTGGCGGGAGAAATTCGCTGACTTTAGACATAACTATCTCCTACAGGCCTTTTTGGTACTATTGGGGGTACACCTGGTCTGGCTTATTGGCACAGAAAACTACATTTACGCCCTTTACGACCTACAGAAAAAAATGCCCCTGTTCCTCTTGCCGCTGGTGATACTTACCACTCCGCCACCTACGCCTAAAGAGGCCATGAACATAGGCATTTGCTATGTTGGTACAGTGCTGGTGGTAACCGGCATGGGACTGGTGAGGTACCTGACCATTGCCGACCTCCCCTATCGCGATATTGTACCACACATATCTCATATCAGGTTCGGTCTCAACCTATGTCTCTCCCTGTTTGCATTGGTTTGGGCTGCCCTAAATTATCGACGGCCTTGGCTTTACTGCCTTAACCTACTTCTTTCACTGTGGTTCCTTGCCTTCCTACTGATGATTCACTCCTATACGGCTTTCATTATAATAACAGTGACGGCATTGGTACTGCTCATAGCCTATCGAAACCGCATGGAGAAGCATTTGCGAATAGCAGCCTATGCTATTGTAGGGGGAATTCTGATGCTTTCCTTAGGTCTTTGCGGCTACTATTGCTACGACTACTACCATCTTCGCCCCCTGTCGACCGAACCCTTAGCTAAGACCACTGCTAACGGAAGACCCTATATGCACTTAAAAGACAGCCTGATTGAAAACGGGAACTACGTACATAACTATATCTGCGAGGAAGAAATGCGCCAAGAGTGGGCTAAACGTAGCACCTTTCCCTTCGACTCGGTTACCAGCTCGGGGTGGTCAATTTACCCTACCCTTCTGCGCTACCTGAATGGTTTGAACCTTACGAAAGACAGCATCGGCGTGACGCATCTAACCGCAGAAGACATTTCGGCCATTGAGAAAGGCATTGCCAACCCCGTGTACATCCAGCCTGGCCCACGCAAGATGGTATACGTGATGTGCTATGAATACGAAAACTACCACTGCTACCACAGAGTAAAAGATTTCAGCATGTTGCAACGACTGGAATTGTGGGGCAACGGAGTGAAGGTATTTTTACAACACCCCTGGATGGGAGTGGGCACAGGCGATGTGGTGGACGTCTGTCAGGCACGGCTCAACCAAACCCACTCGGCATTGGCTCACAAAGACATGCACACTCACAATCAGTACCTTAATTTCCTTTTGGCCTTTGGACTAATTGGATTTGCCATAATAGTTTTTTTCTTTGCCCGTGCAGTCATCCTTTCTGGCAGCTGCCATCGTATACTTTTCACCACATTCCTCTGCATCTTGCTTATCTCCTTTGTGAGCGAGGACACTTTGGAGACCCTTGCCGGAATAGTCTTCACCGCACTTTTCTTCTCACTGCTCTCTATCCAGAAAAGCAATACTGGAACAGCGCTTCCCAATGAAAAACACAGCAGCGCCCTTCTTGAAAAGAGCTCAGAACTTAGTACTCAGAATTGAACCATGTATCACTATCACACCTTACGTAACGGCATTCGCATCATCTTCCGCCAGAACAACTCATCCGTAGTTTATTCCGGAGTGTATATCAACGTCGGCTCGCGCAACGAAACTTCCCCGTCCGAAGAGGGCATCGCCCACTTCATCGAGCATTCCATCTTCAAAGGCACTGAGCACCGCCGCTCCTACCACATTCGCAACCGCATCGACGGCGTGGGTGGCGAACTAGACGCCTTCACCACCAAAGAGGAAACTTGTGTCTACGCCTCGGCTCTCTCTCAACACCTAGAGCGATGCTTAGAACTCTTCAGCGACATACTCTTCCACTCCACTTTTCCGCAGCACGAGATAGAGAAAGAAAAAGACGTGGTCATCGAGGAAATCAACCTCTATAAGGATTCCCCAGCCGAACTAATTTACGACGATTTCGAAGAGATGATTTTCGGAAGCCATCCGCTCGCCCATAACATCTTAGGCAGCAAAAAGAACGTAAAGCACTTCACTTCTGCCCAGCTTTCGGACTTCCTCCACCAGAACTATACGCCCGACCGCATGGTCATATCCGTTGTGGGCAATGTGGAATTCCAAAGGTTAGTGAAACTATGCGAGAAGTATTTCGAAGGTTTCTCCGCCATTCCCAACGCTATTGATTCAGAGCAAAAGGCACCACTCATGCCGACTACAGTGGAATACCGCCACTTTAACACCACCGTCAGCAAACGCACACATCAGATTCACCTTCTCATTGGGTGTCCTGCCCCCACCCTATTCGACGAACGGAAAAATGCCTTCACGCTGCTGAACAACATTCTTGGAGGGCC
>Ga0247611_10007393_pt1 | contig 13830 bp, 8 predicted proteins | sample 177DNAGHGhighgp2_FD_192422 | JGI IMG/M metagenome (GOLD analysis project Ga0247611, IMG submission 192422) | Sheep rumen microbial communities from Palmerston North, Manawatu-Wanganui, New Zealand - 1770 DNA GHGhigh gp2 | ecosystem: Host-associated > Mammals > Digestive system > Stomach > Rumen ...
CAAGTTGGCTTCCACCACCTGCTCTCCCTTGCGGGCGAACACCGTAGCGATGGCTTCGCGCAAACTCTCCACAGAGAGAATACCGATAGCAGGAGCAGCCATACCCAGCAACACCATGTTGGCGCCGCGAGGATTGCCGCAGTCCTTTGCCACAGTCTCAATATCGAGTTTCACACTGGGCAAAGTGTCCAACTCTTTCTGCATAGCTGCCTCGTCGGGGTAGTTGGGGATATTTACAAAAGGCTTCGAACTGGTCACTATCCTGCCCTCTTTGCTCAGGTATGCCAGATAGCGCATCGACTCCATGGGCTCCATAGAGATGATGAGATCGGCACCGGCCTCAGCGATAAGGTCACTCCAGATGGGTTCTGTGGACAGACGCAGATTCGACTGCACATCTCCACCGCGCTGACTCATGCCGTGCACCTCTGCCTGCTTGAGATAGAGACCGGCCTTTGTGGCAGCCTCGCCTATGATGGTTGCGATGGAGAGAATACCTTGTCCTCCCACACCGCACAGTATGATGTCCTTTTTCATTGCTTCTTGGCTCTTGCGTGACGGGCGAAAGTCTGGATACACTCTCTGCGAGGTATGATGACGGAAACACCCTTATATTCGATTTCTTCCTTTATCACTTTCGTGATTTCAGGCATATTCTTGGGCAGAGGCACAACAACGCGCACGTGCTCCGGCTCTACACCAAGTCCCAGACAGATTGCCTCAAACTTATTGGTTCCGGCAGAATCCTGTCCGCCGGTCATACCCGTTGTCAGGTTGTCGGAAATAATCACCGTGATATTCGACTTGTCGTTCACGGCATCCAGCAGCCCGGTCATACCGCTGTGGGTAAATGTGGAGTCGCCGATCACTGCAACTGCTGGGAACAAACCTGCATCGGCAGCACCTTTGGCCATAGTGATGCTGGCACCCATATCCACACAAGAAGAAAGACTCTTGAAAGGAGGCAGAGCACCCAGAGTGTAACAACCGATGTCGCCAAACACCCTGTGGTCGGGATAAGATGCCAGCACTTCGTTGAGCGCTGTATAAACATCTCTGTGACCGCAGCCCTGACAGAGCTGAGGGGGACGCGCAGCCATATTCTGCGCAGGTGCAAACACAGCACCGGTCTCCTTACCCAGAGCCTTTGCCACGCTGTCGGGAGTGAGTTCGCCGGTTCTGGGAAGATCACCGGTCAGGCGTCCCTTGACGGGATAACCGGCACCCAGCAGACCTTTCACCATCTCCTCCACAACGGGCTGTCCGTCCTCAATCACCATCAGACAATCGCATTTTGCTGCCAGAGCCTTGATTTTCTCCTCGGGCAGAGGATACTGTGAAATCTTCACCAGGTTGGCCTCATTGCCGACAGCCTCCTTCACATAGTTGTATGCGATACCGCAGGCAAGAATACCCATCTTCGAGGACGAAGTCTCCACCTTGTTGTATACACTCTCCTCCGAGGCAGCCTTCATGGCATCCTGCTTCTCCAGCAGAGCGACATACTTTCTGCGGGCTATGCCGGGCAGAAGCACCCAGGCATCAGTAGAAGGAGACAGCGGCTTCTCAGCAACCGGTTCTGTGATTTCCACAGCGGCACGGGAGTGAGCCAGACGGGTCACGACACGCAACACAACTGGTTCGCCGATGCGCTCGGAAAAGTCGAAGGCAGAGGCCATCATGTCATAAGCCTCCTGCTGATTGGAAGGCTCGAAACAAGGCACTAGAGCAAACTTGGCATAGAAGCGCGAGTCCTGCTCGTTCTGCGAAGAGTGCATCGAGGGGTCGTCGGCGGCGAGCACCACCAGGCCGCCCTTCACACCTGTGATGGCACTGTTTACAAAAGCGTCGGCACAGACGTTCATACCCACGTGCTTCATACACACAAGGGCTCTCTTGCCGGCATACGACATACCTAAAGCAGCCTCCATCGCGGTCTTCTCGTTGGTGCACCAGCGGGAATGCACTCCGCGCTCCTTGGCCAGAGGATTGTTTTGGATAAATTCTGTGATTTCGGTGCTGGGCGTACCCGGATATGCATAAACGCCACTTAAGCCGGCGTTAATCGCTCCCAAGGCTATCGCTTCATCACCTAAAAGAAGTTTTTTCATATTTAAACGATTTTTTTTGCGTAAAATCGCGACAAAGATAGTAAATTTTTTCGTAACTTTGCGCCCCAGAGTACTTGAAAACCTCTTTAAAAACAAGATTTATGTTAAAAAACCGCTCAGTGAGCGTATCCTTCATGCTGATGGGGATACTTTTTTGCTCCTGTTTAATCATCAGCAACCTTCTAAGCGTTAAGCTGCTCCGGATAACAGACTCTCTTTCCATCTCGGCAGCCATCATCATTTTCCCTGTGACATACATCCTCAACGACTGTATCGCAGAGGTGTGGGGCTATCGCAAGGCGCGCCTTATTATATGGATGGGATTTCTCATGAATTTCTTCTGCGCTGCTGTGGGAATGATAGCCGTTGCTCTTCCTGCCGCAGACTTCTGGAAAGCAAATGAGGCGCACTTCGACTTCATGTTCACGCTGGCTCCGCGCGTGGCAACTGCTTCGCTGGCCGCATTCCTCGTGGGCAGTTTCCTCAACGCCTATGTCATGTCACGCATGAAACTGTCGAGCGAAGGACGCCATTTCTCCGTTAGAGCCGTTGTCAGCACACTTTGGGGCGAAAGCGCAGACAGCTGCATATTCTTCCCGTTCGCTTTCTGGGGACTCATGCCGCCAGACGAACTGCTGAAACTCATGGTGATGCAGGTGCTTCTCAAGACGGCTTACGAAATCATCATGCTGCCCGTCACTTATCGTATTGTGATTGCAGTGAAGCGATTCGAAGGCACAGATGTGTTCGACAAGGATCTCAAGAGCTACAATCCATTCCATCTTGCAGATTTGTAATTGTAAGATTTTTTTTATCGCAAATCAAGGATGACAACTCCTTTTACCGGATTGCTCTAAGCCTCATTTTCAACAACTTACAAATTTCGAAAGTGCTCTTTGCGTGTTCTCAGAGTCCACACAAAGTCCACGCAGAGTCCACGCAGAGGGCGAGAAACGCTCTTTTTTGTAAAAAATTTTTAGCAGAGGAGAGAGCACTCTGAGAGAAGGATGACAAACTTAAAGTACACACAATCAAAAAAAAAATGGAACAAAATCGCTCTAAAGGAGCGTTATTTCACATTTTTTAGTTAACTTTGCGCTGGATTTTGAGAAAAAATGGCACACACGGGCAAGCTAACACTACGCGACACCGCATTCGTTGACTTAATGCAGAAACGCATTTTCAACGTGCTCATAGTGGCAAATCCCTATGACGCATTTATGCTTGAAGATGACGGACGTGTGGACGAAAAGATATTCTCGGAATACACAAAACTGGGGCTGCGCTTTCCGCCCCGATTCCTGCAGGTGGCATCACGGGAAGAGGCAGAACAGACCATCGCACGCGTCGGTGTGAATCTTATAATATGTATGCCCGGCACAGACGGCAGCAGCATATTCGACATTGCCCGAAATATCAAGACCGACCACCCCACTATACCGATTGTGGTGCTGACACCCTTCTCGCACGGTATCACAAGCCGAATGCAGAACGAGGACCTCACGCCCTTCGAATACGTATTCTGCTGGTTGGGAAACACAGAACTGCTGCTCTCCATCATCAAGCTGATAGAGGACCGCATGAATCTCGAAAACGACACGAGAGCCGGAGTGCAGATGATACTCCTTGTGGAGGATTCCATCCGCTTCTACTCCAGCCTGTTGCCGATTCTCTATAAGTTTGTGCTCCAGCAGTCGCTGGCATTCGCCACAGAAGCACTCAACACAAGCCTTGAAACGCTTCGCATGAGAGGACGTCCGAAGATTGTGCTGGCGCGAACATACAAGGAGGCGTGGGAGCTCTATACAAAATACGGCGACAACCTGCTCGGAGTGATATCCGACTGCCGTTTCCCCATGGAGAGATGGTATCCATCGGCAATGGACACAAGAGCGGAAACACTCAATCCGGAAGCGGGACTTCAGCTGCTGCAGGCCATACACGAGACAAGCCCCTACACGCCGCTCATCATGGATTCCTCCGATACCGACAAGATGGAGGCGGCGCACAACATCGGAGCGCACTTCATTGATAAGAACTCCAAGGCGATGGAACATGAGTTGCGCAAACATATGAGGCGCTTCTTCGGTTTCGGCGACTTCGTGTTCAAAGACCCGCAGACGATGCAGGAGGTAGCACGAATCCACAACCTTAAAGAACTGCAAGACAGCATTATGACGCTTCCTGCTGATTCTTTACTTTATCACATCTCGCACAACAATGTGTCAAGGTGGCTGGCCTCAAGAGCCATCTTCCCCGTGGCTGAGTTTCTTAAGGGAATCACATGGGAAAGGCTACAGGATGTGGATGCACACCGTCAGATTATCTTCGACGCAATTGTGGCTTACAGGCGCATGAAGAACCGCGGCGTGGTGGCAGTATATCAGAGAGACCGTTTCGACCAATACTCCAATTTCGCACGTATCGGTGAAGGAAGTCTTGGCGGCAAGGGACGTGGTCTCGCTTTTCTCGACCGTCTGCTGAAGGACAAACGCTCTGATTTCCTCATGATACCCAAGACGCTCGTACTCTGCACGGACATCTTCGACGAATTCATGGAAAACAACGACCTCTACGGTATCGCTCTCTCGGATCGCAGCGATGAGGAAATACTTCAGGCCTTCCTGGAAGCAAAACTGCCGGAACATCTGCTGGGCGACCTTGAGGCCTTCCAGGATGTTGTTGGCGGCCCGCTCGCCGTGCGTTCGTCATCACTTCTGGAAGATGCCCACTACCAACCCTTTGCCGGAATCTATTCCACATACATGGTAAGTTACGACAAGGAGAACAACCCTGAAAGTTCTACATCCAACCTGCGACGTCTGGCACAAGCTATAAAAGGCGTATATGCGTCCGTCTACTACAGAGGGAGCAAAGACTATATGACAGCTACGTCAAACGTCATCGACCAGGAAAAGATGGCAGTCATACTGCAGGAAGTTGTAGGTGAAGAGCACGGCGACCGTTTCTACCCCACGATATCGGGTGTGGCACGCAGTATCAACTACTATCCCATCGGTGACGAGCGTGCAGAAGAAGGCATCGTCTCTCTGGCAATGGGATTGGGCAAGCATATTGTGGACGGAGGCACAACGTTGCGCGTTTGCCCCGCACATCCCGATCAGGTGCTGCAGATGTCGGAGATGGAGATAGCTTTGCGCGACACACAGACATCATTCCTCGCGCTGAGCACGAAAAAAACGGAGGCAAATATGAGTGTGGATGACGGATTCAATCTCATCCGGATACCCGTAAGAGAAGCTGAGGGCGACGGAACGCTGCAATGGATATGCTCCACATTCGATCCGATGGATCAGCGTATATACGACAGTTACTACGAAGGACGCAACCGCAAAATAATATCTTTTGCAGGTGTCTTGCAGAACAATGTGTTCCCCCTACCCGAACTTCTGCGCGAAGTGCTCGACATGGGACAGAATGCCATGCGCCGTCCTGTCGAGATAGAGTTTGCTGTGAATCTGCGCGAAGACAAAACGGGCGAATTCTACCTCCTGCAGATACGTCCGATGGTGGACAACCGTTTCCAGTTGGACGAAAATCTGTGCGAGGTGCCTGACGACATATGTCTCCTGCGCTCACACAACGCAATCGGATACGGTGTGTGGAATGACATACAGGATGTTGTCTACGTTCCCACAAAAAACTTCTCTCCTGCCAAGAATACGCAGATTGCCGAAGAAGTGGACAAAATAAACCGCAAACTGCTGGAGGAAGGCAGAAAATGCCTGCTCGTAGGTCCCGGACGCTGGGGCACTTCTGATCCATGGTTGGGTATCCCCGTAAAATGGCCGCATATTTCTTCTGCACAGGTAATCGTAGAAGCCGGCATGGACAGTTTCCATGTGGATCCCTCACAAGGCACACACTTCTTCCAGAATCTCACATCACTGGGTGTCGGGTATCTCACCATAAACGCCTTCTCCGGAGACGGTCTCTGGCGTGAGGAACTGTTGGACGACATGCCGGCAGAGATGGAAACTGAACACGTGCGCCTGGTACATCTTCAGCAACCGCTCACCATCAAGATTGACGGACAAAAGAAGGAGGCGATTGTTGTTTAGAGTTTAGAGTTAAAAAGATAATTTAAGTATGTTGAACAAAAAAATCACTCTTTTGGCATTGTGTGCATTCACGATGCAGAATCTGTTTGCTCTCAACAACGGGAGCGCTACAGACGAAAACACCTTCACACCCGCTGAAGAAACGTCCTATCATCAGGACCCGCAGTCGAAGAGTATGAAGGAAGTGCTCAACCCCGTAATGGAAAAAGCGCCCGACTGGACTAAAGATGTGGCCGACCGTATCAAGTTGCACGGCTACGCCCAGGGTGCCTACATCTACAACAACGCCAACGGCGAAAACAGCAACAGCTTCAACATGAAGCGCGTCATCTTCTGGGTGGATGCCCGCATCACACAGCGCTGGTCGTTTTCCTTCATGCACGACTTCATGTCCGTAGTGCAGGAATACTACACCGATTTCAGTTTTTTCAAAAACAAAAAATATCTGACAGTGCGCTTCGGACAGTTCAAGCACGCCAGCACCTACGAGAACCCCCTTTCTCCCACCGGATTGGAAACCATTGACGTCTATTCCGAAGGCGTTGTCTATCTGGCAGGATGCGGCAGCGACCGAATGTTCGGCACCTCATACGGCCGAGAAATGGGTCTGGCACTCTACGGCGAAGCCGCTAAAGGCAAGTTTGCATACAACTTCCAGGTGCTCAACGGATGCATCATCAACAAATTCGACAACAACAACCAGAAGGATATGGTCCTGCGACTGGAATACCGCCCGGTAAAGGGTCTCAATATTGTGGCCACCGGTCGTGTTGGACGCGGTCAGAATATGCTCAACTTTGAATCACCTATAACCGGTATCGGTGCTGGCGAGCGCTATGTGCGCAACCGCTATTCTTTCGGCGGTGCTTACGATTGCAAATGGATTCGCCTTCATGGCGAATATCTGGAGGGTAAGGACGGCCCCACCACCTCACGAGGCGGCTATCTCACAGGCAGTGTCCCCCTGGGTCTGAAGGGTTTTGAGAGCGTCTTCTCTTACGACTACTTCAACTACAACGTTTCAAGGGGCTACGATCAGCACAAAGCCGTTGTCGGATTGCAGTATTGGTTCTTCAAAAAGTGCCGTGTGCAGGCGCAGTATATTTACAAGTCGGCCGTTGTCAACGGCGGCTTAACCGGATGCGAATACGTGCATGGAAACAATCATGGCGTACAGGTACAGTTGCAGGTTCGCTTCAACTAAAACAATCTCTATAAATTATGCTAATAAAAATAAGCCTCACCATCATATTTCTGATGGTAATGATTGGAGTGGGTTTATACTCACGTAAACAAGCAAGCAGCGTAGACGGTTTCGTACTCGGCGGTCGCAATGTCGGCGGTTGGCTTACAGCCTTTGCATACGGCACCAGTTATTTCTCCGCAGTCGTATTCGTCGGCTATGCAGGACAATTCGGATGGAAGTATGGCATGAGTGCGTCGTGGATAGGAATCGGAAATGCCATTATCGGTTCGTTGCTTGCATGGCTCGTACTGGGTAAACGCACAAGAAAGATGACGCAACAGTTGCAGTCGCGCACGATGCCCGATTTCTTCGGTTCACGCTACAACGACGAAGGATTGCGGGTGGTAGCATCTATCATTGCTTTTGTCTTCCTGATTCCATACACGGCAGGTGTGTATATGGGTATTTCAAAACTCTTTGAGATGGGTTTCAATATTCCATATTCCTACTGTGCCGTCACAATGGCCGTTCTTACTGCCGTATATGTCATACTCGGAGGATATAGGGCTACTGCCATCAACGATTTCATTCAGGGCCTCATCATGCTCTTCGGTATTGTAACTGTTATAGCCGTAGTGCTCAACAGCCAGGGAGGTCTGCATGCAGCCTATGAAAGTATGCTTGCACAGGTGCCTAATACCGACGACCTCACTCAACGCGGTGCGGATTTATACAAGAACTTCAAGCCCGGCGACTTTGCTTCGTGGTTCGGTCCTAATCCCATGAGTCTTCTCGGTGTGGTCATTCTCACTTCGCTGGGCACGTGGGGGTTGCCGCAGATGGTGGGTAAATTCTATTCCATCACAGATGAGAGCGCAATACGCAGAGGTACTATCATCTCCACAGTCTTCGCTCTCGTAGTGGCAGGCGGATGCTATTTCCTCGGCGGTTTCGGACGCCTCTTCATGAAGACAGCATTCAATGCTGAGACAGGCAAGTTTGCTTACGACAATATCGTACCAACTATGCTTGAGACGCTTCCCGACATTCTTATCGCACTCGTAGTCCTGCTCGTACTCTCTGCCTCTATGTCAACATTGGCAGGTCTGGTGCTTACCTCTTCATCCACCATGACACTCGACCTTATCTATCGCGATAAGAAAGCCAACGACAAGGAAGTGCGCGAGGGAGAAATCGACGACACCGTACACGGCAACATCGAAAAGCGCAAAGTTGTCGTGATGCGTGTACTCATCATCTTCTTCATCGTCATCTCCGTGATGATCGCCATGAACCCGCCACAATTCATTGCCCAGCTTATGGGCATCTCATGGGGAGCATTGGCCGGAGCATTTCTGGCTCCCTTCATGCTCGGACTGTATTGGAAAGGTGTCACACGACAGGCTGTATGGGCCTGCTTCATATGGGGTGTCGGTATCACCGTGATAAACATGATGATGGGTAATTCCCTTATGAATCCCATCGACTGCGGAGCTGTCGCAATGCTGGGCGGCTTCCCCGTTGTATGGATTGTCAGCCTGCTGACTCCTACTCGACAGTAACGCTCTTCGCAAGGTTACGGGGCTGATCCACATTCAGCCCTTTGGCCACAGCGACATGATACGACAGCAATTGAAGAGGTATCACAGATAATAGAGGCACCAGCCATCCTATTGTCTGTGGTACTTCTATTATATCCTCTACCATATTCTTCACCTGTTCGTCTCCTTCCGTCACCACAGCATATATATGTCCGCCACGGGAATATATCTCCTGCATATTTGAAACAATCTTCTCGTAGAGAGCGTGGTGAGTTGCAATAAAGACAACAGGCATCTGCTCATCAACAAGTGCAATAGGTCCGTGTTTCATTTCTGCTGCGGGATATCCTTCTGCATGAATGTATGATATCTCCTTCAGTTTCAGAGCTCCCTCAAGAGCTACGGGAAAATTCCATCCGCGTCCGAGATACAGGCAGTTAGATGCTTTGGCAAAACGCTGGGCAATAGCCTTTATCTTATCATTCTGCTCCAACACTTTCTTCATCTTGTCAGGTATCAGGAGCAGTTCGTTTATCATATCATCATATTCCTTCTGTGTCACGGTGCCCTTTGCCATTCCTAAAGCCAAAGCCAGCATGGCAAGTACGGTAACCTGACCGGTGAAAGCTTTTGTGGAAGCCACACCTATTTCCGGACCTACATGTATATAAATACCGGTATGGCTTTCCCGTGCTATGCTGCTGCCCACCGCATTTACTATTCCAAACACCAGAGCTCCGTTTGCCTTTGCCTGCTCTATCGCAGCCAGTGTGTCGGCTGTCTCACCGCTCTGCGATATTGCCATGACGACATCGTCATGTTCTATCACAGGGTCACTGTATCTGAACTCTGAAGCATAGGCCACTTCCACCGGAATACGGCAGAAATGTTCTATATACTGCTTACCTATCAGACCGGCATGCCAGGATGTGCCGCAGGACACAATGATGATACGACGGGCACGGAGCAGTTCCCGTCTGTGTTGCGTCACAGCAGAAAGCACCACCTGCAAACCGCTCTCCGGTCCCTCATGACCTCTGTAAGCCGACGAATACGGAGACTCCACTATACGACCGCTCATACAGTCCTTGAGCACGTTCGGCTGGTCGAAAATCTCCTTGAGCATAAAATGGTCGTAGCCGTCATGATCGAGCATCGAAAGATCCAGGCTTACCTCCTTCACCTCGCCCTTTGTCTCTTCACCGTTGAGTTTGTATATCTTTATCTCCTTGCCTCGCGACACCACAGCCACTTCCTCGTCCTTAAGATATATTATCTGTTTGGTGTATTCTGCTATAGGAGAGGCATCAGATGCCAGAAAATACTCCGAATAATCATCCACTACACCTATGGCCAACGGAGAACTCTTGCGGGCGCACACCAACTCGTCCGGATGATTTGCGTCTATCACAGCAATCGCATATGCACCGAACACAAGTTTGAGAGCATTGCGCACCGCTTCACTCAGTGTACACTTCTTCAGATTCTGAGTGTACTCTATGAGCTGCACGAGCACCTCTGTATCCGTTTCGCTCTTGAAATGGAAACCTCTTTTCTTCAACTGCTCCCGCAGCGTGGCATAGTTCTCTATAATACCGTTGTGCACCAAGGTGAGACGTCCTGATTCCGACACGTGCGGATGAGCGTTAGCTTCAGAGGGTATGCCGTGAGTAGCCCATCTGGTGTGAGCGATACCCAGAGTGCTGCTCTTTGTGGGATCCACGTTTGCGGATGAAGTTTTTGCCACAACATCCTCCAGATCCGACACTTTTCCCTTGGCCTTATAGACATGCAATCCATTTTCATCCATGAGGGCACAACCCGCAGAGTCATAGCCTCTGTATTCCAAACGGTGCAATCCTTTTATCAGAACAGGATAAGCCTCTCTCTTTCCTATATATCCAACTATTCCACACATATGATATTCTTTTTTTTAATTTTAATCCGTTATCAATTCGTAACCCATCCGGGGAATCAGATCTCCGATGGCATCATTCACAAGTTTTACCGTACGAGGTTCGTAGGAGTATTTGTTCTTCTTATATCTCCTCTGCGATTCGATATATTCTCTTATCCTGAGTTCTGCTTCCTCCCAGTTGGGCAATGAGAGTTTCTCGTAAACAGACTTTATCGTCTCGTAGGCATTATTCTCAATATCCTCAAACTTAACCTCCATCAACTGTCCCTCAGGGATGTATTTCTTCTGCTCTTCAAAAGCCAGATACAACTCACGGTATGCATAGAGTATGTTCTGCTCCAACTCCTCCATCGTGATACTGTTCCACTGGAGAGGCTGCATCGTCTCCGAGATGAAAGCCCTGCTGGATTCAAACACCGTATATGGATTACGACGCAGATAAAGGAAGCGTGCCTGCGGAAACATTTCTGTCAGCACCTTAACCTTTCCCGTATGTGGAGGATTCTTCGACAAATACTGCAACTCCGCATATCTATATCCTTCAGGATAAAGTTTTTCTGTGTTCCAAGTGGAAATCTTAACCAGCTTCAGAAACTGCTTTTTGAATTCATCCACTTCCTCCTTTGTCGCCTTCTTCATCGTGAGGAAGCGGTCGCAATATTCACGCATGTATTTGGGAAACACCCAGAAATTGTAATAGGTCACCGGGCATGCGTTCTGCAGAGCAAATTCCTCCTCCTGCGGCTGATCCACAGAGAGGGGCATGGCATCTGTCGGTCTCCGCTCCGGTATAGCCAGATTCATAAAGAACTTGAAAAGCCACTGCCACCTCATCATCAGGTGCGGGAAGCAGGTCTGATACGTCGTTGTGTGAGCGAAATGCGGATCCTGTGCGAAGATATTGTGCACGAAGGTGGTGCCTGAGCGCCAGTGACCCAGAATGAAGAACGGATCGTATCCAAGCGGTTTGTCAGCCAGCACCCGCCGGTATTTACTCTCCTGTCCGCGACCGAACAGCCACAGTATTTTCTGCAGCAACAAGGTGAGACGGTAGCAGAATTTTCTATCCTCGTCTATTTCCCTTCCTTCTGCGATGCGACGCAATGTCTCTTTGTCAGCACCGACGAGAGTGTTTACAGGCAGTTTATCGTAGTTCAATGTCTATATTCTGTTTACGTAGTGATTCTATTGCTTTTTCCAGTGCCTCACGATGCTCCTCGCCTATTCCGAGGGCCTTCATGTCGACAACAGGTCTGTCAAACATTGTCGCATCGCTCTGCGATGTCGCTTCGATTATCATACCCACAGCCGACGTATTGTTCGTGATGGGATCAATGAGAATGAAACTGCCTGTTGACCTATTCTCCTTATAGGCATCGATGAAGAGAGGCTGTGCCGTCTCTATCTTCACTTCCCCTATTGTATTGAGCGTGAAGGGGGGCGCGCTTTCATGCTCCATCGTATTGACGTTGACGATATAGTCTACTGCGGTTATCTGTGCCCTTGTGGTGCGGGTTGTCTGTTTCAGGAAGAACTGTTTCCTGTCGTCCATCATCTCTTCATCCATCCACACCAGCATGGATTTGAAGGCACGTGATATTATCGGTTTCGCTGCTACCGTCTTCACTATCATCTCGCCTCTCGAAATGTCTATCTCATCTTCCAGACATATCGTCACCGACTGCGGACAGAAAGCCTCCTCCAGCTCGCCGTCGTAAGTCACGATGCGGCTCACCCTGCTCTTCTTCATCGAAGGCAGAGCCGTCACCTCCTCGCCCGTTTTTATCACACCGCTTGCCACCTTGCCGCTGAACCCTCTGAAATCAAGGTCCGGACGCAACACATACTGCACAGGGAAGCGGAAGTCCTTCATATTCCTGTCCAGATCTATGGGCACATCTTCTATGAAGTTCAGGAGCGACTGTCCCTCATACCAGGGCATCTTCCCTGAGTGCTCCACCACGTTGTCTCCGCAGAGTGCCGAGAGAGGTATGCATGTCACATCCTCCACTCCCACAGCATCCGTGAGAGCCTTGTATTCATCCCTGATTCTCGTGAAGACCTCCTCGCTGTAGTCAACGAGGTCCATCTTATTCACAGCAAGTACGATATGCCTGATACCAAGCAGCGACACCAGATACGTATGACGGCGAGTCTGCGTCACCACACCTGCACGTGCATCCACAAGGATTATTGCCAGATTGGCTGTGGAGCCGCCCGTTATCATGTTTCTCGTATACTGTTCGTGTCCCGGGGTGTCGGCTATGATGAACTTGCGTTTGTTGGTGGAGAAGTAGCGATATGCCACATCGATGGTGATTCCCTCCTCGCGCTCCGCCTTCAGTCCGTCCAGCAGCAAAGCGTAGTCGATTTGGCCGGCTCCCGCATTCCCCACACGTCGCGAATCGCGCTCCAGTGCCGAGAGCTGGTCCTCGTACAGCTTCTTTGAGTCGAAGAGCAGTCGTCCTATGAGTGTCGACTTGCCGTCGTCCACGCTGCCCGCCGTCAGCAGTCGCAGCAGTGATTTCTGCTCGTCCTGATCCAGATATGCCTCTATCTCTTTCATTTCTCCTCCTTCTCCGTCAGAAATATCCTTCGCGTTTCTTCTGTTCCATCGATGCCTCCTGGTCAAAGTCGATAACACGTGTGGTACGCTCGCTCTTCGTCGTGGTCATCATTTCCTCCACTATTTTCTCTATTGTGTCCGCCTCGCTCTCCACAGCTCCCGTCAGCGGCCAGCATCCCAGCGTGCGAAACCTCACCATACGGGGCTTCACCAGCGGCAGATACTCTTTCGGCAGACGGTCGTCGTCGGCCATTATCAGGTTGCCGTCTATCTCCACGCAGGGACGCTCCTTGGCATAGTATAGAGGCACGATGGGTATCTTCTCCAGACGTATATACTGCCATATATCCAGTTCTGTCCAATTGGATAGCGGAAACACGCGGATGCTCTCCCCACGATGGATATGCGTATTGTATATGTCCCACA
>Ga0247611_10007394_pt1 | contig 13827 bp, 14 predicted proteins | sample 177DNAGHGhighgp2_FD_192422 | JGI IMG/M metagenome (GOLD analysis project Ga0247611, IMG submission 192422) | Sheep rumen microbial communities from Palmerston North, Manawatu-Wanganui, New Zealand - 1770 DNA GHGhigh gp2 | ecosystem: Host-associated > Mammals > Digestive system > Stomach > Rumen...
ATGGCACTTGCCCCCAACAGAGGCAATCACGGAGCAAGTCCAGCACATCGGCACGGGGCATGACGCATCGAGCATGTAGCACTACCGTCAGTTGACCACCGACCACAACCGAGGGAGGGACGAGGGAATGGGACACGGGGACGGTTCTTTTGTCCCATTTTTAAAAAAGTGGGACAAAAGAACCGTCCCCGTGTCCCAGAAGAGAGATTCAAAAAAGACAGCATCGCCGCGGGGCGATGCCGTCTTTTTTAGATTAGTTGGTACCCTGGAGTTTGAAGAAAACGGGCAACGTGTACCATACCGATACGGGATGTCCGTTCTGGCGACCGGGGGTGAACTTGGGCAGCGACTTGCAGACGCGTGCAGCCTCTCGGTCGAGTTCCTTGTCCACCGAACGGACTACCTTTACATCACCCACCCTACCGGTCTTGTCAACAACGAACTGCACGACGACCTTTCCTTGAACATTGTTCTCAGCGGCCATGGGCGGGTAGTTGATGTGGGACTGGAGGTACTTCATCAGAGCTTGCTCACCACCAGGGAACTGGGGCATCTGCTCTACAAGGTTGAATACTTCCTCCACAACCTCCTTGGGCCTCTCAACGGGCTTCTCAACGACAATCTCATTCATGTGCTCACGAGTCACAATCCTGTTATCAGTTCCTTGATCAAAATTCTCACTACCGGCAGCATGCTCTGATGCAATTTGCTCGTCAATAGAGATGATTTGGTCCTCCTCATTCACCTTGTCGTCCTCGACGATGGCGATTTCGGTAACTTTAATCGTGTTCAGGACCTCCTCAGGGAGAACCTCAGGCTTCTCCTGTTCGAGGCGTTCCTGCTCAGGTTCGGGTTCGTCAGCTTCCTGAGAGATGTCAATGAGCACAGTTTCCTGCTCACTTGACCCTACGAGTTTTCTTTCCTCAAGATACTGGTTGGCCTTCACAAAACCGAAGGCAATCAGACCGAAGATGATGACACCGAAGATGGTGTACAGCACAGCTTTGTTGTGACGCTTGGTCGAGTCAATACGGATAACGTAGGCACCGAAGTCCTTATTCTTCCCTTCAAAAACCAGGTCACACCATTCACGCGATGAAAGATTAACTGAATTTGCCATAATAATACCTTTTTAAAAGTTTAACAAATGCACATTAGCCAGTTTTTATTTATCAATAACGCCTTTTCAGATACTCACATTAATCTGTTTTAAAATCAATTTTACCAACAGTAACAATGATAAATCAAAACATTATTCAAGTCAATAAAACAGGCTAAATCTCATTTGCAAAAATACTATAGATCATTGAAAAATGGCGAGCATTCAATGGTCATAATTAATCATACAACATGTTGATTATCAGTATTTTACAAAATAAAAAGGTCATTCGGGGGTAATTCGGTCCTCGGGGGGGTTACTGCTCTCACTATTTTACGCCCAAATACTCGATTCTTATAAGGTAAAAATGGACTGTGACGCAAACTGGCAGATATGGGATCACCAGCAAAACCGAGTGTTAAACATACGGTGAAAACACCCTGAAATTTCTTGTAGTAAACAGCAACGGCCACGCCAAGGCGAGGCCATATATGCTAAATAATGAGACACGCGAGCACTGGAACACACGACAAGCGGCGCCACCTGAAAAGTGACGCCGCTTGTAACTATGCGGGATTAACCGAAGTTTCGATTAGTTAGTACCCTGGAGTTTGAAGGTAACGGGCAGCGTGTACCACACGGACACAGCCTGACCATTCTGGCGACCCGGGGTGAACTTGGGCAGCGACTTGCAGACGCGAACGGCCTCACGGTCGAGGTCCTTATCCACCGAACGGACAACCTTAACTTCTCCCACCCTACCGGTCTTGTCAACAACGAACTGCACAACGACCTTACCTTGAACATTGTTCTCAGCAGCCATGGGCGGGTAGTTGATGTGAGACTGGAGGAACTTCATCAGAGCAGCCTCACCACCAGGGAACTGGGGCATCTGCTCTACCGAACGGAAGACTTCTTCCTTAACCTCCTTGGGTTTCTCAACGGGCTTCTCAACGACAACCTCTTCCTTCAACGTGCGGGTAACGTTACGGTCCTCAGTACCTTTCTCGTTATCCTTCTGACCGAAGGCGGTCTCGGTCTCCTTCAGCTCGTCCTGAGTCTTGATCTCGTCCTCCTTCTTCACCTTGTCGTCCTCGACGATCTGCAGCTCGGTTACCTTAACCGACTTCAAGACCTCTTCGGGGAGAACTTCAGGCTTGGGTTGTTCGAGACGCTCCTGCTCGGGTTCGGGAGCTTCTTCTTCCTGAGACATGTCGATGAGCACTTCTTCCTGCTCTGCCATTGCGGCGAGTCTTCTCTCCTCAAGGTACTTGTTGGCCTGTGCAAGACCCCAAGCCAGTGCAGCGAAGACTATGGCACCGATAATGGTATAGATGACAGCTTTGTTGTGACGCTTGGTCGAGTCTGTACGGATGACATAAGCACCGAAGTCCTTATTCTTCCCTTCAAACACGAGGTCACACCATTCACGCGATGAAAGATCAACTTCTTTTGCCATAATTGATTTCTTCTTTTTTAAAGATTAAACAAATTCATTAATCTAACATCACTTCTTAAGGTTCTTGGCCTGGACCATGATCATCATCGCCGAGTCAACCTCATTAATGCGGTCGATCTGGTAGCGGCTGATCTCATTGATCGACATCTCGTCAAGCACGCTCACAACGTGGGCATAGCTGGCGTTAGGCGTAGCCTTAATAATCACAACCGGGCGCTTGAGGGTGGAGTCGTTACGGATTTTCTTGGCCAACTCATTATAGACGGAGTCATTCTTCTCCTCGTCCTTGGAGAACTTCATGGCCTTCCAGTCCTTCTTGAGGTCGGCAATCTTGAGGACTACTTCCTTGTTGCGCTCTTGTAGAATCTCGCGAACTGCGGGATAAGCACCGCCGGTCTTTGCACCGAACTCAATCTGCTTCATGTTGCTTTCGCCTTGAGCAAGTTTGTCGGTCTCGGGCATACCGTCGTAGTAGTAAAGCATTCCCTCATTGGGGTCCGAACGACCATCCTCGGTGAGTTTGCCATCGATAATGATGGTAACAGCCTCGGACTGCTTTACCTTATTCTGCTGTTCCTTCTCGACCTTCTCGTTGGTAGGCAACGCGATCTGGAGCGTCTGGCTCTTGATCATGGTGGTACACAACATAAAGAAGGTGATCAGCAGCATGTTCATGTCAACCATAGGAGTGAAGTCGATACGGGTATCGAACTTTTTCTGACGACTTTTAGTTTTAATTGCCATATCTTATTCCTCCGAAGTTTTAAGGGCCGTCATCAGGGTGAACTTGTTCATCTTCATGGTCTGGAGGTTGTCCATCACCACGTTCACCACGCTGTAAGGCGTTGTCTGGTCGGCCTTGATTGCAATACCACGTCCTTTCACCATTGCTTCCTGCAGTTCGGGGTTCACCGAATTATAGGCGGCCCTGATCCACATCTGGAATTCATTGGGATTATTTGGATCTTCATTCATGTTGATTGGAACACCGGGATTCTCTTTCGATTCCAGGAACTTGTCCCTCTGGTCGGGTTCCAGGTTCAACCATTCTTTCATATTTCTGATGGGTACACCGAAAGCGTTCAGCTTTGAGAAGGTCTCAATCTCCTTGTTGGTAAACGCGAGGTTTGCACTGGGATGAGTCTTCTTGTACTCGGCTACCATATTCTTAAGCAGGTCGGCGCGAACCGTCTCGCTCTTCATCGTCGAGTCCTTGCTACCGAGCACCTCAAGGTAAACCTTACCCTCGGGGCTCACAAGTACTGACAACAGGTTAGCATCAGGAACTTTCTCCTCGGCTACCGAGGGAGGCGTGATCACGGTCACGGGTTCCTTCTGAAGGAATGTAGAAGTCAACATGAAGAAAGTCAACAGAAGCACCGTCACATCAGACATAGCGGTCATGTCGATGCGCGTCTCTTTCTTTTTGATTTTGACTTTTCCCATATTTCTAAATTACCTTAATCTGTTTGTTTAAAAAACGATTAATTAATTTCAGCTGCTAACCAATAATTAGTGAGTAGCGGAGAAGGTAGAAACAGTTGCGAAGCCAAGCTCGTCGATAGCATAGGTCATGTTATCGATCTTGTTGGTGTAGAAGTTGTAACCGATCAGGGCGAGGGCAGCGGTTGCGATACCGAGGGCGGTGTTCACAAGTGCCTCAGAAATACCGGTTGACAGCTCGGTCGAGTCAGGAGCACCAGAATTGGACAGTGCCTGGAACGACTTGATCATACCCAACACAGTACCGAACAGACCGATCAGGGTACCCAGAGTGGTCAGGGTTGCAAGAACCGGCAGGTTCTGCTGCAGGGCGGGCATCTCCAGTGCGGTAGCCTCCTCGAGGGTAGCCTGGATTGAAGCGACCTTCTGCTCCTTGCTCAGGACGGTGTCCTTCTCCATCTCTTTGTACTTCTGCAGGGTTGCATAAACAACGGCACCAACAGTACCACTCTGCTTGCGGCACAGATCCTCGGCCTTGGCCAGGTCATGGTTGCGCAGGGCAGCCTTCACGTTCTCGACAAACTTGGTGGTGTTACCTTTACCCTTAGCCTTTGCCAGAGCGATCCAGCGCTCAACGACAAGAACGATAACAGTCAAGAAGCAGGTGATCAGCACGGGCACAACCACACCACCCTTGAACACGGTACCAGCCAAGTTCTGGGGACCTTCCTTGTCCAAGCTAAAGAAACCCGGGGATACCTTGAAGTTGCCGGGATTACCCAGGAGGAAGAAGAAGATTGCTAATGCAACGAGAAAGCACACTACAATCACAGGGAATGCGCTCTTGATACCACGAACATTGCTGCTCACCTCTTTCTTGGCAGCGGTCTGTGGCTTCTGAATGTTTGTTTGTTCAGCCATAATTTAAATTAGTTTAAATAATGAATTAATAAAATTAGTTATTTAGTTATTAAAGTTCTAATGTTCTAATGGTGTATTTCGCGTAGCATCACGCACACAACCAAAGGTTGCAAGCTATTGTGCCACAATAAATTCCGCGACAAAGGGCGACCCTTAGGGCACTTAAAACAAGCCATTTTGCCTAAAAAATTAACGCAAATTTATCACAAATATTTGAAAAGAGCGCACTTTGCAGCACTTTTTTTCACGTTTTTTATTAACAATGGCTTTTTGTCACCTGCCTGCCAATGAAAAAACTACGGCATGACAGGCTAAGACATGAGGCACAGAATCAGTCCGACACGCATCACCGCCACCTCTATATAGGGCAAAAAATCTCTTTTTCAATGGCTCCTACCAGTTTTTATTGACAATGAACTCGGGGGTTAACATTTTTTTGTATCTTTGTGCCCACATTATTATTATTAAATAAAATAGAATTCAACAATAATATAATTACTATCATGGCAACAGTTAGACTCAAGAAGGGTTTTGACATCCACCTGCTGGGAGACATCACCGACAAAGCCGTCGGCAAAACGCCTGTCCCCACCACAGTGGCCGTCACGCCCGATGATTTCCACGGGATTATTCCCCGCATGGAAAAGAAAGAGGGAGACCATGTCGCTGCTGGCGAGCCCCTCTATCATGACAAGACTCATGAGGCCATCAAGGTTGTCGCCCCTGTGAGTGGCACCATCAAGGAGGTGAGACGCGGTGAGCGACGCCACATCGATGCCATCATCATCGTGCCCGATGGTTCAGGCGATTCTGTCACCAACGACATCATGGGTGATGCTGAGCAGGTATTGTTGCGGTCTGGACTCTGGGTAATGATGCGCCAGCGCCCCTATGACGTGGTGCCTGCACCCGGTGTTCGTCCCAGGGACGTGTTCGTGACCGCATTTGATTCTGCTCCGTTGGCTCCCGACCTTGACACCGTCCTGGGCGACAAGCGACAATTCATCGCCAAGGGTGTAGAGGTGCTCAACAGGCTGACCGATGGCAAGGTGCGCATTGGCATCAGTGAGGGACAAAGCCTTGACGCTCCCGGGGCAGACGTGACGACTTTCGCTGGTCCCCACCCCGCAGGCAACGTCGGTATTCAAGCAGCCAACACGGCTCCCGTCAACAAGGGCGACATTGTCTGGACAATGGACATTGTGACGCTGGCCCGCATCGGTGAACTGTTCACTACGGGCAAGGTTTGCCACGACACCGTGGTCGCCATTACCGGCGAGATGGTGCAGCAGCCCCGCTATGTAAGCACTGTGATGGGTGCCGATCTTGAAACCATGTTGAAGAATGCGCTCACCAATGTGGCAGACAGCCGCATCATCTGTGGCAATGTTCTCACGGGTGTAAAGGTCAATATCGATCAGTGGCTACGGGCTCCCTACCGCCACATCACCGTCATCCCCGAGAACAACAAGCCCGATGAGTTCATGGGATGGGCTTCGTTCAACCCCAACCGCTTCTCGATTTACCGCACGTTCACCACTTGGCTCGCTGGCTTGACCAAGGCCAGAAGCTTCGACAGCCGCATCAAGGGCGGCGAGCGTGCCATCGTTCGCACGGGTGAATACGATGCCATGCTGCCCATGGACATCTACGGCGAGTTCCTCATCAAGGCCATCATCAGTGGCGACATCGACAAGATGGAGCAACTGGGCATCTATGAAATCGCGCCCGAGGACTTCGCTCTGGCCGAGTTTGCCGACACCAGTAAGCTGGAACTGCAGCGCATCGTGCGCGAGGGGCTGGACAAGCTGCGTGCCGAGATGTCTTAAACATGAGCCGCACATAAATTTATCAACTACCAATAACGCTATTCAACAATATCATTGATATGAAAGCATTAAGGAATTTCATGGACAAGATAAAGCCCTCGTTCCGTCCCGGTGGCAAGCTCGCTAAGCTGGAGTCGGTCTATGACGGCATGGAGACTTTCTTGTTCACGCCCAACACCACATCACGGTCGGGCGCACACATCCATGACGGCAACGACTTGAAGCGCACCATGATCACCGTGGTAGCAGCATTGATTCCGGCGTTGTTGTTCGGCATGTACAATATCGGTTACCAGCATTATCTGGCCATCGGACAGGCCAATGTAGGCTGGTTCACGATGTTCCTCTACGGTCTGCTGGCTTTGCTGCCGGTCATCGTGGTCAGCTATGCCGTGGGCCTGGGCATCGAGTTCATCGGTGCACAGATTCATCACAAGGAGATCCAGGAGGGTTTCCTCGTGACGGGCATCCTCATCCCCTTGATTGTCCCCATCAACACGCCACTGTGGATGACGGCACTTGCCACTGCCTTTGCTGTCATCTTCGCCAAGGAGATTTTCGGCGGCACAGGCATGAACATCTTCAACGTGGCATTGATCACACGCGCATTCCTCTTCTTCGCCTACCCCTCACGCATGAGTGGTGACGAAGCGTTCGTCAAGCTGGACAGCGCGTTTGGCATGGGTGGCGGTTCAGTTGTGGACGGATTCACCGGCGCTACACCGCTGGGCCAGGTTGCCACCAGTGTGGGTGAGCCGTCGATGACCAACATCCTGGGCGAGCCCATCAGCTGCATGGATGCCTTCATCGGCAACATTCCCGGTTCTCCGGGCGAGACCTCGATGATTGCTATCCTCATCGGAGCTGTAATCCTGCTGTTGACGGGCATCGCTTCGTGGCGCATCATGTGCTCGGTATTTGTCGGTGGTCTGGGCATGGCAGCTCTGGCTCATGCTCTGCCCAGTGCGACCTACCCTGCCTCGATGCTTGACCCGATGACGCAGCTGTGTCTGGGTGGCTTTGCCTTCGGTGCCGTGTTCATGGCTACCGACCCCGTTACTGGTGCGCGAACCAAGGTGGGACAGTACATCTACGGTCTGCTCATCGGTGTGTTCGCCGTCCTCATCCGTGTTTACAACAGTGGTTACCCCGAGGGCATGATGCTCGCCATCCTGCTGATGAACGCCTTTGCGCCTCTCATCGACCACTGCGTGGTATCGTCTAACATCAAGCGTCGCGCTCGTCGCGCCGCCACTAAAGAATAAGGAGGGATAAGCAATGAACAAGAACAGTAATACTTATCAGATCCTCTATGCTGCCGTGATGGTGCTGCTCGTCGGCACTGTGTTGGCGTTTATCTACATGGCTCTCAAGCCACAGCAGAACGAGAATATCGCCAACGACACGCGCAAGCAGATACTCAGTGCACTGCACATCGCGGCTCCCGCCGATGCCCAGGTCAAGGATGTGTATCAGAAATACGTCATCCAGGACCTGCTGGTCGATGCCCAGGGCAATATCACCGATTCGACCGAGAACGTCGCCTTTGACGTGCCGATGAAGAAGAACGTGAAACTCCCCGCCGCCGAGCGCCAGCTTCCTGTGATGAAGTGTCGCATGGACGACGGCAGCATCAAGTATGTACTTCCCGTCTATGGTGCCGGACTGTGGGGGCCCATCTGGGGCTACATCGCCGTGAATGAAGATGGCAACACCATCTACGGGGCCAACTTCTCTCACGAGGGCGAGACTCCGGGACTGGGTGCACGCATCGCCGAGCAGCCCTTCCAGGACGAGTTCAAGGACAAGCACCTCTTTGTTGACGGTGAGTTCAAGAGCGTGGCTGTCCTCAAGCGTGGCCAGAAGGCGACCAATGGTGCCGAGCAGATCGATGCACTGACGGGTGCCACCATCACCAGCCGTGGCGTGAGCGACATGATGGCCGACTGTCTGGCTCCCTACGAGGGATTCCTCAAGAAGCTGCAAGGCAAGCCTCAGGTCGAAGTCCCCGGCGAGATTACTAACGTTGTTAAACCCGAATAAGCCCATCCACGATTATGTTATCCAAGAAAAACAAAGAAGCATTATTCAACCCGCTGTCCAAGGACAACCCCGTCCTGGTACAGATCCTGGGTATCTGCTCCTCGCTTGCCGTCACCGCCAGTCTGGAGCCCGCCATTGTGATGGGCATCTCGGTGATCTGTGTGCTGGCGTTCAGCAACGTGATCATTTCGTTCCTGCGCAATACCGTTCCCACCAACATACGCATCATCGTCCAGCTGGTGGTGGTAGCCGCGCTCGTGATTATCGTGCAACAAGTCCTCATTGCCTACAGCTATGACGTGAGCAAGCAGCTGTCGGTATTCATCGGACTGATTATCACCAACTGCATCCTCATGGGTCGCCTGGAGGCGTTCGCCATGCACAACAGCCCCTGGCCTTCGTTCCTCGACGGCATCGGCAATGGCCTGGGCTACACGATCATCCTGGTGATCGTGGCATTCTTCCGTGAATTGCTGGGTTCGGGCACGCTGTTCGGTTTCAAGGTGATTCCCGAGTGGTGCTACAACCACGGCTACATGGACAACGGTCTGATGATCCTCCCGCCCATGGCATTGATCACCCTGGGCTGCATCATCTGGGTGCACCGTGCACGCAACAAGGATCTGCAGGAGGACTAAAATGAGCATGTTTAACCATTAAATCACATCAAGACAATGGAAGAACTTAATCTGTTTATCAAGTCGATTTTCATCGACAACATGATATTTGCCTACTTCCTGGGCATGTGCTCATTCCTGGCTGTTTCCAAGAATGTCAAGACCGCTTTCGGCCTGGGTCTTGCTGTCACCTTCATGCTGGTGGTGACGCTGCCCATCAACTACCTGCTCAACGAGTATGTCCTCAAGGAGGGTGCTCTCGCATGGCTCAGCCCCGAGCTGGCAGGTGTTGACCTGAGTTTCTTGGGGCTGATCCTGTTCATCGCAGTGATCGCTTCGGCCACACAGCTGGTCGAGATGGCGGTGGAGAAATTCTCGCCTTCGCTCTACGCTTCGTTAGGCATTTTCCTGCCGCTGATTGCCGTGAACTGCGCCATCCTCGGTGCTTCGCTGTTCATGCAGCAGCGTGACTTCGGCTCGGCTTGGATGGCCACCGTCTATGGTGCTGGATCCGGCATTGGCTGGCTCATCGCCATCGTCGGCATCGCCGCCATCCGCGAGAAACTCGCCTACAGTGACATCCCCAAGCCCCTGCGCGGCGTGGGCATCGCTTTCATCATTACTGGTCTCATGGGCATTGCCTTCATGAGTTTCCTGGGCATTAAATTAGGATAAGGAGGACTTGCAACTATGATACTCATGTTATCTAACACATCTACTACGGTATTGGCGAGTGCACTGGTGTTCCTGGTGCTCACCTGGCTGCTCGTCATCCTGCTGCTCGTCGCCAAGCACTACCTCGTGCCGTCGGGCAAAGTGAAAATCAACATCAATAACGGAACCAAGGAACTTGAAGTCGATAGCGGCAACACCCTGCTCAACACGCTGCACGAGAATGGCGTCATGCTGTCGAGTGCCTGTGGTGGCAAGGGCAGCTGCGGACAGTGCAAGGTTCAGGTGACCGAGGGCGGTGGCCAGATCCTGCCCACCGAGACAGGCCACTTCTCCCGCAAGGAGCAACAGGACCATTGGCGCCTTGGCTGCCAAGTCAAGGTCAAGGACAACCTGTCCATCCAGGTGCCTGACAGCGTTCTCTCGGTCAAGGAGTATGAATGCACCGTCGTGAGCAACAAACTCGTGTCGTCGTTCATCAAGGAGTTCATCGTGGCTCTGCCACCGGGCGAACACATGGATTTCATCCCTGGCAGCTATGCCCAGATCAGGATTCCCGAGTATGAGATGGACTATGACAAGGACATCGACAAGGAGTCGCTGGGAGAGTATCTGCCCACGTGGGAGAAATTTGGCATGTTCTCGCTCAAGTGCCGCAACGACGAGGCAACTGTCCGTGCCTACTCAATGGCCAACTATCCCGCCGAGGGAGACCGATTCATGCTTACCGTGCGCATCGCCACACCGCCCTTCAAGCCCAAGCCTGCAACAGGTTTCATGGATGTGATGCCTGGTATCGCATCGAGCTATATCTTCACCCTCAAACCTGGTGACAAGGTCATCATGAGTGGACCCTATGGTGACTTCCATCCCATCTTTGACAGCAAGAAGGAAATGATCTGGATTGGCGGTGGTGCTGGCATGGCCCCACTGCGTGCCCAGATCCTGCACATGACGCGTTCGCTCAATACGCGTGACCGCGAGATGCACTACTTCTATGGCGCACGCTCCCTGAGCGAGGTATTCTACCTGGAGGATTTCCTGCAACTTGAGAAGGACTTTCCCAATTTCCATTTCCACCTCGCCCTGGACCGTCCCGATCCCGTGGCCGACGAAGCGGGCGTGAAGTACACCGCAGGTTTCGTCGCTCCAGTCCTGCGCGACACCTATCTGGGCCAGCACGAGGCTCCCGAGGATTGCGAGTACTACATGTGCGGTCCCGCCATGATGAGCAAGACCGTCAACGACGTGCTCGACTCTCTCGGCGTTGATCCCTCATCAATCCACTACGACAACTTCGGGTAATCACCACAGCAAGTTACCCCTACTGCAACAAGGCGGGTGGCCCCATTTGGAGCCACCCGCCCTGCTTGATGTCTCATCGCGTCGTGTCAATCGCGCTTTGTCAATCCGCATCGTGTCAATCGCGCTATGTCAATCCGCGTCGTGTCAATCACGCTTTGTCAATCCGCGTCGTGTCAATCACGCTTTGTCAATCCGCGTCGTGTCACGTGGGCCGAGGCTTTGCCTCGGTAATCAAGAGCATTATTTCAAGGTCTCAATCCACACCTTGAGGCTATCAACAGGAGGATTACCGTTCAGCACCTTGCCAGGAAGAATCCAGTTGGCTTTGGGAGCACTGGCATTCTTCAGGTCCTCACCACTCTTGCCCATGTCACTGCCACCCGAGGTAGCAAACGGGATGATGGTCTTGCCCTCAAGATTGTACTGCTCCAGGAAGGTATTGATGATACGGGGAGCAGTGTACCACCAGATGGGGAAGCCCACATAGATGGTCGTGTACTGGTCCATATTCTCCACCTTGCTGGCAACAGCGGGACGGGCAGTCGAGTCTTTCATTTCAACTGTTGAGCGACTCTGCTCGTCTTTCCAATCAAGATCCTCGGTGGTATAGGCCATCTCGGGAACAATCTCAAACAAGTCGGCATCGGCAGCCTCAGCAAGGGTCCTGGCGACACGCTCGGTGGCACGCACCTCACTGGCCGAGAAATAAGCGACAAGCGTGGTCTTGACACTATCGTTGGTTTCCTCAGCGGCAGTTTCATTCTTCTGGCTCGAACTTTGGCAACCGCCCAGCAGCAGGCCGACAGCAGCAGCAAGCAATACAGTAAACTTTTTCATTTCTTCAATAATTACAGTTGTGAATAAACAAATAATAAAAAAGGATGTCCGACCCACATGAGAAAATGCAATTCGGACAACCTAAACCCATAAATGATATTATGAAAAAATCAATCTTTCTTCTTCAAGTCAACCTGACCAGGAGTGGCAGGTTTCTCGGCAGTCACCTTGGGAGCATTGCTCTTGGGTGCCTCGGGAGCCTTGGCGGGAGCTGCACTTGAACCGCCCACCTTATTGTAACGCTTGTTCAGACCATCGATCACTTCCTTGGTGACATCATACTTCTCATCGATAAAGAGCGTTGCACTCTTTCTCAGCACCATGTCAAAACCTTTCTTCTTGGCATAGTCCTTCATGAAGTTCTCAATCGAGTCGAGAAGTTGGATCTGGCTCTGGTTAAGTTCGTTCTGGATGCTCTGTTGCAAGCTGCCCAGGTAATTCTCGGCATCGGCCTGCATCTTCTGCAATTTGGCCTGGTCGGCATTGAATGCCTCCTCGGTCAGATATTGGTTATTCTGGTATTTCTGCTGCATGGCGTTACCAAACTTGCTGATCTCATTGGCACGTTGCTTCTGAGCAGCGTCATACTGGTTCTGACGACGCAACATTGCCTCATTGATGTCCTTGGCAAGATTGTAGTTGGCCATGATCGAATCCTCATCAATGTAACGGATCTTGAGATTCTCAAGAGCACCACCTGCGGTTTTCGGGGCTTCTGCCGTCTGTTTCTCGTTACATGAAGTAGCCGCGATCATCACGACAACAGCCATCAGCGCAAGCTTGGTGTAATGTTTAATGAAGTTCATTTCAAACGATGTTTTTGACTTTTAATTTGTAGTATTGTTATTGTTAGTTATAAAATTCATTGTCTCGGGCACATGTTATACCACGTTTTCTCATCTCGGGATTGTCATGGATATGAGTGTTGGGGAACCGACCTCCTTTAACAAAGAATATCTTTACTCCCAGCAGTATCACTGCCAGTCCCACAATCGCCAGTGTCAATAATAACGTTACCATCATCTGCCATATATGCAAAAAGACCTGCAAAGGTAGTGATACTTTGCGACTTTCAACACTTAATTTTGGAATTATTTTCAATAATAGCTAATTACCACCCCACGTTTTAACAATAATTCAGAGCCATAAAGATTACCTAACACTTAACCACACCCACCACTCCACCCCCGCCAATGCCGTGTCCATGTATTACGGGCTGCAAGCCCGTACCACACGAAAATAAAACGAGGTAGCCGCTGTTCATCGGGTGAGCCGTCATCGTACTACGGGCTGCAAGCCCGTACCACAGAAAAAAAACGAGAGGCGACATCATTGCTGACATCTCCTCTCTTAGGGGGCGGTTACCTACTCTCCCACTTTCGCAGTACCATCGGCGTGGTGAGGCTTAACTTCTCTGTTCGGAATGGGAAGAGGTGGGACCCTCACGCTATGACCACCTGATTTTTTTTACCTTTCAGCCCTGACGGATCATCTTGCATGAACCGCGGCTGTGATGACTTAAAAAGACCATCGGGGGAACGCTCCACAAGAATCAAACTTCTCGCGACTCTCATTAACACCGAGAACTGACCGGATATCGAG
>Ga0247611_10007395_pt1 | contig 13827 bp, 16 predicted proteins | sample 177DNAGHGhighgp2_FD_192422 | JGI IMG/M metagenome (GOLD analysis project Ga0247611, IMG submission 192422) | Sheep rumen microbial communities from Palmerston North, Manawatu-Wanganui, New Zealand - 1770 DNA GHGhigh gp2 | ecosystem: Host-associated > Mammals > Digestive system > Stomach > Rumen...
TCTCAAACTATCAACCGTCACATCACCAGCCGCTTATTCGCGCTTGGTTGGAAGAACCACTGCAAACTTTATGAAGTTGAAGGTCCTCTCGCAAACCTCAACATCTCGTTCAACGAGGATCCTAATAACCAAGGTACTCCTCTCTTGACAGAAGTTGAATATGCAGTTCCTCAAGATGAGACTCCTGCTGGCCCAGGCCACACTACAGGTACTCTCGTTAAGATGCCTATGAAGCTCACTCCAATCATGAGAAACGCTTCATTCGAAAACCGCGATACTATGATTAAGAGAATCATGAACAACATGATGTTAGCTTCTAACTGGATTCTCCAAAGAGGTCGTTTCGGTGCTGCTACATTTGCAGTAACTAACTTGACTGTAGCTTCTATGCTCCAGACTGACGCTCAATATACATTCAGCCCAATTCCTAACAATATCAGCCAAAACGCTGGTAGCTTGTATCCAATCGGTACAATGTTCGGTATGACAATCTATGTTGATCCATTGATGTCTGCAGCTGATACTCGTATTCTCGTTGGCCGTAAGGGTGGCAAGGATGAGCCAGGTACTCACTTCTGCCCATATCTCATGGCAGAGAGCGTGAAGATGATTGCCGAAGGTACAGCAGCACCTAAGGTAGTTATAAAGAGCCGCTATGCACTTGTAGATGCAGGTTTCTATCCTGAAACTAGCTACTTAACATTCTTCGTTGATGTTAACGGTCTTTTCTAATTGATTGATTAAATATCAATTATATAATAAAAATCCCAATAGTATTTTATTGGGATTTTTATTTTTTTTAAATTAAAAAAACAACTTATGCATGAAGATGTAAAAGCATATAAAATCTACGGTTCCGGAAACCTCAAATATGAAATGATTTTTTAATAATAACTAATATTTTTAAATTCCATTTCCCATTCATTCCATGATGGACCATCAGGCGGAACTCCAATACTCGGAACCGGATAAGTAGTTGTTTTGTAATAACAGAGTTTATAAAATAAATTATCTCCTCCTTTTATATGTCCTTCATATTTAAATGTTGCCCAATTATCCATAAATTCTAAAAATATTCTGGATATTTTATTATAAAATGAAGATTCTCCAGGAGTCATTTCTTCTTTTATGAATTTTTCAATACATTCAAATAAAAACGGAATATCGTAAGTATTAAAATATTTTGGAGCCCTGTTAAAAAATATAAAATGCATTACAAAATTAACGTCGGCAGGAAGATTCTGGTATAAAGACCAGTCTTTCATTTTACCTTCATAATTAAGTTTATATATTTCTTTAACGGCAAAAGTACACATTCTGCTTAATAAATCTAAAAATTGCTGAGTACCGTTTTTTCCTGTATATTCAAGCTCAAGAATTTTAAATAACAAGATCCTGTCCCATGCTTTCGCTTCTACTTTATAATCGTCTTTATTTATATGTTGTTTATATATGTTTTTCAAATAATTACGAGTATATTCTATATTATAATCAGTATCTTCCCCTATATAAGAATCTACCCAGTCACAAAAGACTTTATATGATAATCGTTTTCGGATGCTCTCTTGTGAAATAATATTTGAATTATCTTCGGGGGTTTTGCCCCAGTCTATAAGGACTTCATTTAAAAATCTATATCTCATATTATATTTATAAATATAATATGAATAATATATTAAACAGAATATTAATTGAATGGAATGATTCAGATTTAGAAGATGGAATCATTAAATCTTCTGATGTGAAAAATAAATTAAAAATTCCTGATATTGAAGATTTAGAAATAATGATTGAGGGGTTAATGGAAATTGATCCCAAAGATAATAAGTATTATAAACCTATAACTTTATCTTTACTTAAAAAATTATTCGAGGCATTTAATATATCTTGGGAAATAAAAATATTTCCTAATGTCAGTAAATTTAGACAGAGTTATCGGATTTCAAGAGAAATAATTCCTAAAACAGAATCAGGACAAAACGGCAAACAACTTTTTCCAATAGATACAGAACATAATAAGAGTATGCATATATATACTCCTTGGGGGTTTGGTGCCGTAAAAGAAGAAGATCTCCTAATTATAGGACTAGCCACAGATCCAGATAGTTATATTTCAAAATATAATTTATTTTACACGTCATGGGTGGGCGGTGATAAATTATGGCATCATTGTTCTGATAAAACAAATATTACAGAATTGGCTAAGTATATACACGAACTTTTAGAAGAAATTGCTAATAATTATGAATAATATATTAAACAGAATATTAATTAAATAAGTTTATGGGGATATTAATAACATGAAGTACTTAAATGAAATACTGATTAATTGGGATAATAACTCAAAAGAAAAAACTAATTCTGATGATATCATTAATATTTCAGGAGAAGATTTACATATACCGAAATATATAAAATGCGTAACTCCTGAAATTTATAAAACTTATAATTCTAAAATAAATGAAATTATAAATAAAATTAAAAGTGATTTTCATGAAATAGGCCTTACATCTGAATGGGATGATATGTTGAATAATAATCATTGGTTAAGTGATAGAATATGGCATATTGATAATCATTATTTTAATTGTTATAAAAATGCATTAAAATATTATAATTCCAGAGGTAAATTAATTTTACCTGAAGATTATACAAATATACATGTAGCTTCATGGTATATTGCCATTCCAGATGTACGGCAACCCGCAGGCGCCGCCGGAAACGGAGAATTTGTTATTGATGATGTTTTATTGTCAAATACATCTTTATGGCGTGATTATTGTATAAGTTTATATGATTATCTTTATAATAATGATAATATAATACATGTAAGAGATTTAGAATATTTTAATGCGCCTAATTATTCTGCGCAGATGTTTATATGGAAAGATTCTGTAATCGATGATTACTATTTTGTTTTTTCTGTAGAAAAAGAAGAGTATGAATCAAATTATTTTTTTACTATATTCGTAATGGAATATGAATAAACTGACATTTGAAGAAAAAAGGAGAAAGGTTCTTTCATTAATGCTTGAAGATATGAAATTCACAGATATAGTGGATGCATATTATAAGGATTATTCAAAGTATGATATATCTGATATCGAATTTCCAAAGGAAGATATTAGTATTGCCGCAGAAGAAGCAAGAGAGAAAGTTATAGAGACATTTAATCTGGATGGATGGCAAGTCGGAGGAAAAAGAAATAATGTTATTGTTATGACGAGCCGCAATTATACAGATAATGATAAGGTTATTTTAGATTTTTTTAAAAAACTTGGCTATTTTCCTGCTGTTCATTCTACAGATATATATAAAGTTCATAATAAATTATATACCCAATGGTCAATTATACAGCTTGAGCCTATATACCAGGATAATATTAATGATGAGGTATACGGTAAAAGATGGCTTGCGCATTTGACTCCGGTTGAGAATGTCGATAAAATATTAAAGGAAGGAATAATTCCATTCAATAAAAATGAGTTGTTCAATTATATTGAACGGTGTTATTTTTTTGAACGTGATATGGTGACATTTCATGATCTTAAAAAATATTGTAAAAAATTGAATGACGCGTACATAAACAGGAAAGAAAACGCGAAATACTGTATACTTAAAATAGATACAGAAAAATTAGATAATATCAATTTCTATAAAGATTATAATTGGATAAACGGCAGTGTATATACACAACAGAGAATCCCTCCAAATGCAATATCAATAGAGGATTATATAAATATAATATGAAATCACTAAATGAAATATTACTAAATTGGGATAATGATATAGAAGATAATACAGAGGGAATATTATCATCAAAAGATATTCAAGATACATTATCTTATAATCCAAATTGTTTAGATTTTACAGCGATATATCTATCTAAGATGGGATCTCAATCTATACAGATATTATCAAATTTATGGGAAAATGGAATAACCCATATTAGAACAGAATCAATGAGATATCAATGGAAAACCTATGTAGATAAATGTTTAATTTGGATAGATGATAAACATATAGATCTGCCGAATATTAAAGATGAAAAAGCATCAGATTTTTGGGATAATTTTTTTAAAGGCGGATGTTTGGGGAAAGGATGCAATATTAAAAAGGATTTTTCAGAAAAAGCTTCTTGGAAAATAAGAATTTATATAAAATTTAAAAAATCATTAGAAACACTTCAAAATTTATTCAAGTGCAATAATTGTTTAGTTGAATTAGTGGATATAAAAAATACTAAGGATATACAAGATACACGGGGGATGTTTAGCTGGTGCAGAAAGTTAGAAAAAATATGTTCATTTGATACACAGTCTGTATTAGACGCATCAAAAATGTTTTATGGATCAAGTATTAAAACTATTCCTAACGGATTTAATTGGAAAAAACTTTTATTTTGTGATTATATGTTTGCATTCTGTAATAAATTAGAAGGACCCTTGCCACCTTTCAATAATATTACAATGCCCCGGATAACCAAATCAAGTGTTAATGGGTTTTTTAAAGGTACGCCTTTTTCATGGTGGAAACAATATAATCAAGGATTTAAATAATTATGCAGGTAGAAAAAAATAAAGATTATTTAGGAAGAGTTGTTAATAATGAAGACTGGACATTTCAGGGAAGATGCCAAATAAGTATTCCTGGATTAACAGATAGCATTTCGAGTGAGATGTTGCCATGGTTTACCTGTGGTTCTTGGACAACATTCGGCAAAGCCGGCGCCGGGTCAATGTCATGTCCAAGAATTGGAGCAGATGTTCGTGTAAGATTTAAGAACGGGGAATTCCAAAACGGGGAGTATTTCTGTTTAGCTAAACCGGATCCAGATATGGTACGTGAGTTAGGAGCAGATTATTTTGGATGTCAATGTCTTGTATTTGATTCAGAATCAGATTTTTCTATAAGATTTCATCCAAATTCTGCAGGTCTTGTAATTTATTATCAAGGATCAATGATTCAGATTCGTCCAGATAATACAATAACCATTAATTATGGATCCGGAAATTCTAAAATAGAATTGACTGATGGTAAAATAACATTAGCAGCACAGAACCAAATAGATATAGTATCTGGCGATAATGTTAACATATCTGGTAAAAATGTCAATTTATTAGGGTCAGAAGGTACTAACATTAAAGCTAAACAATGCGGAGCAGAGCCTGGAGTAAATGGAAAAGCTTTAATGACATTATTAGAATCTTTGGCAGCGGGAATTGATAGCAAAGCCCCCACAGGAACATCATATCAAGCATTGGTTGCCGCATCTAAAGAAGGAATTCTTAATCATGATTTAGAATATGTTTAATTTTTAATAAACTAATATTAATAAATTAAATTAAATTATTAGATATTGATCTAATAATTTTTTATTTTATATGAAGAAATTTAAAGACTTAAAACCCGGCGATGTAATTTATAAAATTAATAATGTAAACGTCAGAAGTAAATTTTCTGTAACAAAATATACAGTAGAAGAAAGTTTTACAGAAAATGATTTTACACAGAATTTAAAAATAAGCACAGAAGGTGAATATCCAGCGAGATATTCAATATGGAACAGAATTTTTGTTCATCCTGATAAAACTAATGATGAAAATTATTTTATCAATAAAGAAGATATTATTAATGAGGCTATATTAAAATCTGAAAAAATAGAAAATGAAATAAAACTCTTAAATGAATTAAAGAGAAAAGTTGATGATTTTATTATATCAAAAGATGAAAATAAATTAATGAATATAAATTATATTTGTTTATGAGTGAGGTATGGTTAGCAATTCCATGTATAATTTTAATAATTATTATTGGTATAATATGGGCAACAAAAGATATAAATCGAAATGAGTAAGAAAAAATTATATATAAGCGGAAAAATGAAAGGTCTTGATAATCATCATGAATTATTTAATAAGGCCGAAGAAGAATATTCTAAAAAGGTTATAAAGTTCTTAATCCTGTAAGATTTGAACATGTCACAGGAGAATGGGGAGAAATGATTCTTCATGATTTACATATATTGGATAAATGCGATGCTATTTTGATGCTCAATAACTGGAAAGAAAGTAACGGGGCACAAGCAGAGCATTGGTTCGCCAAAGGAAAAGAATTAGAAATTATATATCAGGAATAATATGGGATGTGATATACACAGATATTTAGAATATAAAGATAAAAATGCCGATCATTGGTATTCTACTCCCATCAGCGGTCAAGGTTTTCAGAATTATGCATTGTTCGGTTTTTTGGAAGAAGGAGTAAGAGAAATACATAATCATGAAAAATATTATATCCATGAGCCTGTAGGTTTGCCAGAAGATATAGGATTTCATGCAAAACATGATTTTTATCTTACTGTCAATGATGAGTATGCATCCAAGGAGTATGAAAAATGTATTACAAAAGAAAAAGCGGAAAAGTATATTACTGATTGGCCGTATCTTAAAGTTATAAAAAATAAAGATGATGAGATTGAAAAAATTCAAGATCCTAATTGGTATGGAATGACATATATTGATCTTGAAGAATTTGATAAAATCATTGAATCATATAAAAAATATTTAATAAAAGAAGAGGATATTCCTGAGAAATTTATAGATTTTTATATTATAGAAATCATGGCTACATATAATTATATGAAAACATATAATGATTGTGGATATCAAACAAGAATAGTTTATTGGTTTGACAGTTAAATAATTATGAATGAAGAAAAAATAAAAGAATTAAGAGAAGAAAGAGATAGGCTTTATAAAGAAGCTAAAAATATTTCTAATCAGATAGAAGAACTTATTTATAATAATCTCTCATTAGAGAAAATTAAATATGGAGAATATTGTTCTTTTAAAATTCCGGATCAAGGAGAATTTATAGGAATTATAGAAGATAAGTATATGATGCAATCTTCTGTAATGAAAGGTGATATGTCATTATTAGGCAAATTTATTAAAAAACCAGATGATAATTTTGTAGAATATGAAGATAGCCATTTGCTTGTCTATAAAAAAGATATTCCTGTATTTTTAGATTCTTTGTCTTATAAAAGTGCTATAGAGTTTAAATGCCTTTTAGATTTATATATTGAAAAGGGGCTTGATTATTTACATCAAAAATTTAATATACAATGAAAAAATTATTTTTATCATTATTAATATCTTCATATTTTGATTGTGTCAGCATATTAATAATTATATAGTAAAGTATTAATTAATTTTTTTAAAACTCCATATATTTAATATATGGAGTTTTTATTATATATAATATATTGATATATAAATCTTCTAAGTTATTTTTAAGTAGTAAATATTTAAAATATATAGAAGTTATATACTTTAATGGCGGCACAGGCTAAAAATACAATGGAGTTACTTGAGGCTATTCATATGTCCTTAAGTAATATACAAGAACAGCTAAATAAGAAAAATAAACACGGTCAAAAAGACGGTTTTTACGATGGTCCATCTGATAATACAGGCGGCAGTTCTAAAGGAATGGGTGATCTTTTATCAGGTAAAGGATCTATATCTAAATCTGCTTTCGGAAATGCATCAATGTCTGGTGCATCATTAGCTGAAATAGGTAAAGGTTTATTAGCTTTATCTAAAGTTGGCAAACCTAAAAAAGTAGGGGAATATTTAGATAAGGTAGCTGAATTTATAGAAAAAATGACTAAATTCGCTAAGGGATTTGACAGTTCTAAAGGTAAAAAATCTGTTGAATCTATGAAAGATTTTAGCAAAGGCCTAACAGAGCTGCTTAAAGTTATAACAGTAAAGAAATTAATAGCTTTAAAACTTGCCAGTCTTATAATGACGGAAAAAACCGGCAAACAAATAGGTAAATTCTATAATTCATTAATTAAAGAATTAAAGAAAGGTGTAGATAAGGCTGATAAAAAATTTATGAAATCTCTTGCAGATTTAACAAATGGCATATGGAAACTATTACTTGTATTAGTAGGGGCAATAGTTATCCTTACAATATTAGTAGCCTTAAATCTTAAAGCTACACTTATAGCACTAGGTATAGTAACACTTATGCTTCTTATAGTTATAGGGGCATTTTGGCTTATTTCTAAATTTATGACCAGTAAAGATGGCAAACAGGCCCATAAAGGTTTAAAAGATTTTGCCCATCTTGTTAAGGCATTAGCAATATTAATGGGGACAATTATTATTGTTGGCCTTATAGCATATTTTATGCCTATCGAGGCTTTATTACTTGCATTCGGTATTCTTTTTATAACAATCGGGGCTATTTGGGCACTATCTAAAATTATAGAAAAATCTAACGGCAAAGATGGTAAGAAAGGTAAACTTGCAAAAACCTTATGGGCGTTTGTAGGATTATTATTGACAGTTACGATTGTACTACTTATATTGAAATGGATGGTCAGAAATGAAAAAGAAATGAAGAAAACCATTGTAGGAGTACTTGTATTAATCGTCGTTATGGGAGCATTAATGTTATTTACATTAGCTCTTGATAAATTAACCAAGAAAGTAAGCGTTAAAAATCTCCTCAAGGGTATGGGAATTATATTATTAATTGGTATAACTATGATTTTAGCCGCCGTATTAATATTAACAGTTGCTGTACTGTTAGATAAAATAGCATCATATGGCTGGGGTGAAATATTTAAAAACCTTTTGATGTTATCATTAACCATAATAATGGCTGGCGCAATTATATTAATTATTGGTATGATTGCCAAAAGCTTATGGAAATATTTACTTATTGGTGCTATTGTTATGGCATTAATAGGTGGAATGATCATTTTAATATGTTGGATGGTAACTAAATGGATTAGTTACTTTGAAGAGATTGAACAATATGGTTGGGGTAAATTATTCTTGAATTTATTGTTTATTGGTTTATTAACGATTGAATTTGCTGCATTAGCTGCAATAATTGGATTTTTATGCGCTATACCTATTGTTGCAATTTGTTTAGCTATTGGTGTAGTTGTAATAACGGCTATAGGAGGGCTATTAATTTTAATTTCATGGATTTATACCAAAGTCATTGAATATTTTAAACCTCTTGAGGATTACGGATGGGGAAGTTTAATGCTCGGAATTCTGTTTATCGGTTTGGTTACTCTTGAAACTGTATTAATTGCCGCTATTATTGGATTAATCGGAGGACTTATTTCACCATTTATAATAACTGGATCCATAATAATGGCTGCATTAGGAGGGATATTGATACTTCTTTGTTGGATTTATACCAAAGTCATTGAATATTTTAAACCTCTTGAGGATTACGGATGGGGAAGTTTAATGCTCGGAATTCTGTTTATCGGTTTGGTTACTCTTGAATTAGGGGCTATTGCCGCATTAATAGGATTTTTATCTGGATTGTTTGCACCATTTTTAATAATAGGCTCTATAGTTATGCCTGCATTGGGAGGATTATTAATTTTACTATGTTGGATTTATACACAGGTTATTGAATATTTTAAACCTTTGGAAGATTACGGCTGGGGTAAATTAATGAAAGGTATTGGCTGGATGGGATTAGTAACTGGAGAAGTAGGAGCTATTGTAACAGCATTAGGATGGCTTACCAAAAAAGTATGGGATCTTATTCTTTTAGGTGCCGCAGCCATGGCAGGTTTATCTGCATTAATATTAGGATTATGTTTATTATATACTCAGATAATTAAATATTTCAAGCCCCTTGAAGATTATGGTTGGGGCAAGCTAGCAATTGGTTTATTAAAAATGGCGGGAGTTACAGCATTATTGGGAGTACTTTTAGTAGTTATAGGATGGCTTTCTAAACTGGGAGGATTCTCGTTAATACTTGGCTCTATTGTTATGGCAGCCCTGGCGGGATTTTTATTGCTATTATGTTGGCTTTATACTAAAGTTGTTGAATATTTTAAACCTCTAGAAGATTATGGTTGGGGCAAGCTAGCACTTGGGATTTTATATATGGGATTAATAACCTTAGAAATAGGAGCAATTGCATTTCTTATAGGTTTATTATCAATAGTTGGTGCTGTATTTATATTGGCTGGTATTATAGGTGTTTTACTTTTAACTGCATTTGCAGCGACTATTGAAGGACTTTTATTAAAGATATTTGATATATGTCGTTTGATGGAAGAAGAGGGCGGTATGTTAAATATAGTGGTTGATATATTTAAAATAATGGTTATACTTATTGCTTATGGATTTTTAATAGGCGTTATCGCCGGAGTTATTTCTGGTATCGGTGGAGCAGTTTCAATAATTGGTAAATGGGGCATTGATAAAATGATGAAGATGCAAGATTTTATTTATGAATTAATTCAGAAAATTATAGATTGCGCTCACCTTATAGAAGAAAATGGAGGATGGGATATTGGAAAAGATATTGTTAAAATAGGTGCATTTATGGGAGAATATACAGCTCTTATATCAGTCGCTGGCGGAATCGGTGGTGCTATTGGCGGAATTTGTTCATGGATAGGAAAAAAAGGCGTTAACCAAATGGTACAAATGCAGCAAAAAATTAATGATTTGGTAAAAGAAATTATTAATTGCGCAAATTTAGTAAGAGATTTTGAAACAAAGAATAATACAACCATTTATGGTTGGATAGTAAAAGTCGGTGAAATAATGGACGCATATAATTCAAATGTAGCGGGTAAAGGAGGAGAAAGCGGTTTAGTGGGGGCTATCTGTGATTTCTTTGGAGGAAGTAATGACTATGAAGAAGTTGTAAAAAATATGAGATATATTTATAGTTTTATTGACAAAATCTGTGATCTTGGAACCTTGCTTAAAAAATGGTATGATGAAAATAATGGATGGAAAGGATATGGTCTTGTACAATGGATAGGGAAAGTCGGGGAGCTGCTTAATGCATATGGAAATTTAAGTTATAAAGAACCAGAAGATCTTGATGATATAGATGGCGCGATAGATGTTGTTGATGATTTGGCTGATTGGACTAAATATGTTTGTAAAATGATGACATATTTTACAGATTGGATGAAATCTGCCGGAATAACTTCAGGTGCCGACGCTATCAATATGATAAAAAGCTATTTTAAATTCGTTAATTCATATATTGATGAAATGAATTCTTTGGCTAGTTATGTTGAGCATGGATGGGATTATTCAAAGGTAACAAATATGCTTAAAGAATTAAAAAGCACGTCTGATAGTATTGTTAAAATATCTGATAATTTAACACATGTATTAAAATCATTTGAACCCGCTTCAACAGGATTTCTTGAGAGTATAATGGGTTCTGGAGACAATGATCCATCTGAAAGACTTAAAGTTGTAATGGATAATCTTACAGATGCTATTATTATCTGGGGAACAAAAGATTTTACCGCCGCAAGTGAAAATATTACTAAATTAACACCTATTATATGTGGAAATATAAATTCAATTCTTGAAAAATTTAAAGAGTCGCAAACAGAGACAAGTACGCTTAATGATAAATTGAAAGAGCTTGGAACTACATTAGATGATGTTCTTGTAAAACATAAAGATGAACGCGTCCAGGCATTAGAAGCCGTTCGTGAAAGTTTTGATAAAGTATCTGAATCTATAGATAAAGTTAAGGACTCTATGCAACAGCTGCAAAATCAAGATTTTGAAACTTTATCTGGAAATATCCAAATGGTAGCAGAATCATTTATGAAAGCGTTTGAAGAATGGAATGCTACTAATGCAACAGCTAATCCAGAAGAATTTAATGAGTATGCTTCACAAGCTGAATCTGAGGGGACTACTTGGAAAGATAAATCTGCTACAACTAGAAATGCTGATTCTGAAGCTCGTACACAAGGAAGAGGCGGTAATACAACTATTGTAAATCAAGGACAAGGAGGTTACCAGGGTTCACGAAATATAACTGTCTGGTTCGGAGCAAAAGCAATGCACGGCAGATTTGAAGTTGGATAATAAAAAAGGAGATTCAATTGAATCTCCTTTTTATATCTAATAAAATATATTATCCTTTTACAAATTTAAATAATTCATCTGCAACTGTAATAACATCAGTTCTTTTAGCAAGTTTAGCTACATTAATAGCTATTTTAAGACATTCTAAACGAATTTTATCATCTGCCATAGGTTTAGCAGGAGATGAAACATCTTCAAACATATCTGGATCTTCATCATCAAAATCATTCTCAATATCATCTATATCCTCAAGATTATTAGGATTTTCTAAATCATCATCGTACATAAAGTTATCAATGTCATACGTATCTTCATTTGTACGAATATTTCTCATAGTTCTTGGTCTAGGCATATTATTATTAAATTTTATTTTATTTATTTTAAAACATATAAGTTTAAAATAATATAAATTAATAAGTATTAATATGAAGATAGCTGTATGTTGTCCTGTTAAAATGGAAAATAATTATCTAGATGAATGATATGATTGATATTTTAATACCCTTCATGTAGATGAAATTTTTTATATGATAATAAAACATAGAATTATATAATGAATATATTAAAAGAATACCGGATAATACTATGTTTTTGGGGAGATTTTCAGAAATTTATGGTAATAATAAAAAGTAGCCAAATTTTGTTTGACTGCTTTTTATTATTTATGTATTTTAACTTCTTTTAATTCAACTATTTAAATTGGAGCATCAATTCTTTTTAATATTCCATTATATTCATTTTGTAATTGTTGAATATTTGTCTTATTTAATATTTTATTGCGAGTATTTTTAATTCTTGTAGGATATTGAGGATCACTTGCATATTTATATCCTCTGACAGTTCTAAATCCTGAATTAAATAACTGTGCTATAGATCTACCATTCGGCAGATATGATTTTTGCATTATTTTAATATAATCTAAAACAGCTTCATTTGTAGAATTATATTTTCTGCCCATTACGCCAAAACATGAATTTCTTGATTCCATGCCTGCTCCGAGATTTCCAAATTTAGTTTCCCATTCGGCTTGCGCTAATAATAAAGAAATATTATAATTATATTTAAGGCACATATCTACAATATATTCTCCGTTCATCCTATTATTAGGAATAACTTTATCCATATATTCATTTACTTCTTTTATCAGAGAATCCCGTAATTGAAAATGTTTATTTAATAGATTTACATTAATTAAATCAGTATTTACTGATGATGCGGGGTTTACTGCTTTAGGAAATTTACAAGAATTTTGGAGTTCTTCAAAATTCTTATTATTAAAAGAGTGAGTATTCGCAGAAGTTAAAATAGTAATAAGACCATTTGCACCAAGGAAAAAAATTACGACCATCAAAAAGGCCTTGATGCCAGAATTCCGTTTTTTGCCTGTCACGTTCTTTAGTAAGTTTCTTTTTCTCATAATTTTAAATTTCTTTAATTTTTGATAAAAGCAACTAGGTCAGATGTGCCAAATCCGCTAATGGCAGTTTTGCCAAAACTGCCAAAACCTAAATATGTTACTTACAGCTTTATCTCTTTAAAGCCGGTTTAATATAGATTAACTATATCTATATATTTATATTAACTTTTAGAATACTGTTAAGTTTTATTAATAAATATTAAAAAATATTTTTAGATATGCCAGCAGAAGAGTCAGCTAATAAAACAAATATACGGGTTTTTAATCCTTTCTTATCTATAATTCGTCCATTTAAAAGGACATTACCAGACGGAAGAAAATTTGAACAAACAGTAGATGGTAGAGAATTTACCAACTATCAAGAAATTGTCCATGAGCAGTTAGAAAATCTTCAGGAAGCACAAGAAGAACGGGCTGCAAGATATGAATCAACTATAGAATTACATGTAGAGAATACTCCTAAAAATCATTCAAATACTGAAAACACCAGATAAT
>Ga0247611_10007396_pt1 | contig 13825 bp, 10 predicted proteins | sample 177DNAGHGhighgp2_FD_192422 | JGI IMG/M metagenome (GOLD analysis project Ga0247611, IMG submission 192422) | Sheep rumen microbial communities from Palmerston North, Manawatu-Wanganui, New Zealand - 1770 DNA GHGhigh gp2 | ecosystem: Host-associated > Mammals > Digestive system > Stomach > Rumen...
TAGATCAATCACCACAAGAATAATTATCTTCTATGTAATTAAAAATAGCATCTTCAAGAGTAAATCATGTTTCAGTTGGATTTTCACATTTTCATTCATAAAAATCAATTGTACTACAAAAAGATCAATCACTAAAAAAACAATGACTCATATAATTTCAATCTGGAAATTCTTGTCTAACAACATCTCATCAATGAAATTTACAATGAACCTCATCAATGCTCATTCAAGTTCAATGCGGAGATAGTCATTCCTGTATATTATTTTTAGAAATATTATTTCCACATCATGCTAATAAAAATACACTTAACAAACAGATGCTAAATAGTCATTTTTTCATTTAAATCATAATTCGAAAATTAAATTACTTACTACTGAGTAAACTATGTTTTATAGTCAGATTTTCTATTTCTTCTTTCGTTTTTGCATATTCTTCTTCCGTTTTTGTACGTTGTTCTCATTCTAAAAGCGGTAGACGTTCTTTGAGTAAATTTAATTTGTCATCTAGATTTTTGATTTCTTTTTCAATTGTTTCTATAGAATCTTTTTTATCGTTATTTTTTGTGTCTAAACTTTGAATTCCTAATATTATTTCATCGTTTGTGAAAATTTCGTATCATAGTAAATTAGCTTCATGTAATCTAAGATAATTTATATTGGATATGTGAAAGTAATTTTTAAAAATTTGTTCATTTTCAGAAAAGAATTTTCAAATTGTTGGAGTTGTTTTTATAAAAATGTTACAAGATTCGTGTTGTTTTATGTTTTGTTCGATTTTTATTTGTTTAATCTTGATGAATGTATTATAGAGAGTATTCATATTATAATCAGAATTTTTGTCTAGTTTGATAGAATAGATATTATGTATGAAATTTCTTTTTGAAATATATTGTAATGCATTGATAAATTCTGGTACTAGAGGAGAAAGAATAGATAATAAAAGGGTAAAAAAATATGAGCAAACAAATTGAACATTTTTTGTTGGCTTAATTTTTTGTATTTCTAAATATCGAGAGAAAAATATATTTTGTATTGAATTTTTTAAAACATGGAAGAAATTTATATATTCTTCATATTCTCTTATGTTATTTCGTTCGTTACATATTTCATTTAATTTTTCTAATATACAGATATCAAAGTCTTCGAAGTCTTTTGGGGGATTGTTTAGGCATTTCTCTATATCTTGTGGTAAAAAATCTTTCTGTATACATAATCTAACAGCATTCCAAATTTGTTTTAGGAATATATTATTTAGTACAATTTGTTTTTGATTAAAAGATTGATCAATTAAAAAATTTAATCTTATTGGATTCTCTCAGTATAAGGAAAAGATATCCCATTGTGATTGTTCAATTTGGTTTTTGCTTAATTGTTTATCTCATAAAAATTCATTTTTTTTATTATATGAATATTCCATAAGATTATTTGTTATAGTTTCTCAGAGTATTAATTCTTGAATTAGTAGGCTTTTGAAAATCTTAGGTAAGTTTTCTTTGTCAAAGATTATAAGAGGATTTATGTTTATTCATTTTGATTTCAAATAACACGGTATGGATAGTTCAATAAAATCTGGATTGATGATGTCGTTTGTTATTCATTCTATATTTGTGTAAATATAATTTCATTCAATGCTTAAATATTTACAATTATTTATAAGGTTTTGAAAATCTTTTAATGATGAAACATCTTTATCTGTTAAATTTTCAATGATATTTAAAAATTTGTTATATTCTTCTTTTTCTCATGTTATTGTTGAAAGGTGTTGTATTAGATAATTTATCTTATTTTCATTTTCTGAGAATTTTATGTGTATTTTGTCTAGTTCTCATATTTTATTATTGGTAATTCATCTTTTTATTCAAATTGTTCATGAACGAATTAATGATAATGTGATAAAATCAAAACAAAATTGTAGTGGTTTTTGCTTCCATCAAATACAATCTTTTTCTAAATCAAAGAATGTATAATATCATTCAGAATCTTTAATTAAAGGAATTTTCCATCAAAGTTGTGTTTGGCTATTACATATAATTGAATCTGGTAAATATTGGTTTAAATATTCGATTGTTTTTTCTTTTTCTTTATCTTCTAAATTATCATCTAAATTAATATTAGTATTATCGATATTATAGTCATATTTTTTATTCAAATTTTCATCAGAATTTTCAAGATTTTCTGTAAATTTTGTGATTTCATTATTTATAAATGGATAGTCTATATTATGATCAAATATTTTATTTATAATTTTTTGTTTTTCTTCTTTTAAATTAATGATTAGTTGTTCTATTTTATATGGAACTAGGCGTTCGTTTGTTTGTGATAAATATGGTACTTTGCTTAGTTTCTCTCAATATTCAGCTATATTTCCAATATCATCAATAAATTTTATGATATTATTGTAGTATTGTTTTCTTTGTTTTCATATGAAGGCCTTTTCATGAATATTATCTGTATATATTCATTGTTTATCAAAAATAAAAATATCAGTTGGTAATCAGTGCTTTTTTGCTAATTCTAAACTTTCTTCTTCAGCGCATGGACAAACTCTTTTGATTCAATTGTTTTGAGCAATGTTTACTGTTTCATCTCCAATTATTGGAATTAGACGATTACATAATGGAATAATGGCATTTTTTCATATATATTTGTTGTATCTTTTATCTTTGGGATGAACTAATATTGCAACATCTCAACAGCATAAATCGATATCTCAATCTATGTTTATGTATAGAGCTTCTCCTTTTGTTCATATAAAATATTTAAGAGTATAACATGGTATTTTTTCTTCTTTTCGTAGAATTCTTTCTGAAGGAATAGATGTTTGCAGGTTAAAAGATCGGTATCATATGCTTATTTTATTTGTAATTTTTCAACATTCTCGTAAATGATGGAAAATATTTAGAATATAAATATATAAATCAGAATCAGGTATATATATTTTATGGTTGCTAGATAGATAACTATTTAATATTTTGTAATTAGCATTTATGTTTTTTTTGGATGATGAAATTATACGTCTTTTTAATTTTTCAGTTCATATTTGTGGTAAAGTTTGATTTTTTTTGATAAAAAAATTGTAGCATGCTGAAATATTTTCTAGATAATCTCAGTATGTTATGAATAATTGTTCATAGTCTTTATTTGGGCAGATTTCTGATTTTTGTTTGTCTTGTATATAAAGTTTATAATTAAAAAAATCTTTTAAATATATAAGAAAAAAATCACGGTATGATAGTTTCTTAAAATTAGGTAAAATATTTAATGAAAAAATGGTGTTTGTCTTTTTTGTTTCTTTTTTTTCATTATATTTTTTTGATCGTATGTGAAGATCTTTGGGAGTATATTTTTTGGGAAAAGATAACATTTTATTTAATTAATATTTTTTATAATAAATGGGATTAATTATTCAGTTTGCCTAAATAGTTTAATTCAAGAATAGATTAAAAGGGTTAAACAAATTAGTAAGAAGAAGTTTTCTGTTGGTCATACTTGAACTTTTGTTGCTCATGTTAATTCAAGTTCTTCTCAATCTTCACATATTCAAACAATTCGGAAATAAGCAAAAACATCTTCTTCTGAATTATGATCAAATGGATATTCGTAACTTGTATCGCTTGTTTCATAAACTTTTGTTTTATCTTTTCAGTCTGGTGTTGTTGAAGTATATACAATGTATTTTTTTACCATTTCTGCTTTGTCTCGAATAAGATAGTAGCTATTTCATATTTTTGATGTACGAATGGAAATTTCCTGTTTTGGACATGATGGTCAAGTAATTATTGTTACGGATCAGTCTCAGTTACAATCTTGAGGGCATAGTTCATGACTTTCTCAGCTGTCGCATGTTCAATTTCAACAAGAATTTTTTTGATCTTTAGAAATAACAAATTGTATAGTTTTTGAAGCTGCTCAATGTTTTGTTTGATTGTTCCAATATGGTGTTATGTTTAAATTTATTATTGTGTCATATGGTACATCATTAAATCTGAATGATGGTTTGTTTGACCGTTCCTTTCAAGATAACACATCAGATTCTTCAACTCGCCAATCAATAAGATATGAAGAAATGTTAGAATTGTTTGAAGATTCTCGTGAAATATCGGCAGATTTTGTTTCATAATAGGTATCTACTTTAACATTGGAAATAGACGGAATATCATCTACAAAGATCTTTTTGTAATTGTTATATGGTTGTATTATTGAATTGTTTGATGATGATGTTTCAAAAGATAAGTAAATTTCTCCAGATCAAATTAATCGTACGTTTTGATTAAATTCTCATATTCAAACTTTGTTCATTACCATACTATCATTTTCAGATCTGTCTGAAAGTTTCATTTTTACAGATTCAATAATTTCGTCGGTGTATACAATTACGTTTGTCATATCTCATACCATTAATCAGTTTTCGGGATTTATTATTACTTCTTTAATTCAACTATCTCAAGCAGGACTACTTGTAAAAAATATTTTGTCAGATTTTCATAAAATATTTCATGCTAAGTCAGGAATTTCTAATAAAAGACTGTGTTGTCATGCAGTTATATTTCATACAGTGTAACTAATTACTCAATTAGGATCTGCTCTTGTTGTTCATATTGGTTGATCATCTATATAAATAATTACCTCAGAATTTGATAAATCGTTAGTTGTTCAAATTATTTCAAGTTTATCTCAAACTAGATTTGCATTTGGAATAGGATTTACTATTTCGATATTTTTTATTTCATTTATTGTATTGTTTCCAATAACATGAATTAATTGTTTTCATAAAATTCTATCACCTTCTTCATTTAAATCAGATATTTCTATATAAAAAGTTCATTCTTTTTTTATTTCCAATCATTTCTGAAATTCTTTTTCTCATAAATCTCATGGTAGGAAAGTATATCGTCATTGTCCAGGTAATACACGTTCGCTATCCTTAATGCGTGTTCAGTTTTCTTCAGTAATTTGTATTAAAATGGTTCCATTATAAGAAGTCATTTTTGAGTTATTGTTTAGAATAGTGACTTTTAGATTTGTAGCTTCTCACATTGTAATAGGGTCTTTAACTGAGATTTCAGCACTATCTGGTAAAATATTTTGGGCAAAAATATTTCAGAATCCTAATCATACGAATGTTAAAATTCAAAGCACAAATTTTTTCATTTTATAGTTGGTGGAAATAAAATTAATGAGCCTGATTATTTTCTATGTTGTCTAAATTTCAAATTGCAAAATTTAAATTTTCAGATTTAATATATTCAAGTGTAATATCTTTGGAATCTCAGCTGAATGGAAGTTCAAAAATTCATTCTGAAAAATTTCAATTTTGATATCAATTCACGTTTAAAATCAGATTTCATTCGTTTTGTTGTACAATATTTGTTGAATATTTTGTGTCAATTTGATTGGTAAATCGTTCGATGTTGTCAGGAGAATATAAAATAGATACAGTTAATTCTCATTGATTTCTAACTTGTTCAGCCAAAAAAACTTCAAAAATCTGATTTTCTTTTTTGTATCAAGCATCCCATTTTGTGGATTCAAAAAAATCTTGTTCCGTAAGTGATAAAACACTTGCAGATAAATCAGTTGTATCATATTGTATCCATCGAACAAAAAAAGCTAGAAGAACACCGATAACAATTATAATTAAATACTTTGAGATTCACTTTAAAATATTCATTTTTTATATTTGATAAAAAATCCACAAAATACTTGTAGTAAAATGTATCTAAAAGTCAAATCGAACTTGAAAATTATATATGTTTTTGAGTGTTTTTTTTGTAAAGAAAATTTTTATGAAAATGTTTTATAATTTATCAAAAAAGTTTGCTTTAACTCATTGATTTTTCTTTTCTTCTTTGATAGAAAAATAACTTTTTCTTACCAATTCGCGAATATCGGCATAATACATTAGTCAGAGAGCTTCTTCAATTGTGGCTCGTTTATAAACTCAAATATATCATTCTCATTCAATTAATTTTACACTACTTGGATCTCATGTAAATTTCATCAAAAAATATGTAACATCTTTGTCTAAATGTCATAATTTGGTTTCACTACTTCTAAGTGATGTAGTTCAAAGTAATTGTTTTACAATCAAATCTTCTTTTTTGAGTCAGGTTTCTTCCCAAATTTCTCTTATTGCGGCTTTCTTTTCGTCTTCTCAAATTTGTATTTTTCATTTTGGAGCGACTCGTTCTATTTTTCCAGATAATGCGTGACGTTTAATCAAAAGATATCTAGGTTCTCATTCTTTATCTAGATAGTAAACAATTCATCATGCACTTTGTACTATTTCTTTCATTAGGAAATTTTAAAATAAAATTATTTTATCATAAATATTCGTGTATTTTTTTAAGTGCCCGATTGGCAATTCAATTTGTATCATTATCTGGAAGACTCTCAAGATTATTTGAAGCTAAATTGATTCATTCTTGTACTTCAGTAGGACGTTCAGGATTTCGTCGTTGTTTATTTTGTTGGATCCCCAGTTTTAAATTTGCTAGATCTTTCTGAATTAATCTTTCTAATAAACTAACAATTTCATTAAATTCAGTTTTTAAATTATTTTTTTCAAAATTTTCTTCCAAATTATTTATTAAATTATCGAAAGTATTTCAAATTTCTTTTTTCTTTTCTTGTTCAAGTTTAGTTCACTGAATTCGCTCATTAATTTTTTTTAATTCATCTTTTGCATCTTCAATTGTCATTCTTTTTTCTGATAAATTTTCTTGGATTGGATTTAAGTCATTTTTAATTTTTTCAAAAATCTGACTTTCTGTAAGTTCTACATAATTTTGAATATTTTCGTTATTTTCATCTACCATTATCCTAATTTACATATAAGTAAATATTCCTAAATTTTTATTCAGATTTATTTTTATTGGTCTAGTTTTTGTAAAACCTGGGATAATATCGCTACATTTTTTTTATAATTCACTCTAAGTGGTCAAACTATAGCTAAAATACAGTCATATCATTCTAATACAACTTTTGCATATACAGCGGAAATTGTCGTATTTTCATCATCCATAAAAGTATAATAAATTTGATTTTTTTTCAGAATTTTTCAGTCTATATGTTTCACGATTCTCTTTTCTTCTATGAATGAAATGATTGACTTTGTCTCGTCTAAATGATCTTTGTCAGTTTCCTTTAGTAAATTATTTACTCATAGGTAGTAGTATTCATCATTTCTAAGGAATCCGATTATTACTCAATCAACTAAACTTCAAAGCATTTCTACTATTTCTTTCATATTTTCCCTGGCACTATCGACTTCCAAGCTTTGCATATCTTCCATTTGTTGGAGGTAGTTTTCAATATATAGTTTTAGTCAATCTACAGTAGGAATCCTTCCACTTGAATTATAAGGCTGATAGACCATTCATTGTTTTTCTAGTTGATTTAAGTGTTTTCTGAGTGTGGAAGGGGCATCATCTATTTCTTCTAATGAATTCAAAAATTTTGAACCTACAGGTTCTCATTTGTTGATATAATTGTCGATAACTATATCGAGTAATGCCAATAATTTTTCATCGCCCTTCTTTTTTGCCATAGAAAAGCATGTAATTAAAATCTGAGCTTAATTTTATAAATTCCAAAAAAGAAATCAAGAAAATAGTAAAAAACAGATTCTTGAATAGAACCTGTTTTTTGTAATAGTATTATTGATGTTATTGATTGTTCTGATTTCTTTTGGTTTCTTTTTCAATGTAATCATATTTGTCAGGATTTAGTCTTGTATCTAGTCTTTTTGATTGAATTTGTCTATCATTCTCTAATTTTCATTCTAACATTACTAAATCTTCTCTGGCTTTAGCTAATTTTGATTGAGCTTCTCCTAGATCTTTTTTGGTTTCAGCAATTTCTTTATCTTGCTTAGAGGCTCGATCTAATGCGTCTCAAATTTCTTGGTTGATTGAAGCATCGGCTCAGTTTCTTTTAAGATCTTGTTGTAAATTTTCATCGATGCTGACCATTTCATAATTATTAGCTTGTTCTGCTAGTTTGTTTCTTAGTCCATTTACTTCGTTTTCTAATTCGTATACTTTTTGCAGTTGTTTTTCATATTGTTCTTTTTTTGATGTACAGCTTAATAAAGTCAAAATCATTGCTGCAATAATCACAATATTGTGTAATTTGTTTGATTTTTTTCATTTTTTTCATTCTATAAATGTGTTTATTATTTCCATGTTTTTTTGATAAGATAAATAAATTTACATTCATATGTATAAATATTTTTATAAAAAAGTCAATACATTTTAATTTTTTTTGTATTGACTTTAGTGTATATAGATTTTTAATCGATATTATTGCTTTTTAAGAGCAGATCATCGCATTCAATTATTTTGGTTGTTCATATATGCTAAAAATTTATCTTTATTTGCTATAATTGTTGGAAAGTTAGATAAATCTTGAGCTTTACCTGAAAAATCATTTGAAAAACTATCTGGATAATAAATTTTATTGTTATTTAATCTAGTAAAAACTAATTTGTTTCACTCGATAGAAAAGGGTTCATGTCATTTAGGTCATCAATTCTCAGAACGTCTATCTTGTTTTACTTGATTTAGTCGAGTTTCAGCCTGTTTGGCTTCTTCTTTGTTGTAAAACTCTATTCATGATTTTGAAAGGATTGGATAAGTGGTAGTTTCTAGACTTACTTTATTACTTTTTTCCCAACGTTTTGATAAATATTTTGCGAATTCATTAGCATTATTAGATCTTGAGAGTGTATCAATTTTTCCGATAGCTCATCATAGACCTCATGATAATACTCTAGTATCAAAATTAAAATTCCAACCTTCTGCATCATTAAAGTAAATTCATCTTCACATTTTACCAACTCAATTTTCTAAAATTGTTGTTGGTCATTTATACTGAAAAGGTGGCATATTTTTAGGTTGTTTTCATTTTTGGGATTCCAATATCTTGTTTGATAAATCGGCAACATTTAATAATTCAGATAAATCTGAAAATCTGATTCCATTTCAAAATCCTACAATTTCATTATTGTTTATATCGATTTTTGTTTCTTGTCATTTATGACTCGTTAAAATTAATAAATCATTTTCCATTTTTAGTGAAAAATCACTAAGAATCGGTTTTGTGTCAATATTTCTTTCATTATAAAACCTTACTATAGCTGTTTTTAGTTCAGATTTTTTCTGAGAATCTGATATAGATAAAGATTCAACCTGATCTTCTAAAGCCTTTATACTTTGCCTATCTTTTTTTCTATCGGTAAATGTTGTTTCATTATCTGGAAGAAACCAATTTTCTTTCAATTGATTAGGATCAAATTCTCATTCTTGTTTCAAATAATCATCTATTTCTTTTTCAAATGCAGGATTTCTCTTTTTTCACTGTGACTTCATCCATAATTCAAATGATGTTTTTTTGTCTGTTAATTTTATAGCTTCATTAAATATTACAATATCGTTACCAGTATTTTCAGTAATTCATAATTTAGCTAAGAAAGCTTTTCGTTCATTTTCATTATACTGATTCGCATTAAATGTATTCTTAAACTCATTGGCTAATGCTGAATTATCCTTATTTAATCTATCATAAGTGGTTGTATACCACTGTCTTCGCGAATTTTGATCTGAAAAAGTTTGCTGAAGAGATTTCACATCTCTAACTGTATAATTTTGTGGAAAGATAGTCATTCATAAAACTCCAGGAGCCATTTGTTCATACACTTCAGGACTACCATTTTTCAAAAACCATAAACAATTTGAAGTTCTATACCATAATTCTCAAAAATCAGCTTTTCAACTTAATATATCTCATAATAAAGAAAATCAATCTTTTCAAAGTAACAATTGTGGAGCGAAATAAATTCAAGCTAATCCAGCAGCTTTCCATCATAGATTACGTTCTCACTTTTCGTTTTTTCCAAAAAACCATTTTCAAATCCTATAAATAGCATAAATTCAACTAGTAGCGATTGCTATGTTTGTTAAATTTGATACTTGTTCTGGCTTTGCATTCGGGAAAGCTTTTATCAATGTGTTTTTTAGCCAACCTAAGACTCATCAAGTTTTATAAGCAGTCTTTCAGTCAATTTTTCAGTAATTATCTACACTCTGGGTATATCTTCATCCACGAGTTTGAATACATCTATGTACTTGATCAGTTAAACCATATTTTTCGAAATATGGATCCAATTGTAATCTACGCATTTGACATATTGTTATTTGATTATCAGAAAGGGAATTGTTTGCGATTGCTTGTATAAATTCTCTAGCTCTATTTTGATTATTGTCTATTCTTTTTAAGAAATCGGTATCATTAAGTGCTGCATTTAACTTGGAATTATATTCAATGTGATGATGATCCACCTTGTTTCATTTTTTTACTTGTTCTATGGATTGATTTGGCCATGGTGCAGTGTTTGAAGATTTTCACATTTGTCATTCTTTTATATCAAATTCTATTTGTTGTCTCCATTGAAACCGTTTATTTTTTAATTCTTCAATTTCTGATGCGGAAATAGAGACAGTTAATGGAGCTTTGTCTGGATTTTTTTTATTTAATTTATTTTTTTGTTTAATTTCATGTTCGAGCATTCTTTTTTTATCACTTATTATGTCTTTGTATTGTTTTAATTTTGCTTTTGCTGTTTTTAATGTTTCTTTTCATGATTTGTTTAATCATCTCTTATATTTTGCAGTGCTTGTACATCATTCTATTTCAAAAATTAATTGAGATAATGCTTTATCGTATCATTCATAACTATCTAACTTTAGATTTTTTTGATCTAGTTGAGAAGTTGATTGAGCTTCTGGTTGAGATGTTGATTCAGTAGTTGATTGTCCAGAAGTTGGTTTAGTAGTTGGTTGTCCAGAAGTTGGTTCAGTAGTTGATTGTCCAGAAGTTGGTTCAGTAGTTGGTTGTTCAGAAGTTGGTTCAGTAGTTGATTGTCCAGAAGTTGGTTCAGTAGTTGGTTGTCCAGAAGTTGGTTCAGTAGTTGGTTGTCCAGAAGTTGGTTCAGTAGTTGATTGTCCAGAAGTTGGTTCAGTAGTTGGTTGTCCAGAAGTTGGTTCAGTAGTTGATTGTCCAGAAATTGATTTAGTAGTTGACTGTTCAGTTGTTGATTCAGTAGTTGACTGTTCAGTTGTTTTACGTAGAGTAACTAACTCTGCGTTGATTGATGCAATTTGTTGTTCATAATTTTTTGCATTTTTTCTAAGAGCTTCGACTTCAGCCATTAATTCTTCGATGAGCTCAGTTTTTTTACTTTCGTTTTCAAGTCTAGCATATTCTAATTGACTTGTTTTTTTGCTAAGTTCATCTTTAGTATGTTTTAATTCTTGTTCAGTATTTTCTAGCTCTTTTTGCTTAGCTCTAAATTCATCTAAAGTTGGCATATTAAACACAACAACATATAAAATTTCTACACTAATTATAATCAAAAATTAAAAAAAAGTCAAAAAAACTCGGACTTTTTTATTGATATAATAGGATTTTGATGTTTATTTTTTTCAAATGATTAAATCTCAGGTATGTATTGATTTATCATATAATGGTATGATGCTTATATCGAAAAAACATTTTTTAGCAACTTCTGAAATTTCATCAGTAGAGCGTTTATATTGTTGTATTTTGAATTTTTTTTGGTTGATGGATCGTTCAAATTCTCTTCTTTGAAAAAAGTGTCATATAAAAATCTGACCATCATTTGATAGAATACGGTATGTTTCACTGAAAAAGTTTTCTATGTTGTTTATATGTTCGAGAGTGAAAAAACAAAAAGCTAAATCAAAAGAATTATCTTCAAATGGAAAAATTTCTTCTAGATTTATTATCTTTTTTTTTGCTTCTTTTGGATATTTTTCCAACATTTTCTCGGAAATATCGCAAGCTGTGATTTCACTATGAGGAAGTGAGTTTAATACAGGAAACATTCTACCATCTCATGCTCATAAATCTATTATTTTAAAAATTTTTCATCTTGGTAAAAAGCGTAAAAATTCAATATGGTAAAATGAGTTTAAGTGTTTATGAGATTGTCAGTATTGTCAAGCTACCGCATTGTATCATTCTTTTGGTCATCGAATCTCAACGTGTTTACTATCATATCACATGCTTTTTATTTTTAATGTAAATGGATTTTTCGTCTGGTTTAGAATGATAACGACAAAAATTAGAAAAACTTTTTTTCTTTGTCTGATTTATTGTTTTTTTTAATTTTTTCTTCTATTGTTTCATCCGGATTTGAGAGGTATTCATTTAATTCTTGGGTTTTTTCACTAGCTTTTTTTATGTGAACATAATAAGTTGATAATTCTGAAACAACTTCGTTTAACTCATCATTTTTATCAAGAAGCTCTGTAGTTTTTTCTTTGAGAATTTGATTTTGTAGTGTATATTCATCTAATTCTCATTGTAAATATTGGATTTGGTTGTTGGCTTCTTTTAGATGTGAACGTAATTCATTGATGGTATCTTTATATTCATAGCGAAGATAGAAAAAGAAATATCATAAAACAATTCATAAAACACATGATAATATGCACGTTATCAGCATTGTATTAGAAAAGATATAAATGCAACGCTAAATTTATATTTTCTATTCTTAAAGTCAAAAGAAAATAGGATGATACTCTTTGCAAAAATATAGATTAATAATAGATATATCCAATAATTCCAGCACGACTTGTTGATTCAATTCTTTGTGTTACTACAAATTTTCCTGCGTAGTTCATATCTTCTACAAGCATTTTTGAATTATCTCAATTATAAGGATATTGTCTTACAATTCATACATGACCAGCAGAAGAACGTAAATTACTATACACTATAATTGAACCAGCACGAGGAGTCTTGGATACTGTGTATCCAGCAGCTTTTGCTGCACTATACCACGTTGAAGCATTTCCTCCGAAAGGTCTTTCTTGAGTTCATTCTGATGTATATCTAAAGATTGAAGGAACTTGAGTGGCTACATACCATGTACAATATCCACGATAGAATCCATTATTAATATTGGCATTATATGTCCATTTCTTAATTATTTTGCTTGAACTAGATGAAGATGTGATAGTCGCTGTAGAACCTCAATTATTTGTAGTAGATGTCTTCGTCGTATTGTTTTTGGTAGTAGTTGTGGTTTTAGTGGTAGTTTTTGGTTTAGGTTTAACTACAGGTATGCTCAAATCTGGTTGAGCTTTATCTATAAATCCTGGAATATTATTAGCTTTTTCTTCTGAAAGATTAATGAAAATTTCTTGTCCTTCATAAAGGATTTCACTATCATCAGTAATATAGTTCAATGTCATCAGATCCTTTAGATCTAATCCGTACTTATTTGCAAAGACTTTAATATTTTGATTTTCTCTAACCTTATAAAGAATTCAGTCTTCTTCATTCGTTACCACAATTTTTTGTCATGGTTTTATATTAGAGATTCAATTAATCTTCTTAAGATTTGAAACCGTCGTTCAGAATTCTGTGGCTATAGACTCAAACGTGTCTCATTCCTGAACAATATACTGCACTACGGCTGTGTCATTTGTTTCATCCATTGATACACTCATCGCATCTAGATTGATAGAAACATCTTTGGATGTGTCTGAGACAAAGGTTGGATTTACATATTGTAAATCTGCTGGTGTACAACATCTATCTGCTACTGAAACAACGACACCGAATATAAGTAGACAAAGAATAGTTAGAAAGATTCTTGTTTTACTTACTTTATGAGTTCTAGTCATACAATCAAATAACATAAATGGCGGAGGGGGTGGGATTCGAACCCACGAACCGAATACTCGGTTAACAGTTTTCAAGACTGCCGCGTTCAACCGCTCTGCCACCCCTCCAC
>Ga0247611_10007398_pt1 | contig 13823 bp, 11 predicted proteins | sample 177DNAGHGhighgp2_FD_192422 | JGI IMG/M metagenome (GOLD analysis project Ga0247611, IMG submission 192422) | Sheep rumen microbial communities from Palmerston North, Manawatu-Wanganui, New Zealand - 1770 DNA GHGhigh gp2 | ecosystem: Host-associated > Mammals > Digestive system > Stomach > Rumen...
TACCCGACTTCAAAGCCTACTTCGACACCTACGCCCGTCACCTGCGCCTGCGCCCCGGCCAGACGCTTCACTTCGAACTGGGACGTGCCGTCGTGGCACAGTGTGGCTCCCTCATCACGCGTACATTATATATCAAGGAAGGTGCCACGAAGAAGTTCGCCATCGTCGATGCCGGTTTTACCGACCTCATCCGTCCCGCCCTCTATCAGGCCTACCACAAGATTGAGAATATCAGCAGCGAGGAACCGGCAGAAGCCTACGACGTTGTGGGTCCCATCTGTGAGTCGACTGATGTCTTCGCCAAGCAGATAGACCTCAACAAAGCCAAGCGTGGCGACCTGCTCGCCATCCGTTCTGCAGGTGCCTATGGAGAGATTATGGCATCGCAATACAACTGCCGAGCACTACCAAAGGGATACATGAACGACAACCTTTAAACAATTCGTAATCAATAAACTATGAAACTGAATGACATTCTAAGCGGTCAGATAAATACCGCAGAATGGGAAGCAAAAGGTTATGAGCTCCCAAAATTTGACATCAAAGCTGTACGCGAGAAAACAGCCAAGGAACCCACGTGGGTTCACTTCGGCGGCGGAAACATTTTCCGCGCCTTTCCGGCCGCCATTCTGAACGATGCGCTGAACACGGGCAAGTACGACCGTGGCGTCATCGTGGCCGAGACTTTCGACTTCGAAGTCATCGACAAGGCCTACGCGCCTTACAACAACCTGTCGCTCTGCGTCAACCTTTGCTCCGACGGGTCTATCGAGAAGAAGGTTATTGCCAGCGTTACTGAGGCCCTGAAGGCCGACGTGCAGTTTGAGGACTGGAACCGTCTGGTGGAGATTTTCAAGAATCCCTCTCTCCAGATGATATCATTCACCATCACCGAGAAGGGCTACACCTTCAACGAGGCCGATCTAGCTCGCGGTATGCAACCGATGTTTGCCATGGGTAAGGTGTGCGCCCTGCTTTACGAGCGCTTCAAGGCAGGTGAACTGCCCCTCACCGTGCAGTCGATGGACAACTGCTCACATAATGGCGACAAGGTGAAGGCCGGCGTCTTTGCCTATGCAGAGCGTTGGGCGAAGGACGGACTCGTCCCCGCCGCCTTCATTGACTACCTGAAGAATGAGCAAAAGATCACCTTCCCTTGGTCAATGATTGACAAGATAACGCCGCGTCCTCACGAAAAAGTGAAGGAACTGCTGGCACAAGACGGCTTTGAGGACAACAACTATATCGAAACCGAGAAGCACACTTTTACTGCTCCGTTTGTAAACGCAGAGGAAGTGCAGTATCTGGTTATCGAAGACAACTACACCAACGGTCGTCCCCCACTCGACCTCGGCGGTGCTCTCTACACCACCCGCGAGACGGTGGACAAAGTGGAAACGATGAAAGTGACGACCTGTCTCAATCCGCTCCACACGGCAATGTCTATCTACGGTTGCATGTTGGGCTACACGCTTATCTCGGCTGAGATGAAAGATGACGACCTGCGTGCCTTCATCCAAAAGATTGGCTATATGGAGGCGATGCCTGTGGTGGTAGACCCGGGCGTGCTGAACCCATACGAGTTTATTGGCGCCGTCATTAACCGCCGACTGCCCAATCCGTTCATGCCTGATGCTCCTCAGCGTATTGCGATGGACACGAGCCAGAAGCTGCCAATCCGTTTCGGCGAGACTCTGAAGAAGTATATTGCTCGCGGACTGGACAAGAACAACCTCGTACTGATTCCCCTCACACTGGCAGGCTATGCCCGCTATCTGAAGGGCATCAAGGACGACGGCACACCATTCGACTGCTCACCAGACCCCATGCTCGAAGAGTTACAGGCCATCGTTGCTCCGCTGGAGATTGGCAAGGCTAATCAAGATTGGAGCTGCCTGAAAAAGCTGTACAGCCGTAAGGACGTTTTCGGACTGGACCTCTATGAGGCCGGACTTGGCGAACAGATTGAAGGCATGGTCAAGGAGCTATATGCTGGCAACGGTGCCGTTCGCGCCACGCTGCACAAATATGCAGCCGCCAGATAAGGTCATACATAGCTGCCAAGCAAGATTGGTAGTTAAAAAAATATAAAAGCATTGTCTTTCATCGAGGGCAATGCTTTTTTCTTGCTGAAAATCAGTAACTTTGCAGCCGCTTTGTCCCAAAAGGGACAGATAGGATGCGGAACAGACGCTGCTCCTATGGATTATTAACCAATAAAAACGACCCGGTAAACGTCTGTCCAGGTCATCGCCCCATTCGAGAGAAGGGGCACGAAATTAAACATTATGTCAGAATTAACAAAGAACGTACAGCCGCTCGCAGATTTCAACTGGGACGAGTTCGAGAATGGTACCGTAGCTAACGTCAGCAAGGAAGAGCTTGACAAGGCTTACGACGAGACCCTGAACAAGGTTGCAGACCACCAGGTGGTTGAGGGCACCGTCATCTCCGTCGACAAGAAGGAAGTTGTTGTCAACATTGGCTACAAGAGCGACGGTATCATCCCCGCCAGCGAGTTCCGCTACAACCCCGATCTGAAGATTGGCGACAAGGTTGAAGTTTATGTAGAGAACGCTGAGGACAAGAAAGGCCAGCTCGTGCTGTCGCACAAGAAGGCTCGTCTGTCTAAGTCTTGGGATCGTGTCAACGAAGCCCTTGAGAGCGAGGCTATTATCCAGGGTTACATCAAGTGTCGCACGAAGGGTGGCATGATTGTCGACGTATTCGGCATCGAGGCCTTCCTGCCCGGCTCACAGATTGATGTTCACCCCATACGCGACTACGACCAGTTCGTAGGCAAGACCATGGAGTTCAAGGTTGTGAAGATCAACCAGGAGTTCCGCAACGTTGTTGTCTCTCACAAGGCTCTTATCGAGGCTGAACTGGAGGCACAGAAGAAGGAAATCATTTCTAAGCTCGAGAAGGGTCAGATTCTCGAGGGTACCGTTAAGAATATTACCAGCTACGGCGTATTCGTCGACCTGGGTGGTGTTGACGGACTCATCCATATCACTGACCTCAGCTGGGGCCGTGTTGACGATCCCAAGAAGGTTGTCGAGCTCGACCAGAAGATCAATGTTGTTATCCTCGACTTCGACGACGAGAAGAAGCGCATCGCTCTCGGCCTGAAGCAGCTCACTCCGCATCCCTGGGATGCTCTGGATGCTGAGCTCAAGGTTGGCGACCACGTCAAGGGTAAGGTTGTCGTTATCGCAGACTACGGCGCATTCGTTGAAATCCAGCCCGGCGTTGAGGGTCTGATCCACGTCAGCGAGATGTCTTGGAGCCAGCACCTGCGTTCAGCTCAGGAGTTCCTGAAGGTTGGCGACGAGGTAGAGGCTGTCATCCTGACTCTCGACCGCGACGAGCGCAAGATGTCTCTCGGCATCAAGCAGCTGAAGGAAGATCCGTGGGAGGCTATCGAGACGAAGTATCCCGTTGGTTCTAAGCACAACGCCAAGGTTCGCAACTTCACCAACTTCGGTGTATTTGTTGAGCTGGAGGAGGGTGTCGACGGTCTGATCCACATCAGCGACCTCTCTTGGACCAAGAAGGTGAAGCACCCCTCAGAGTTCACACAGGTTGGCGCTCCTATCGACGTTGTCGTTCTCGACATCGACAAGGAGAACCGTCGTTTGTCTCTCGGCCACAAGCAGCTGGAGGACAACCCCTGGGATGTATTCGAGGAGAAGTACACCGTTGGTTCTGTTCACACTGGTAAGATCACTGAGCTCCTGGAGAAGGGTGCCGTTGTTTCTCTGGACGAGAACGTCGAGGGCTTCGCTACACCTAAGCACCTCCAGAAGGAGGACGGCACACAGGCCCAGCAGGGCGAGGAGCTGCCCTTCAAGGTGATTGAGTTCAACAAGGACAGCAAGCGTATCATCCTGAGCCACAGCCGCACCTTCGAGGATCCCGCACGCGAGGAGAAGAAGGCTGCTGCCAAGAAGGCTCCCCGTGCCAAGAAAGAGGATGCTCCGAAGATTGAGAACGTCGCTGCAAGCACAACGCTGGGCGATCTCGACGTTCTGGCCAACCTCAAGGCACAGATGGAGAAGAGCGAGTAATTTGACAGTTGCCGTTGGCAATTGACAATAGAAAAACGCTAGATAAGGGCGGTAAGGTGTGTTTTTTACACCTTACCGCCTATTTTTTATCCCTTTTCTTTTGCCGTTTCAAAAATAAGTCGTAATTTTACACCCAAATTATCAACAATAACAATATTTTAGTACTAAAAACCGTAACAATGAAAAACCTGAAAGGTACTTTTCTAGCTATGGGCGTTGCAGCAGCAATGCTCTCTGCTTGTGCTGGTGGCCAGGAGGCTTCTCAGCTCACGGCATCGGGTCTGAACCCTGCCAAGTTTGACACCATCATCAACGGTGACACCGTGAAGCTCTTCACTCTGAAGAACAAGAACGGCATGGAGGTATGCATCACCAACTACGGCGGTCGTATCGTCAGTCTGATGGTCCCCAACAAGGACGGCCAGTTCACGGATGTCGTACTGGGCTTCGACAACATCGCCCAGTATGCTGACACGCTGAACTCACCCTCTGACTACGGTTCAAGCGTTGGTCGTTATGCCAACCGCATCAAGGGCGGCACTTTCAACCTGAACGACAGCGCCTACCAGTTGAAACTTAACGACGGTCCTAACTGCCTGCATGGCGGCGGCACCACCGGTTGGATGAACCAAGTCTACAAGGCTGAGCAGATTGACGAGCAGACACTGAAGCTGACCATCGTCGCCCAGGACGGCGAGAACGGTTTCCCCGGCACCGTCACAGCTATCACCACCTACAAGGTGACAGATGACAACGTGCTGGATATGACTTGGGAGGCTACCACAGACAAGGAGACCATCATCAACCAGACCAACCACAACTACTATAACCTGAGCGGCGACTTCACGCAGGCTGCCTACGACCAGGTACTGTATGTCAACGCAGACAACTTCACTCCCAGCGACAAGCTGTATATCCCCACGGGTGAAATTAAGTCGGTTGAGGGCACCGCTATGGACTTCCGTACGCCGCACGCTATCGGCGACAGCATCAACTCGCAGTTCGACCAGATTCAGAACGCTACAGGCTACGACCATAACTACTGCCTGAACACCTATAAGGACGGTAAGGGCGACGACACACAGGTTTGTGCTTCTCTCTACAGCCCCAAGACAGGTATCTTCATGGAGATGTACACCAACGAGCCCGGCGTACAGGTCTACAGCGGCAACTTCCAGGGTGTTGGCAAAGATGCCGACATCATCCGCAAGCACGGCATCAAGTACCCCAAGCACGTCAGCGTATGTCTTGAGAGCCAGAAGTACCCCGACAGCCCCAACCATCCCGAGTGGGCAAGCCCCGTTCTGAAGCCGGGCGAGAAGTACTTCAGTCACGCCGCTTACAAGTTCTCTGTAAAGTAAGTTTTTTGACGAGTCAATAATCTAAAATTAAAAATAATAAAACATTCAACCAATGGACAAAATTTTCGAGGCGCTTAGCAACAATGGCTTTGCTATGGCCGACTATATGGTCTTTATCGTGTACATCATCATTCTTGTGGGCATGGGACTGTTCCTGTCGCGCACCAAGAAGGGTGAAGAGAAATCATCAACAGACTACTTCCTGGCTGGTAACACCCTGACGTGGTGGGCCGTGGGTGCATCACTCATTGCTGCCAACATCTCAGCCGAGCAGTTCATCGGCATGTCGGGTTCTGCCTTCGCATCAGGTATTGCCCAGGCTGCCTACGAGCTGATGGCCGCCGCCACACTGCTGGTAGTAGGTAAGTTCCTGCTGCCGCTGATGATTGAGAAGAAGATTTTCACTATTCCTCAGTTCCTGCGTGAGCGCTACAACTGGGGTGTAGGCTTCGCCTTCTCTCTGCTGTGGCTGTTCCTCTACGTCTTCGTCAACCTGACCTCTGTAGCATGGCTCGGTGCACTGGCTATCCAGCAGATTCTGGGTCTGCCTACCGATATGGTTATCAACGTTGCCGGTATGGAGATTGACCAGGTTCGTATGTGCATCATCCTGTCACTGTTCATCATTGCAGGTATCTACTCTATCTACGGTGGTTTGGCCTCTGTTGCCTGGACCGACGTGATGCAGGTGACCTTCCTCGTTGGCGGTGGTTTGATTACTGCTTATGCAGCTCTCTCTGTCATCGGTGCCGAGATGGGTATCGGTGGTGCCTGGGACGCGCTCGTACATATTAAGGATTATCTGGCTTCTATCGACGGCGACAAGCACTTCAACCTCGTTGTTACGCGTAATGAGGAACTCTATCCTGTCATCAACGGCGTTGTCGATGGTGCTGGTAACATTGTTCAGAAGGAAGATCCGTTCTTCACCAATCCTGGCATCGTACTGATCTTCGGTGCTCTGTGGCTGACCAACCTGGGTTACTGGGGCTTCAACCAGTACATCATTCAGAAGGGTCTGGCTGCCAAATCGCTCGACGAGGCTAAGAAAGGTATGGTATTTGCTGCCTTCCTGAAGATTCTGATTCCTTTCATCGTATGTATCCCTGGTGTTTGCGCCTTCTATATCATGAACTCTCCCGAGTGCGACAGTTTGCGCGAGACACTGGCTGGTTCTATCAGCCGTTCGGACGATGCTTATCCCTTCCTGATTCGTAACTTCACACCGACCGTCGTCAAGGGTCTGTCGTTTGCTGCTCTGGCTGCCGCCGTCATCTCGTCGCTGGCATCTATGTTCAACTCCACCTCTACCCTCTTCACGATGGATATCTACAAGCAGTTCATCAACAAGAACGCCTCTGAGAAGAAGCTGGTGAACGTTGGTCGTATGACCTCTGTCTGCGCTCTGATTATCGCTCTGATTGCCGTTTACCCGCTGATGGGTGGTATCGACCAGGCCTTCCAGTTCATTCAGGAGTACTCAGCCTTCGTCTATCCCGGCGTAGTAGTCATCTTCGGTCTCGGCTTGCTGTGGAAGCGTGCCAGCGGTACTGCAGCCGTTGTTTGCGCTATCGGCACCTTCGCCTTCTCTATTATCTACAAGTTTGCTTTCCCCGAAATGCCGTTCCTGGTACGTTCCGGCGTTGTATTCATCACGCTGGTCATCCTGTTCATATGGATTTCGCTGAAGAGCAAGAAGGCCGTTCCTGCCGACGAGCTTGACGAGCACACCATCAAGACTCAGCTGTTCTGGAGCCGCATCATGTTCATCGTTGCAGCTATCTCGTTCGTGCTCTGCATCGGCGGTTTCTTCAACGAGACCATGCACATCCACGGCTTCGAGGGAGCAATGATCTTCTTCGCTGCCATCACAGGCACCATCGGTATCTATCTGCGCTCTAACGCTCTGGACAAGGTTCAGGATCCGAAGCTGGTGGCTATCGACTTGAACATCTTCAAGACCGACCGCACCTTCAACATCGGTGCCATTGGCGTGATTGTCATTCTCACTATCCTCTATGTTGCCCTGTGGTAAGTCACTGAGAAGTTAAATGACAACGTATTATCAAGAATATCAAAAAGTCTTCCTGTCGGTTGACTGCATCATCTTCGGTTTCGATCACAGCAAGCTGAAGGTGCTCATCGGCCGACGCCAGATGGATCCCGGTCGCGGCGAATGGAGCCTCTACGGAGGCTTCGTCGCCGCGAGCGAGAACATCGACGAGTGTGCCAGTCGCACACTTTATGAACTAACGGGGCTTCGCAATCTGTATATGCGTCAGGTAGGCGCCTTCGGACAGGTTGACCGTGACCCCGGCGAACGTGTAGTGTCCGTAGCCTACTACACCCTTATCAACGTCAACGACTACGATGAGAAGCAGCTGACCGAGCACGGCTTGGAATGGGTTGACGTCAACGAACTGCCGCGACTCTACTCCGACCACAACAAAATGGTGTGCAAGGCTCTGAAACTGATGCGTCAGAAACTGCGCACGGAGCCAGTGGGCTTCCGCCTACTCCCCTCGCTGTTCACGCTGACGCAGTTACAACGTCTCTACGAGGCCGTCAAAGGCGAGGAATTGGACAAGCGCAACTTCCGCAAGCGCATCAAGGAGATGGACTTCATCGAGAAAACCGAACTCATCGACAAGACCAGCTCCAAGCGTGGCGCTTACCTCTATCGGTTCAACCGTCGTGCTTACGACGAAGATCCGAACTTTAAGCTCTAAACAGAGCTTCAAGCAATTGTTTATGAATAATTGATAACTCAAAATACTATGTTAGAAGAACTGAAAGAAAAAGTCTTCAAGGCAAATCTTGACCTCGTCAAGCATAACCTTGTCATCTTCACCTGGGGCAATGTCTCTGGTATCGACCGCGAAAAGGGCCTGGTAGTCATCAAGCCATCGGGCGTTGACTATGACGTCATGAAAGCATCTGATATGGTGGTTGTCGATCTTGACGGCAACGTTGTCGAGGGCGACCTCAACCCATCGAGTGACACACCGACACACCTGATTCTCTATAAGGCATTCCCCGAGTTGGGCGGTGTTGTGCACACACACTCAACCTACGCCACAGCGTGGGCTCAGGCCGGTCTTGACATCCCCAACATCGGTACGACACACGCCGACTACTTCCACGATGCCATCCCCTGCACGGGTGACATGACAGCCGACCAGATGGCCGAGTATGAGAAGGAGACGGGTGTAGTCATTGTCAACCGCATCGAGTCGGCAGGCATCAATCCCGTCCACACTCCTGGTGTACTGGTCAAGAATCATGGTCCCTTCTCATGGGGTAAGAATCCTGACAACGCCGTTTACAATGCCGTCGTCATGGAACAGGTGGCGAAGATGGCTTTTGTGGCCTATAACGTCAACCCCCATCTGACGATGAATCCCCTGCTCATTGAGAAACACTTCTCGCGCAAGCACGGACCCAATGCCTATTATGGCCAGAAAGGACAACAGCACTAATATCAACAAAAAATAAGAAGAAAACTATGTTTGAGAATTCAGAAATTTGGTGGGTAACCGGCGCACAGCTCCTTTACGGAGGCGACGCAGTGGTTGCCGTCGACGGACACTCCAAGGAGATGGTTGACGGGCTTAACAAGAGCGGCAACATCCCTGTCAAGATTGTATATAAGGGCACAGCCAACAGTTCGAAGGAGGTTGAGCAGATTATGCTGGCAGCCAATAACGACGAGAAGTGCGTAGGTATCATCACCTGGATGCACACGTTCTCGCCCGCAAAGATGTGGATTAAAGGCCTGCAGCAGCTGCAGAAGCCCCTACTTCACTTCCACACACAGTACAATGCCGAGATTCCCTGGAGCGACATCGACATGGACTTCATGAACCTGAATCAAAGCGCCCACGGCGATATTGAGTTCGGTCATATTTGCACCCGTATGCGTGTAGCCCGTAAGGTTGTCTGCGGCTACTGGCAGGACGAGAAGGCCCAGAAGCAGATTGCCGTCTGGGCTCGTGTAGCTGCCGGTGTTGCCGATGCTCACAACGTACGCTGTCTGATGTTCGGTATGAACATGAACAACGTGGCCGTGACCGACGGCGACCGCGTGGAGTTCGAACAACGTCTGGGTTACCACGTTGACTACTACCCCGTCAGCTCGCTGATGGAATACTTCAAACAGGTCACCGATGCAGAGGCCGACGCACTCGTTGAAGAGTACAAGAAGCTCTATACCATCAAGATTGACGAGAGCGGCGAGCAAGTGTATTGGGAGAAAGTGAAGAACGCCGCCAAGGCTGAAATTGCCCTGCGCCGCGTGCTGAAGGATGAGGGCGCAACTGCCTTTACCACCAACTTCGACGACCTGGGCGACGCAAACATCGACGATCCCAACTTCTGCGGCTTTGACCAGATTCCAGGCCTTGCCTCACAGCGTCTGATGCAGGAAGGCTACGGCTTCGGTGCCGAGGGCGACTGGAAGACCGCTTGCCTCTACCGCACGCTGTGGGTCATTCAGCAGGGCATGCCTACCGGCTGCTCGTTCCTCGAGGACTACACGCTCAACTTCGCTGGCGACCGCTCATCGTGCCTGCAGAGCCACATGCTCGAAGTCTGCCCGCTTATTGCCACCGACAAGCCCAAGCTCGAGGTTCACTTCCTCGGCATCGGCATCCGCAAGCAGCAGACTGCTCGTCTGGTGTTCACATCGAAGACTGGTGCCGGCATCAAGGCCACCGTCGTTGACCTTGGCAACCGCTTCCGTCTGATTTCTCAGGAGGTAGAGTGCATCGAGCCCAAGCCCATGCCTAAACTCCCCGTAGCCAGTGCTCTGTGGATTCCACAGCCTTCGTTCGAGGTAGGTGCAGCAGCATGGATTCTGGCCGGAGGTACTCACCACAGCGCCTTCTCCTACGACATTAACGAGGAGTACTGGGAAGACTTCGCCGAGATGCTGGGCATTGAGTATGTGAAAATCAACAAGCAGACCAACATTGCCGACTTCAAGCAGCAGTTGCGCAACAACGAGATGTACTACATGCTCAACAAGGCTTTGAAGTAATCACACACCCTCAAACATAAAGAGTAGCGACTCCTTCATTGGAATCGCCACTCTTTTTATATATCATCTACAGTTCCTGTGCGCGATGCTTTAGTTCCTCCTCATATTCTTTTTCAGTTTCAGGATGCGGCGGACACTCTGGTCAATGCGTTTCTCGCTGATGGTGCCATTCTCAACGGCAGCAATGACGGCGTCAAACGCTTCAATAAAGTTCTGCGGTCCAAGAACGATGTCGACACCAGCCAGTATACAGCCTACAGCAGCCTCTGCGCTGTTGTACTGCTGCGTAATAGCTCCCATCTCCATAGCATCGGTTACGATGATATTCTGGTAGCCCAGCTCTCCACGCAACTTATCCTGCAGGACAACCGACGACATCGTGGCAGGCTGCTCCGTTCCCGTAACGTTGGGAGCGGCAATGTGGGCAGTCATAATGAGCTGACATCCCCACGCGATGCCAGCCTTGAAGGTCACCATCTCGCAGTTGACCATCTCGGCCCATGTCTTCGTCGATTGGGCATAGCCATAGTGAGTGTCGGCCTTCGTGTCGCCATGACCAGGGAAGTGCTTGATGCAGCCCGTAACGCCGGCATCCTTCAGACCCTGCAGGTAGTTGGTCACCATCGGTGCAGCCACTGCGGGATCGCTACTGAAGGCACGTTTGCCAATAACAATGTTCTCTGGATTGGTATTCACGTCAGCCACAGGTGCAAAGTCGATGTCGAAGCCGTAGCGGTGCAGATAGGTGCCGATGGTGTTGCCGCAATAGTAGGCATTGGCAGGATTGCCCGTCTGGCCGATGGAATCCATCGACTCAAACTTCTCCACATTGAAATTGGCGTTTTTCCCGATACGTGCCACACGTCCACCCTCCTCGTCAATACAGAGCAGGGGCGAACCATTCAGAGCACGTATCTGTGACACAAAGGCCGCCAGCTGTGCCTCATCATTGATGTTGTGAGCATAGAGGATGATACCGCCTACAGGATAATTCCTGTTTACGGCCAGCATCATGGCGTTCACAGCCTGCAGCTTTATTTTTGTAAGGTCAACCGTACTGGCATCTATTCCACCTGTATGACCATAATGAATAGTGGTGTCTAGGACTTCGGGGCGCACGTAGAAGAGCTGTCCCACCTTCTCGCGCAATGTCATCCGTTGCAGCTGAAGCTCCACATCGTCAACCTGTGTTTCTTTCTCATCATCGTTAGAACACGATGTTACCATAAGGCCGCATGTCAGGATGACGGCCAGCATCCATAGAAAATTCTTTCTCATTACTTAACTAAACTGTTCTTCTCGGCAAAGGTAATAAGAAATAAGGAACTGAGCAAGGAAAAACAGTTTTTTTGACCAAAAACATTGAACCGACAATGCATTGAACCGACAAATAACCTGCCGAAAATTTCATGCTTTCGTCTTTTTTCTTTATCTTTGCAGCTAATACCTAAAACCTCTGCCACAGTTTGGCGCACCTTTAGTGTACTTTTGCGGAAAAAACAAATAATATGGTTAACAACGACAGAGGCCAGAGCCTCACTAGCAAATACGTCTGGGTGATAGAAACCATCTATCGCCATGAGAAGATTACGTTTAAGGAACTGAACGAAAAATGGCTTCGCGACACTGACATCAGCAGAGGTGTGGAGATTCCCAAACGCACCTTTGACAACTGGCGTTATGTTATTTGGGACATGTTCGGCATCAATATCGTCAATGAGAATCGTGGTGAGTATCGCTACTATATTGAGAACGTGGAGGACATCAGCAAGAACGGCCTTCGATCTTGGCTCTACAACACGTTCTGTGTGAGCAATGCGTTGGCAAACAGCCAAAGCATCAAAGACCGCATCCTTCTAGAGTTTGTACCATCAGGTCAAAAATATCTGCAACCCATCATTGAGGCCATGAAGGAGAACCGCGTAGTCAACATAACCTATCACAGTTATTGGAAGGACGAGGAGAACAACTTCGACGTGCAGCCCTACTGCGTGAAGTTGTTTCGTCAGCGCTGGTATATGGTTGCCCGTAGCACCTATACATATTATTATGAGAAGGGGCCACGCATCTACTCATTAGACCGCATTCAACATCTTCACACAACCGACGAGACCTTCGAGCTACCCAAAGACTGGAGTGCTGAGGAATACTTCGACGGTTGCTTCGGCATTATTGCCGACCAGAGAATCAAACCTCAAGACGTGAGGCTGAAAGTATCGGCAGGACAAGCCAATTACATCCGCGATTTGAAAATACATGATTCACAGGAAGAGATAGAGAAGAACGAAGAATACAGCATTTTCAAATATCATCTGCGGCCATCGTTCGACTTCATGCAGGAAATCCTTTGGAATGGCGAAGACATGGAAGTGCTCGAACCCGAGTGGCTTCGCAAGGAGATGGCAGGTAAGATAAAGAGAATGTGTAATAAATACGAGGAGATATAGGTATGTTAGATTTTGCAGCTATAGATTTCGAAACAGCCAACAACGAGCGTAGCTCCGTTTGTTCCGTGGGCGTTGTCATTGTCAGGAACGGCGAGATCGTCGATTCCTTCTATTCGCTCATACAGCCAGAGCCCAACTACTATAACTACTGGTGCAGCCAAGTGCATGGACTGTGCCGGAAAGATACTGAGGAAGCCCCCGTTTTCCCAAAGGTATGGGCACAGATAGAACCACTTATCGAAGGTCTGCCCCTCGTGGCCCACAACAAGCCCTTCGACGAAGGCTGTCTGAAAGCCGTATTTCGTGTCTATCAGATGGACTACCCCGATTATGAGTTCTACGACACCCTGTGCGCTTCGCGTCGCTATTTCAAGTATCTGCCCAACCACCAGCTTCACACCGTAGCAGCAGAGTGTGGTTATCAACTGGAGAACCATCACCATGCCCTCGCTGATGCTGAGGCCTGCGCCTGGATAGCAAGGGAAATCCTGTAGTTATAAACCTTTCAACACCACATAATTATCATCATCTTATTTCTAAAAAGAACAGAAAGAATAATGATGAATTGAGAATTATTTCATATCTTTGCAAAATCAATAACGACCATAGACCTATGAGCAAAGTCTTTAGGATCACCCCAAAGCGCATCAAGCGCATCAATGGACAGGTGCTGACACCAGACATGTCTATTACCGTGACCACCCGGTCGCACACCACTACCCCGTTCTATAACGGAGCGAAGGAAATACAAGAGCAGTACATGCGTATGTTTCAGTTTGACTACAAGAAAGCATGCTGTTCGGCCAGTGATTTTGAATTTGAGAAGTTGGACTAAAATACAAAGGAATTATGATTAACAATGACTCCATTCGTTCAATCGTTGACAAACTGAATGAAAGCTATTTTG
>Ga0247611_10007399_pt1 | contig 13821 bp, 4 predicted proteins | sample 177DNAGHGhighgp2_FD_192422 | JGI IMG/M metagenome (GOLD analysis project Ga0247611, IMG submission 192422) | Sheep rumen microbial communities from Palmerston North, Manawatu-Wanganui, New Zealand - 1770 DNA GHGhigh gp2 | ecosystem: Host-associated > Mammals > Digestive system > Stomach > Rumen ...
CATATTTTATTACACATTTTACAGCAATATGGGAATCAAATAATTGACTCTTACAGAAGGAAGCTTTACGAAGGTGGATCAAACGCTACTGGTTTACTTGGTAACTCTTTAACAACTCAAGTTAATGCTGAAGATGGCATCTATGAAGTAACTCTACAAATTCAAGACTACTGAAAGTATCTGGAATATGGTAGATTACCGGGAACTTTCCCAAACATAGATGCCATAAGAAAGTGAATTCAAGTAAAGCCAGTAATTCCAACAGTTCAATCAAATGGAAAGATTCCTACTTTAGAGCAATTGACTTTTTTGATCTCTAGAAAGATTGCGAGAGATGGGATAGAACCTAGATACTATCTCAATAACACATTAGATGAAATTGATCTTACTCCTTTAGAGGAAGGTATTACAAGATCACTTGAAAACAAATTAGATAATGAATTAAGACAATTATAATATGGCACAAGACAATACTACATTTGTCCCTGATCCTTATGATGGAGGATTAGTTATCCTTCCACAAACAAACGTAGTTCCAAAACAAGGTGGTTCCTTCTGGTATAAATTAGCTATAGATAAACGTAGGTCTTCTAACTGGTCTTATACTGTTACTGGTGCTGAGAAAATAACCAATATGGAAACCAATGAAGTTGGAGTCTACTTTACTGAAAATACAACTGGGCAAGATAGAGTTGCTACTTGTAAATTAACGGTTAATGAATATGCTACTGGAGTAAAGTATTCCAATGAATGAACTGTTACGCAAAAGGCAACTGATGACTACTATTTTTCCAATAAGATTAATCCAATAGATGACACTCTTTCTGGCGATGGTGGGAATGCTACTTTCTATGTAAGGACAAACGACAATTCATCTAATTTTAGTGTAGCTGGATATGCAATTAATAGAACTGGTTATACAGTGTCTAAAATTGAATCTAATTTAAATCCAGTTTATACTCCACATACTACTAGAAGATTTGCTACTATAGCTGACTTTAAAGCAGCTTCACAAGCTGGAGAATTGACTTTTGGTGAATGGGTTTATGTTGATGGTGTTGTAGATGGTACTCCTACTAAAAACAGTTATGGTGTTAAACTTCCAAAGTTTGTAACTTCTGGAACTACCTCTCCTTATTTGATTGTATCTGATATATATGATTTAGGAAACTATCCGTTTACGGATTCCAATTATACAGAAGCTGCAAACATAACTACAATTGGATTTAGATACTTATCAAGTTGGAGGACTGGAAACTATTATGAAATAGATAGATATAGTGTCTGCAAGAATTCAAGATGCTATTATTATACTCCATTTGCTTACACTAAAGGTGGTGTAACAACTCCTGCTGGATTTAGAGACGCAGATATTAATGCAAATGCTGATTATTTACCTCCAGTTCCCGGCCAAAGTGGTTACGATGTTACTGTAACTTTACCTGAAAATGAGCAAGGTGGGGAACTTGAAAACTGAGTTTTCGTAAATAGTGGAAATAAATCTGCTGGTGTGATAGTGAAGCAAGCTGTTCCAGTTGGTAGCTTATCTGTTGAATATCCAGAAATGACTCTTCCTGCTAATGGAAACAGAACTTATCTTAACGAAGTAACACATAATCACATTGATTTTGTAAACCTTTCGTTAACTCATAATAGTGGTGCTTTTGACATTCGTTTGATTCAGCAAGATAACAAAACATACATTAGGGTATATACCAACGATGGAATTATTGGTGAAGATACTCCTATAACAGATACAATAACTCTTACTGGAACTGATGGACAAGGAAATGTATCAACAATTGAAATTCCAATTACTCAAACGATTGAAGATGCTTTTTTTGCAACATATCCTTTTGGAACTAGCACAAATCCAGTTCAAATAAGTTGGAGAGGTGAAACTAAGTCTTTTGTACTTAATAATGATCCGGTTTCAGGGCATCCAGCATTCACTTCTTATCATATTTCCGAAGTAACTAGAGTCTCTTGGTATATTGATAGACAAGAAGTTGATTTACCTTATACTGCTGAATGGGTTGATGGTAAAATACAATTAAATATCACATTCCCAAGAAATAACTCTTATGATGCAAAACTTGCAAATCTTTATATAACTGCAAAGGATAATTTTGTACCTTCTTCTACCGTTTATATGGATCCTTCTTGTTATGTACAACTTGAAGGTGTTCCGGTTGGTTCTATTGAATTTACTGACTCTGAAAAATGGGTTAATTCTCAAACTTGGAATAATAATACGTTTTATGGTAGTGCTACTTTTACAGCAACTGATGTAGATTTAGATACTTTATCTATAAGTGTATCTGGAGATTCTATACTATCTTCGTATAGAATAGGCAATGATAAGAACTACATTTGGTATTATGTAAGGCCAAATAACACAGAGGTAGAGTTAACTGAAACTATTACAGTTAGTGCTACAGACTTTGGAGGAACTGTTAGAAGTGGACAAATAACTATTAGACAGTATAAAGCTAGTGATGGTTGATATTTCCACTTTATATCTCCGATAACCAGCACAACTACTAGAGCAAAAGTTGGCTATAATGAAAATCTACCAATTTCGTTCACTGCGAAGAACTTAAAAGAACTGAAGTTAAATAGAAACAATAACACTTATATTAAATCAATAGAATACGAAAATGTTTCTGGAGATGAATATGCTGGAACGATAAACTTTGATTCTAATCTTACAACAAGCCAAAGAAAAGCCTCTTTCTGGATTGTAGCTTCGTTTAACAATACAGCTGCATCAACAAATACTCAATATCTACATACTAATCAATGAACTAGACCGGGATCTATTCGTTTCTACGATGATTCTATTAATGTTCCAAAGAGTCCGAATTATAGACACAAAGATGCTCAGTTTGTCTATGATATGATTGATGGAAGTTTAACTCCTTCTATTACTGGTGATGTTACTGGAACGTTTGAATTAAAAGACTATGAAAATGGCCATTATTTGGTGTTTACTCCTGATGAGAATACAACCAATAACACTCTTACTGGAACTATTACTCTTAGTGGTGTTGACTATAATGGAACTGCTGTAAGTGATTCTTATACGGTTACTCAAAAACCATATAATCCTTATTTGAAGTTTATTCCATTCTCCGAAGATATTGTAAATATACTCTATAATGAGACAAGTACATCATTCCAAGTAGAATGTCAAGGTATTATCTCTTTAGATGGAGTATATGTGTCAGATAGTTATTTTTCAAATGCATTTAAGGATCATTATGTTTCTGGAAATGTTATAAAGATAGATGACACTCATTATACTCTCGTAGTTAACACTGATACCAATAATACACATACTCCATCTGAAAGAGGTGTTGTTTCTGCAACTCCAACAACAGAGTTTGGAAAGAATGATTGGGATAGCGGGCATATTTTAGGTAATGAAGCTTTCCGTTGGGTTAGAAAGTGCGGTATTCCGGGAACAATTAGCCTTTCTCCTGCAGTTAGAAACGTTGAAGGTGAAGCTGGATCAACTTACTTTACCTATTCGATTGATTCTTATATGACTCAACCAATTTCAATCACTCATAGTGGTGATATGAACATTACTGACTTTGCTATTGACGGCTCAAGAATTAATGTTGAATATGGTGAGAACAGAAGTACAGTAATCAAGTCTGAAACAATTACTGCATCTGGAACTGATTATCAAGGTTTAACAATCACTAAAACCGCTACAATTAATCAGGAAAGACTCTCTTATTTGGAATTTCTTGATACCGAAAAGACGATTGAACAGACGGAATCAACGGTATCATTTAGAATTGATGATTTCAACGTTTCCAATTTGAGATTTACTTATACTGGAAGTGTTACAATTACTAGTTATCAATTTAATGCTAGAACTGGAGGACACACATTAATACTTACTACAGCAGATAACAATGAAAGAAGAATAAAGACTTCTACACTTACTGTTACTGCTACTGATATTAAAGGTAACACTTTGAGAACTACTGCAGTTCTTCACAAGAATGGCCCTGATGGAATCATTGTAGTTAATCCAACTTCTTTAACTATTCCGAAATCACCTCGTCTATTCACAGTTAATGTAACAACAGATGGTATTGATTCTGATTTTGTGGTTACATCTTCTGGAGACGTTACTTTCTCAACTTTGGAATTAGATGGTACTACATTGAATGTAATTGCAAATGAGAATACTACTGAACAAACCATAACTGGAACTATTGTTATTAGTGGAATTGACTATAAAGGAAAACAAATAACCGCTTCAATTAATGTAACTCAGAAACCTTATGATTCTTATATCGAGCTTAGTCCAGAAACAAGAACAGTTAATAAGGATAGTGGAACGGTTTCCTATACAATGACAACCGATAGTGTTGATTTATCTACATTAACTGCTAGTTATACTGGTAGTTCTATTACAAGTGTAGGTATTTCAGGAAACACCGTAAATGTTGCTTATGCAAACAGTACTGTAGTTGCAACTAAGTCAAATACAATCACTATTAGTGGTACTGACATTTATGGTAATTCGGTTTCTGGTTCTGCTACATTGTTACAGACTGGAATTGATCCTGAAATCTGGGTTTCTGATATGGAGATCAAAAACACACAAAGTGAAGCGCATAATGCAATCACAACTCTTGGTGTTGACAACTTATCTGTATCTTTTAGTGGGACTGTTATTGTTTCAAGTCACACAATCACTAAGCAATCTGAAGGTAACTTTGATTTAGCTGTATTTACTCCAGATAACGATACATTAACAATCTACCGTAGTATTGCTACAGTTACTGGTACTGTAACGGAAGGACAATATGAAGGCCAAACAAGGTCAAAGACATTTAATATTACAAAATTTGGTAAAGAAGGGCAAATAATAGTAAGTGAAACTGAATACACCGTTAAAAAAGATGGTCAGACACTTGTAATTGATGTTACTTTGAACAATATGGATAATTCAACAGTTACTTCGTCTATTGGAACATTTAATAGCGATAAAACACAGTTGACTATCCCTATTTCCGCTAATACTACTGGAATTGACAAGACTATTACAGTTACTATTAGTGGTGTAGATGCAAATGGAATTACTAGAACAACTACAATTACAATTACTCAATACGGAATTGATCCTTACATCAGCATTCAACCTGATTCTAAGGCAATTACTTATGATGAACAAATTGCAACTTATACGGTTGTTGCTCATAAAACTAGTGATTTAGAGGTTTCTTTTGAAGGCCCTATAACCATTGAATCATACACTTTAGCTGATGGAACATTGACTATCATTACTGGAGATAACGAATCAACAGAATGATTAATCAACACTATCACAGTTACTGGTGTTAGTGAACTTGGTGAAACAATTTCTGGTACAGCAACACTTTCCAAATACGGAATTGGTGGTGGTATCTTGATAACCGGAGGATGCACAATTCCTTCCAATGCTGGAAGTCTTGTAATACCTTATGATATTGATAAGATTGATGTAGATTCGATAATTCCAATTGCAGAAGGTGATATTGATATTACTAATATTTATGTTAACAGAGAAAACAAAGTAATCGTAGTTGATTATGGAGCAAATGAAGCCGATACTCCTATTACTGGTAGAATCACTGTTATTGGAGTTGATGAGGACGGATTACAAAAGTATGCAATTGTCAATCTTACTCAACTTGGAAATGACGTAGTATTATCAGTAACTCCTGCACATAATTCAATATCATATTCTACTACAAGTGCAAATGCAACTGTAACGGCTTCTGGAGTTTCTAGAACTAGTTTGTCTTATAGTGGTTCAATTAATACAACTGATTGCACATTTACAAAAGATGGTGAAGGAGGAACAATCAATGCACAGTTCTCTGCTAATTCAGAATCTGTAAAAAAATTCTTGTATTTAACTGTTACTGGTATTGATTATTCTGGAACTACTGTTACTACAAGCTCTGTTGTTGAACAAGGTGTTGATCCTTCTGATGGAGTTTACGTCTTTATGATGCAGCCAGCTTCTCAAGTAATCAAGGTTATTGAAGCTAGTGCTAATAAAGTGTATTACACAATCAGTTCCTTTAAAGGCAATTTAGGTGTTAATTACGATATTACTGGATTCATTCTTACTGGAAGATGGGGCTCTAAACCATCTGTAGGATATTCAAATAGATATCCTTATGCGAAAATACCTTTGAACACACATAAAGCAGAAAGAGAGGTAAAAGTAATATTTACTCAGGATGGTTCATATTACACACTAACGGCAAGAATAATTCAGCAAGAAGGTGTAGAACCAAATGTTACTCCGATTTGGAAGGATTTTGTCAATAGCGAAACAGCTGATTCATTTATAGAATATCATATCAACTTAGATGGAGATATAATCTATTCTGGAAAGGCATACAAATATCCAGATGATGAGAAGATTACTTGAGCTATAAATGATGCTGTTTCCAACTATCTTGGTAATGGCATCCAATTTACGGATGGTATTCATCAGATTCCGAACTATTCAAAGGACTTTTATATGGAAACCAATACAGATAAAAAGTACATTGAAACGTTCTACAACTCTTGGGCATATGAAGATACTGATTACTGGTTATCTGATCCAATAGATTATAGAGTTGATCAAAGACAATGGCTTCCAGTTAGCTTCTTATCAACTAACTACGATCAAATTGCTGTTAATGGTAGAGTTTATGCTGCCCTTAAAGAGAATGATGGATGGACTGTAATGACAAGACTTGGAAAATACATTCTGAATTGTGATACGGGAGTATCTGTTATTGGTGCAAATGGCAATAGACTTTCTTATAGGATTAGTTCTGGAGACTATGTACTATACTACTCAAATGCTTTCGGTGGATGGGATTCCATACTATGTAATGGAACTTCAAGAAAGACTGATAACATTGAGCATTTAAACTACAGAAGAAAATCTAGAAATCAATATGACTTTAGTAAGATTAACTACCAAAACAATATTACTCCTACTTGGTCACTCAAGACTGGAACTAGTATAAACGGTTCAAAGATGTATCATTTACTTGAATCTACAATGGTTTACTTGCCCAATCTTGAGACGAATGAAATAATTCCGGTTGTTATTACTAACTCTAGCTGTGAGTATTTGAACTACACTAACAATGGTAAGAAACCTTACTATTACACAATAACAGTTGAGGAATCTAATCAAAAATTACGCAAATAATGAGTTATAAAGTTTATATGCACAAAACTCAGTCTGGTGGTGTTTATATAGGCATCACCAGACAGAGTTTAAAAAGAAGGTGAAGAAACGGATCAAGTTACATTGAGTGCAGACACTTTTATAATGCAATCAAAAAATACGGATGAGATAACATTGAACATAAACTTCTTTTTGATAATCTAACAGAACTAGAAGCAAAAATGATTGAACAAGACTTAATCTATTATTACAAAAAGCAAGGGATTTCTTATAATATAACAGATGGTGGAGATGGAACCTATGGCTTAAAATGTTCAGAAGAGAGAAAACAAAAGATATCAAAAGCTAATACTGGGAAGTATGTTGGAAGAAAACTTTCTGATGAATGAAAAGCCAAGATAGTAGAGAATCATATCAAAAGATCAGTTGTTCAAATAGATAATGGGACGATTATTATGGAATATCCTAGTATAAAAGATGCTGCAATGGCAGTTAATAGACATCCTACATCAATATCGCAGGCTTGTAAAAAAGGCTGTAAAAGTGCTGGATACAATTGACAATATAAGGAGGATTAACTATGAAAGATATAAGATTGTACATAGCAAACAAATTAGTTGATTGTACAGATGGTATTTCTTTGCCAATGACTTATCAACTAGAGGATTTCAGTAACCCTACATTAGTGAAGAACAGCTTCTCTAAGACAATCTCAATTCCCGGCACAAAAAACAACAACAAGATATTTGGAGAAATCTATAAATTAGATAGAATGCAGCATTACGAAGAATGAACTGGTAATCCAGAACTGAACGGAATCAACTTTGATCCATCTAAGCGAGTAGATTTCCAAATTTACAAAGATGCAGACCTTGTAGAGTCTGGTTATATGCAATTAAATGACATCTCTATTCAAGAGAACAACATAACATATAATATCACTTTATATGGTGGTATTGGTGACTTCTTCTATGGCTTAAAATACAAAGAAGACGGAACCTCAAAATCACTAGCCGATATCCGTTACTTTATTGAGGATGAAAACGGTAATGTACTTGAAGAAAAGGATGAAATGAACTTTGAAGTCAACAAAGAGTTTGTAAACAAATGCTTTAATAAAGACTTTAACGTTGAAGGTAATCAATTAACCGATACTATTACGTTCATTCCTGCCTATAATGGTGTATATGATGATTTTGATTCTTCTAAATGTTTGGTAAATACCAATGGTTTAACTACTGAAATATTCCCAACCTCAAAAGAAGATGGAGGTACAACTTATACTACTGTAAATGGTTTTGGATTGGCAACATTGGATGGATCTTATACTGAATGAGAAACAAGGGATTTAAGAAGCTTTTATCAAAGACCAGCCATTAAAGTAAGCAAGTTAATTCAAGCAATTTGTAGAGAAGAGAACTCTGGATACAAAGTCACTTATGATGAAACGTTCTTTAATGAACGTAATCCTTATTGGTCTAAAACATTTGTTGCTCTACCTCTATTAACATCTAACGAAAATGTGACAGATGAAGAAATTGGAACATTGAACAACATCTATCAGATAAATACTGAATCATATAAGTATGCTCAGGTTGATCCAAATTATGGTAAAAACTTCGTTACTGGTGGTGTTGGAATAACCATTCCAGATACAACTGTTGATTCAAATGGAATTATCACAATTAATAATTGGACTCCAACCACAACAATCAATTTAAATGTCTCATTTAGAATGTGATGCCATTTAAATAGTCTTCCACAACAAGGAGCTGGTGCAGAAACAATGAACTTCTCTTATGGTAGAGTTGGATCTGGTGGTGCTTTTATGTATCGTCAAATTTATTCTAATTACTTGGTTGTTGTTGATGCTGACACAAATGAATTCTTGGGTTATTCTACTGTAGAACAAATAGAAGATACTTATTGGAGTAAGTATTCTCAGCCAATAAAGCCATTTGATAATGCTACAGTTAATAGACGAGTTGGTAACTTGAAGAAATCAACTGACTATGACTATTACTTCCAGACAGATAGTGAACAAAACGAATTCACACTAAAGATTAACAACTGCAAGGTTAGCCAAAGATTTAGTATATTCTTAGTTACTCAGATTGATATCGGATCAAGTAATCCGGCATTAGTTAGTGACCAAAAGTTCTATGTTTCTTCTACTTGAGGATATAACGTTAAAGCACAAACTGATTATTGGGGTGAAAACGTACTAACTGCTGGTGAAGCCAAATTAAACAACTATGAAACTACTACTGGAGGGTTTGCGTTTGAAAAGAAATCAGTTCTTAAAACAGATAAAACACCTGCTGACTTCTTACTTGATTATACTAAGTTATTTGGATTGTACTTCATAAAAGATAGATATGAAAAGTCTATTTTTATCTGTACCAGAAATACCTTCTTTAATGGCCAAGTAAATGATTGATCCAAGAGAATAGATTATTCAAAAGACCTAACAATTACTCCAATTCTGTTTGATAAGAAGTACTATTTAATGCAATTAGATACTCCAGAGACTAAAGATGCATTGAGATACAAATCACAATATACTCAACAGTACGGACAGCAACGTTTATCTACTGGATACAACTTCAACTACGATTCTGACAATTTCTATGATGAAAATATTTATCAACAGATAGTTCCAGTAATTGATTCTGATAGATTATTCAGGAACTTCTATGACTCAAGTGGAAATCCAGTTCCAGCTTGATTGGCAGATAATGCTTCTTATGAATTGTTCAATGGCAGTGAATCTACTAGTATTGATTTATATGGTAGAAATCTTATTGATGCTTCCAGAACAGTAGAATGATATGGAAGAGGAATGGATGTTTGAGCAAAATCGTCTTTCTTTAGTTTGGACACAGATGAAAAGAACTTGGTTGAAATCGAATCTGCACTATTGATGTGAAATGGAATCAAACCAATGACAGACTTATCTGGAAACATTATTAATTTCTGAATTACAGATAATCTTGATGAAATGGATGAACTAAACGATAGTGATCCTTGTTTCATTTACACTGAAAGTGAATACGATATAAACAACAGAAAGATTGCAATTAAAGTCAATCAACTTCCCCAGTATCTGAATTGTTCTATAGACACAAGTAGTAATGTTACTTACTCACTTGATTTTGGACTTCCGAAGGAGATTTATATGGGTAATATGAACTACTCCGAAGATGCTACAATATATGCTAATTTCTGGAAGAAGTTCTATAACGATCAATTTAACATAGATACAAAAAAGGTTACTTGCTTCGTTAAACTTGACAATATGAATCAAGATTTCCTTAGAGAGTTCTATTTCTTCGATAATGCCATTTGAGTCTTAAACAAAGTAGATAGTTATGATGTAAACAGTGATGCTACTGTTAGATGTGAATTCATAAAGGTACAAGATGTTAATAATTACGTTAATGGTGTAACTACATTCTAGAAATGGCTGAGGAAATAGTTAGAATTATAAGAGTAGATACCAAAAATAGTGGAAGATCTATCAAGGATCTACGGAATGAAATTAAATCACTGAAAAGTGAATTAGATAAAGCTGTTGTAGGTTCTGAAGAGTTTGAGTCAACCCTTAGAAAGTTGACTCAGACTCAAAAGAGCTATAATGAAGTACAACAGCAAATAAGAGATTTATCAAGGACTAATCAGCAGAATATGCTCAACTTTGCAAAGTTTGCAAGTAATCTAGGTAAATCATATTCTGCTTTAAATGCTGCTGTTGGATTGTTTGCTGATAAGAATGAAGATGTTCAAAAGGCAATGCTTAAAGTCCAAAGAACAATCCAATTAATACAAGGACTTGATGGAATTACTGGCTTAATTAGGGATATACCAAAGATTGGTGCTGCGTTTAAAAGTTGGTTCTCTTTCTTGGATCCAATTGAGAGAAAGGTAACCAATATCGTTAAAGGCATTAACGGTGCCGATCCTTCTAAACTTAGAGGTATAAATGAAGCGGGTAGACAAGGTGGTTCTTCATCTGCTTCAGCTTCTGCTAGTGCGAGACAGCAGTATCTTCCAGCAGAGAATAAAGAACTTGAGAAACAAGCTAACACTTATTATCCTGCTTTATTACAGCAAGAAAAAAATCTATACAAGGCAAGAGAAGCTACAGCTAAAAAGATAGAAGAAGTTAGTTCTTCAATGGGTACGATAAAGCAAACTACAGATGATATAACTAAAGCCATCCTTTCTGCAAGTAACAAGTCTATTCCAGAAGCAATCAGTTATTTACAAGATATTAAGAACGGCACTAAAACAGCAGCTGATGTCTTTAATGAGTTATATAAAACCGCTGATCCTGAAAAGTTTGTGTCGGCTCTTAAGAGAATGGGATACGATACAAGTGAACTTGCCAGAAACGCTCAAGGAATGGCTTCTTTGTATGCTGATCAAACAATAGAACTTGAAAAACTAACAAAGGAATACGCAGAACTCGATTCACAATATAAGAAAATTCAGCAAGATATTGCTATTCAGGAAGCTGGAATGACTAAATTCCAGAAAACCCTTGCTAAAACCGGTGTTGTTGGTAGAGCTGCTATTGGAATGATTAAGACAGCTTTATATTCTATAGGAATTGGAGTAGTTATAAGCTTATTGGTAAAAGCCTATGATTGAATTTCAAAGATTGTTGAGAAATCAAGAGAAATGGCAAAAATCAATAAGGAAATCTCACAATCCACAAATCAAATTGGTTCAAAACAAGTTGTAGTCCTCAAAGAACTTGCAATAGCATATAACAAACTTGGTGATTCTGCTGAAAGCAAGAGGAAGTTTTTAGAGAAATACAGCGAGAAAATCAAAGAAACTGGCATTTCTATAGACGATCTTAAAAAGGCAGAAGATGTATTTGTAAATAATACAGACAAGTACATTAATGCTATAATGGCTAGAGCTAAGGCTCAAGCAACTGAAAATGCAGCAATTAAAATCTATGAACAGTATTTAAATGATGCTTACGATAGAGAACAGAAAGGCGAAAAACTAACGTTCTGACAGAAATTAGCTAGTGGGCAATTCATAGGACAGCCAGATATGCATTCCAAAGTCACCCAAAGCTATCTTGAAAAGAATAGAGCAAAAGCTAAGAAGGATCTTGATCAGATGGAGAAGGATATGAATGAACGTCTCAAAAAGATGTTTGAAGATGTTGCCAAACTTGAACAAGAGTATTCTGGAATATTTGGTTCTATAACTTCTGGTGGAGGTGCTAAAACTGATTGAGCAAAAGAATATAAAGAAGCCTTAGATGCTCTCAGAAAATATACTGATGATTATTTGGACTTTATGAAAGATGCCAGAACTAAAGAACTGGATGATAATCGTAAAGCTTATGAAGAAGACTTTAATAACTTAGAGGATTACTATAAAAGAGGTATTGAAGCTGCTCAAGGTAATGCTGATAAGATTGAAACCATTCGTAAAGAAAGAGCAGAAGCTGTCAAAAATCTTCAACTCAAATATAAACGGCAAGAGTTGGATATAATTGAGAGATACAACGATGAAGCATTTAATAAAGAAAAGGCTGAACTGGATAGAGAATATAGCTTACTTGAAAAGCAATTAGAGAGAAATAGACGTTTATATGATACTGCCAATCTAAGAGAACCTACTCAATTAAATTATCAAACCAAAACAGTTAAACCTTGATCTTTAAAAACTGGTACTGGTGAGAAATACACCACTTATTATCAAACGAAAGAAGATCTTGAAATACAGTATAAACTACAAGTTGAATACAATGATAGAGTTTATCTGTTAACTAAAGCGAGAGTTGAAAATGAGAACAAACTTCTTGAAGAAGAAAGAAGAACTCTTGAAGAAAAAGCTGCTTTACTTAGAGATCAATTAAATAGTACAGACGTTAATGACTTAGATAAGAGAAGAGAGTTAGCAGATGAGATTATTGATATTGAAAACTCTTTGTTCACCACTAAGCAAACAATTATTGAAAACGAGATTGCTTTAGATGATGCACAACGTAAACTTGAAGAAGACAATCTTAATGCATTCTTAGAAACACAAGAAAAGAAGAGACAAGCGTTACTTGCAACATTAGATGTTGTTTCTACTGCTACTGGTGCATTAGCTTCTATGTTTAGAATGGAAGCCAATAATGACCAAAAATCTCAAGAACAGAGAGAAAGAGCATTAAAGGCTTATAAAGCATTTGCAATTACTCAAGCCATTGCAGATACTTGAAAAGGTGCTAACGAAGCTTATGCTGCTATGGCATCAATTCCTTATGTTGGTCCAGCTTTAGGTATTGCTGCATCTGCTGCTGCTGTAATTGCTGGTTTAGCCAATGTAAAGGCAATTATGTCAGAATCTATTTCAAGTAGTTCTCAATCGGCTTCAGTAACTGCTCCAGCACCTATGCAAACTGCTCCAATTGAATACACAAGAAATCTTGTTGGAGATAAGGAACTTGATGAAATCAATCAACCTGTTAGATGCTATGTACTTGAGTCTGACATTTCAAAGACTCAAAATAAGGTAAAGGTAACTGAACAGAACGCAACATTCTAAAAAGTTTACAAAAGTCCTTACACTTATATTTTATGGCGATTATGGAA
>Ga0247611_10007400_pt1 | contig 13819 bp, 13 predicted proteins | sample 177DNAGHGhighgp2_FD_192422 | JGI IMG/M metagenome (GOLD analysis project Ga0247611, IMG submission 192422) | Sheep rumen microbial communities from Palmerston North, Manawatu-Wanganui, New Zealand - 1770 DNA GHGhigh gp2 | ecosystem: Host-associated > Mammals > Digestive system > Stomach > Rumen...
ACTTCTATTACAAATATTTTTTTATGTTCTGCACCCTTTGTCTCTACAAGGCGATAAACAGGTGTTTCTTTAGTTAAGCCCTGAGTGTATTCCTGAAGTATTGCTTTAGCGTTATACTTTTCAAAGTTTTTATCTATTTCTATAATTTCATCGTGGAATTCTTTATCAAGAAATGACATTACTTCATTAAATTTTCCGTCAAGAAAAAATGCTCCTAATGTTGCTTCAAATGCACATGCTGTAACTGATTCCAAATTGGTAATTCCTTGTTTTTTATCGTGTTCACCTGCAATTATGAGTTTATTTAATCCTATTTTGTTTGCCAATTTTGCAAGTATATTATCTGAAACAATAATTGAGCGTATTTTTGACATCTGACCTTCTGTGTAATTTGGGTATTCTTTATATAAAATATCAGAAACAGCAAGTTTTAATACCGCATCACCCAAAAACTCAAGCCTTTCATAGCATTCACTATATTCTAACCCGTTATCTTTAGTGAACGAAGGATGTGTTAGGGCATTTTTGTAGTATTTTGGGGTTACTGTTTCTATCCCAAAAATCTTTGAAACTTCAGACGATACCATTAAAATAATCCTTTAAATAATTTTAAGAAATCTACTAAAATATCGTTATGAAATATGAAATAGTAGCAGAAATAGTACATGATAGGTATAGTAAATACAAAACTGTCTGTTCTGTCTAAAAATCCACCGTGTCCGGGTAATGCATCTCCGGAGTCTTTTACTCCGGCATCACGTTTGACAAGGGATTCTGCCAAATCTCCAATCTGAGCGAACACAGTACACAGCAGACCCGCTACAATAGCCATATACCATTCTAAATCAATAAAGAATCCTATAATCAAAGCCCCGAATACTGCAAATAAAATTCCGCCTATAGAACCTTCTATTGTTTTGTTAGGGCTAATTACAGGTGAAAGTTTATGTTTCCCGAAATGTCTTCCGATATAGTATGCACCAATGTCAGTTAAAAGAATTGCCGTAAACATCAGTACTACAAAGCCTAATCCGCTGTCATATCTTTCACAATTTAGATTTCTTAAAAATATGATATGTAAAGGGAACCAACCGCAATATATTATTCCAAGCAGTGTAGTTGCAACATTAGCTATGTATGGTTGTCTGCCGCAGAATAATACCCACATAAATGACGCAGCCGAACATAATGTCAGAACAAGTGCCGCCAGGTCAAAACGTTGATTATATGCAACCCAAGCAAGTACCAATTCTGCCAGTATCATGACCTTTATGCTGGGGAAAAAACCTTTATGTTTAAGTATTTTTACATATTCGTTTGTTCCCAATATTATTATTACAAGAACCATTGCAAGTATAGCCAAGCCCCCGAGCATAATGGCACCCATGACGATTGCACCGAGTACAAATCCTACAAGCATTCTCGTTGCATTTTTGTTTAACCCTTTAATTTCATCAGACATTATACTGTCATTACCTCTTTTTCTTTATCTGATACTAAGCTGTCGATAATTCCAACATATTTGTCGGTCTGTTTTTGTATCTCGTCTTGATTATCTTTAACAGCATCTTCAGGTAATTTTTCTTCTTTTTCTATCTTCTTTAAATCATCAGTCATATCACGACGAATATTTCTGATAGCAACCTTTGAATCTTCTCCAAGTTTTTTTACGTCTTTAACTATTTCTCTTCTTCTTTCTTCAGTTAAAGGAGGAAATACTAATCTCAGACATGTTCCGTCGCTGTTTGGTGTTATGCCGATTTCTGCTTTAATAATTGCTTTTTCAATTTCTTTAATTATTGATTTATCATAAGGTGTAATAACTAATGTAGTTCCTTCCTGAACGGTTACCTGTGCCATTTGTCTTAACGGAGTCGGAGCACCGTAATATTCAACAATAACTTTATCCAATATCATAGGATTAGCACGACCTGAGCGAATTGAACCAAATTCTTTTTTAAGCTGATTTACAGCTTTTTCCATTTTTTCTTCACCAAATAAAAATAATTCTTCTAAAGCTTCACTTGAAAGTTCAGACATTTCTACCTCTTTCTTTATATATTTAATTGATATAAGTACCTATCTTTTTCTCATGCAATATGTCGGTTATTCCGTCAGTTAATTCAAAATCGAATACCACAATTGGAATATTATTCTGTTTACATAAAGCACAAGCTGCAGTATCCATTACTTTTAACCCATTTTTTATAATATCATCATAAGATATATTTTCTAATTTCTTAGCATCAGGGTTCGTCCGAGGGTCATCCGTGTACACGCCATCAACACCATTTTTTGCCATAAGCATAGCTTCAGCGTTAATTTCAGAAGCTCTTAATGCTGCTGCTGTATCTGTTGTAAAGAACGGATTACCAGTTCCTGCCGCAAAAATTACGACTCTTCCTTTTTCCAAATGGCGAATAGCTCTGTGTCTTATATAAGGTTCAGCAACCTGATTAATAGCCAATGCACTCTGAACTCGGCAAGGTACTCCGATTTGATTAAAAGCACTCTGCAATGCAATTGCGTTCATTACTGTCGCTAACATGCCGACGTAATCACCGCTTGCCTGATCCATGCCAAGTTTTGCACTGTTTTTCATTCCTCTGAAAATGTTTCCGCCACCTACAACTACGGCAATTTCAGCACCTAAATCTCTTGCCTTTTTAATTTCTAAGGCAATTTTCTGAACAGGATTTTGGTCAATCCCAAATTGCTGTTCTCCTAAAAGTGCTTCTCCGCTTATCTTTAATAAAATTCTCTTATACTTTAAACCATTACCCATAAACATGTCCCTCTTTCCTTTAATAGTATATTAAAAAACACTTCTTGTAAAGACATAAATCGCCTAAAATTAAGCAAATATGTAACGAATTTTTTATTAAGAAATTTGATGTAGCAAAAAATAATTTGTTTTTACGTTAATATAGATGTAGTAGTAATACGGAGAAATTTGTAATGTCAGATTTAAAAGTAGAAGCTAAAGTTCAGGTTAATAAACCAAACTCAAGTCAAGTACAAAATGAAAATCAGAATAAAAATTCTCAACCTGAGGTTAAGGATTCCAAAATCAGTAAATCCGCAAAATATATGATAGGTGCGACTGCTCTTGCGGCAACTATTGCACTGGGTGTTATCGGACATAAAAATAACTGGTGGCGAAGTGCTGAAAAGGAGAGTAAAAACCTTGTAGAAGATGTACAGGAAACTCTTACTGAAATGACTGCTGAGGCATTTGAAAAAGCAGGTAATAAAATTGAAAAAGGCATTGCAAAACTCTCTGACGGAACCCTGTATTCAGGTAAAATTACTACAAACACAAATAGCGGCAACGGCATGGTTTTAGAATACAAAAACGGTAAACTGAATTCTGCCAAAAAACTTGATGGTGAAAAAGTAATTTATACAAAAAGTTACACATACGATAAGGATGGCGTATTGACCGATGTTTGGAAATCGTATTTTGATGCAGCTCAAAATGCCTCTTGTAATACGCGAATATATATGCATAATCCGTCTTATATAAGAGAAAAAGGTTTAATTATAAAAAATATCCACGGCAAACAATTTATACAGGATGCAAAGACAGGTAAAATATTAAGAAATCGCGGCAAAGACTATTTCTACAATCCTGATGGAAGCTTAAATTACACAAAAGATGCCGCAAACGTTCTTCCTGATCGTGCTGTCCAGCTCCCTGAGCAATAATAAAAAATGTTACAAAATCTTTACATTAATATAAGTCTAAAAGCCCTGCAAACACAGGGCTTTTAAAATTTATATATATTTTCTATATAAATTTTAGCACTTTTTTATTGCATATTGTTTTTATATATATACAAGACGGAATTATATGAAAAAGAAAAGGAGTATATATGGCACGAGTACTTATTTCAATGCCTGAAGAATTTTTAAGTATGATTGATTCGGTTGCTGACGATGAAAACCGTTCCAGAAGTGAATTAATCAGAGAAGCGTTAAGAACTTATATTTACAAACAAAAAGTAAGACAATCTGCTACCGCATCAAGAAATGCGGAAATGTTGGAAAGTTTGCTTGAATAAGTATAGTAAATTAATGTCGAAATATAAAGTATAAGAGGCTGAATATTTAGCCTCTTTTTGTTGTTTATTTTTAATACATACGAACAAGGTTTCTGACTTCTGCAAGAACTTCTCCGGCACGTTCACGAGCCTTTTTGTCACCTGCAATAAGAATATCTTTGACCTCGTCAATATGAGTTTCGTAATATCTTCTGCGTTCTCTGATTTGTGACAAAGTTTCATTAATTTTTGCACCAAGTTGACGTTTGCAGTCAGCACAACCTCTTTCTCCGGCTTCACATTCTTTTCTGATGGTAGAAATTTCTTCATCATTACCGAAGATTTGCCAGTATTTGAATGCTACTTCGCATTCATCAGGATGTCCCAAGTCTGTTTTTCTCATTCTGCTTCTGTCTGTAATTGCGGTCATAACTTTCTTTGCGGTATCTTCTTCTGTATCTGATATTTTAATATCGTTATGGAAAGATTTACCCATTTTATTTCCGTCAAGTCCGCATATTAATGAGCATTTGTTCAAAATCGGCTGTGGTTCTTTAAAGAACTCCGTATTATATATGTTGTTAAATCTTCTTGCAATATCACGGGTTATCTCAATGTGTGCAACCTGATCTATTCCGACAGGAACAGCATCCGCATTCATCATCATAATATCTGCACTCATCAAAACAGGATATCCCATTAGTCCGTAGCTGATTTGAGAATTTTGTCCTTCTTTTGTTCTTAAAATTTTTGCCATATCTTTCAGGGTCGGATCACGTTCTACCCAATTCTGAGGGGTTGCCATTCCAAGATATATATTCAATTCTGCAATTTCCGGAATATGTGATTGAACATATATTGTTGCTATTTCAGGATCTATACCTGCAGCAAGCCAATCCATAACGACTTCCAAAACATCTTGTCTTAGTTCTTCTGTTTTATCATATTTTGTAGTCAGAGCATGCCAATCAGCAACAAAAAAATAGCTGTTATATTTGTGTTGTAATTCAACCCAATTCTGAATAACACCGAGATAATGTCCAAGGTGTAATTTCCCTGTTGGTCGCATTCCCGATACTATAATTTGTTGCGTCATAAGTGTATGTCCTTTCTCTTTTCCGAAAGTATTGTAGCATGAAAATATACGACGTGTTCACATTATTATGTTTTTGTCATATCATAAATACATGGTTAATTGTAAACAGGGAGAACTAAAAATGGCACAAAACAGAATTGGTATTGATGTAGGCGGAACTAATGTGAAATTGGCGTTGGTTAGTCCGGAAGGTAAAATAATTTATTCAAATTCTATACCTACTCATGCTGAAATGGGTTATGAATACACAGTAAAAAATATAAAAGAAGCAATAAGAGATTTATTAAAAGAGACTGAGTCAAAGACTGAGGATATTCAGGGTATCGGATTTGGTTTTCCCGGACAGGTTGATTACAAATCGGGTGTGGTAAGATTAGCCCCGAATATTCCGGGATGGGTTGATGTTCCTATTGCAAAAATGATTGAAGATGAATTTCATATTCCTACCCGTGTAGATAACGATGTAAGATGTGCAGCTTTAGGTGAATTAAATTTTGGTGCAGGTCAGGGATGTGAAAATCTTATTTGCATTACTGTTGGTACAGGTATTGGTTCAGGTTTAATAGTAAACGGTAAATTAGTCAGAGGTGCCGCTAATGCAGCAGGCGAAATCGGTCATATTAAATTGCAAATGAAAGACGGCCCTATATGCGGTTGTGGTGATACAGGCTGTTTGGAGGCTTTTGCATCAGGTCCTTCAATTGTTGCAATGGCTGAGGATTATATAAAAGGCGGAAAGTCAACTAAGTTCAGAGAACTTGCAAATCCTGATATTACTCCTTATGTTGTTTATGAAGCAGCTAAAGCAGGCGATCCGGTTGCAAAAAGAATATTTACTGTTACAGGTGAATATATCGGCATGGGATTGACAAGTGTTATTAACCTTTTAAATCCTGAAAAAGTTATTATTGGCGGTGGGGTTGCTGCTGCAGGTGATTTTCTGTTAGAACCGATAAGAGAAACGGTTAAAAAGCGTGCTATGAAGATTGCGGGTGAAGCTGTTGAAATTGTACCTGCTCAACTTGGAAATACCGCAGGTGTAATCGGAGCAAGCATGTTAATTGAAAGTTAGAAGTTAGCACAATTAATTATGTACCGTAGTATTTTATAAAACTGTTTATGAAAAGGGGCTGATTTTATCAGCCCCAAATAACCAGATTTTACACTATATAAGTGTTCAGAAAGGAAGTCTGTATTCTGTCCTATTCTCCCAAATTCAACTGAGAGAACTGAACGATTTTGTTTTTACCACGCTTTTTAGCATTATATAATGCGTGTTCTGCATATCTGATAATTGTATTAACATCTTCTTCCGTGTTTTCCAGACAAGGATATGTTGAAATACCGCCCGAAATTGTGATTGGATGTCTTTCTTCTTCACCTGCAGGGATAAATTCCATTCTTTCGATATCTCTTCTGAAACGTTCAGCGAACAAGAACGCATTTTCTTCAGAAGTGTTAGGAAGAATTAGTAAGAATTCTTCATCTCCGTAACGTGTTAAGATATCTTCTTTACGAATTAACTGTTTTAATTTATCTGCAATAGAGCGAAGTAATACATCACCCCAGTCATACCCGTATATGTCGTTTACAACTTTGAAGAAATCAAGGTCGAATAAAAGACAGGATAATTTTGTGCCATAACGTCTTGAACGTGAAATTTCCTGTTCAAGTCTTTCGTGTAAATATTTTCTGTTATGCAAGCCTGTTAATTCATCAGTTGTAGAAACCTGAGCAATTTTATCCCTCAATTCTTTAACTTTTAAAAGAGAGTTAGCTCTGATAGTGAGTTCTTCATTATCTACAGGTGTCTTGATAAAGTCATAAGTTACGGCACGAACGGTGCAGCCTTTAAATACTTCTCCGATAAATAACACAGGTGACTTAAATTTTGTAACCATCAAAACATCTTTAATATCTGGGACATCCTCAATAACCAGAAGTCCTGCATTAAGAGTTTCATATTCCTTTAACTGAGATGCATCTTCAAGTCTTACGTTTGAGTCATCAATCTGTGCCAAAACATCTGCCAGAGCAGAACTCTTTTTAGTTGTGTAAACTACTATATTTTTCATATTAAACCTTCATTCTCTTCCCTAATTATAGAATATCACACCACTTTAAGACTGGCAATTTGTTACAATATGTTAAATAGATTTTGTTATGTCTGTATTAAAATAACAAAACCCTGTAACCATTTTTAAATTTGGCTTCAGGGTTTTGTTTGATTTATATTTTTAAATTTATGTTTCCCGAACGTAGTAGTTGCTCTTTTGCGGAGAATCTTCTATGATTAATCCTTTTATATTGTTGAACCAAGCACACATCTCTGCAACTTCACTATTGTAGTTTGTTGCAAGAGATACAGCTGCTTTGTCGTTTTCCTGATCAGGAAACATTATTTTTGTACCGCCAACCAAAAATACATAGTTTAACTTTTGTCCTCTTTCGTAGACATACTTTGAGCATAATACGTCGTCTTTATCAAAGTTTACGTTACCGATATTAACTTTTTCCATATCTTGTTCTCCTTTGAAATTCACTTGCATATATACTAAGGATATATAAGTGCATGAAATTCAGTTTTATAACATTATCTTTACAATGCGTAACATGATATAAATGCTTATTATACTCTGTAAAATCTTATACCATCGTCATAGGTTGATTTTTCAGGTGTTGGAGTTAATGCTAATCCTGTCTGCATAAATAATGCAGAATTTGTACTTTCTATTTCCTGAGCAGCTTTTAGGGCTTTAAAATATTCTGTTTTATCAGGTTCAGGAATTTTGTAAGCATCAAATGCTTCGTAAGGTGGGTAATATGCAGCAGTTGAACCTCCGGCAGGTAGTTTGTTCATTTCAGTATTGTCATCAAATTTTGAACGGCAATTCGGATCATTTTTGTATTTTTCCTTTAATTTTTTCAATGTTTCTTTTGCATCTGCATATTTTATACCGTTTGAAGAAGTTTTTTCGTTAAGTTTATTCCTTGCTTCCAGTTCTTTTTCAGTTGGTTCTTTGGGTTTTGTGCCGAGAAGAGCTATATCTGAAATTTCTTCAAATCTGGAAGGTTTAGAAGTTCCTGCAGCATCTCTGTCAGCTACTTTTATTCCTGCTTGTTGTGCTAATGCTCTGTTATTTTGTTCGATTTCCGTTTTAGCGGCTTTTGCTTCTTTATATTGTGTTCTTGCAGGTTCAGGAAGTTTGTCGGGAGCAAAATGTTTTCTTGGTTTAATCGGGTTGCCGATAAATTCTGATAATTTTTTCATTTTGTCATCAATGACTTCTTCTTCAAAATATTCATCACTATTGTATTGTGCCTCAATATCCGCTATAGTTTTTGCAGCATCTTTATATTTTATACCTGTACTGGATTCTTTGTCATCCAGTTTAGCTTTTGCTTCTGCCTTTTTTGCTTCTTGTTCGGGCGTTGGAACAGGAGTTAATTCATCTTCTCCAAGTTTTGTTCTCATCTCCGAAATATCAAAATTAAAGTCTGAATCATAAACATGACCTTCTCCGGTCATACCTGCGGCGTCAATTAAGGCAGCATTATTTCCTTCAATTTCTTTTGCTGCTTCAACAGCTTCTTTGTATGCTGTTCTGTCAGGTTCAGGAATTGAGTCAGGCATGAATTGTTTTATTTCGATTTCCTGTGGAGAATCTTCCAATTCCTTGACAAAACTAAAGTTTGCTTTGTATAGTTCTGTATTTGGGTTATGACTGTATTTAAAGAAATATTTGTCATCCGAATATTTTTCTCTCAGTTTCTTGATAGTTTCTTGAGCATCTTTATATTTTATTCCTGTTGAAGATGTTTTTTCATTAAGTTCTGCAACAGCCTGTTTTTGTTCAGGTGTTTTCTCTTTTGGTTTTGATTCCGGCAGCTTAAGGTCTGCAGGGAATAGTCTATTATTTGTTCTGTCAAAAGCTATATCATTTGATTTATCAGGAATTTGGAATACATCATCCCCATATTTAAAACGTGTTTTCAGAGCTTCATTCATATTAAAATTCTGTTGTGTTTTTTGAGTTTCATCAGCTTTTTTCTTGTCCGGGTTATTGTCATAGCGAAGATTATCGCCATTAATAGAAATGTCTGTCATAAATCTATACTCCTCTGTTAATACTTCAAGTATATAAAGTATATATATAATAATTAGTTGCTTATATATTAAAAAATGTTTACAAACCATAAAAGAAATTTTGTAATATAATACGGTTATGGCAGTTTATTTTTTCTATGGTGAAGAAGATTTTAATATTGAAGCAGAAATTAATAAGCTTAAAAATGCTTTAGATAAAAATTTTCTCGAAATGAGTTATAAAGTTTACGATAATCCAAAATTTCCTGATTTAATTTCTGTTTTAAGAACTCAGCCGATGATGTTTGGGAAAATGCTTGTTGTGATAAATTGTCTGGATTACTTTTCAAAGTCATTTGATGATAAGGAAATAAAACAGATATCTGAGGCTTTAGAGGGTAATAATGAAAATTTGGATATTGTTTTTGCTGCAGTTTTGCCAAGAGAGGACGGGAAAAAGTTAGACAGCAGAAAGAAATTTTTTAAGCTGCTTTCAAAGTATAATGCAAAGGAATTTGCTGTAATACCAACATATAAGACTGCAGAGCTTGAAAGTTGGATTAAAAAGCAGGCTCAGTCTAAAAAGTTAAAAATTACACAAGATGCAGTGACTGCATTAATTACTCAGATAGGAAATAATTTAAGACAAATTGATAAAGAATTGGAAAAGCTGCAAATAGTGGCATATCCTGATAATATGGTATCTGTAGAAATGGTTAAAGAAAATTGTCTGTCAAACGAAGATTTGTTTGCGTTTTCAGATTTCCTTATGGAGGGAGAAAAAGACTTAGCATTAGTAGAGTTTAGAAAATTATTATCAAAAAAACATTTTCTTGAAATTCTTTCTCCGCTGCAAACAATGTTAAGGCAGTGGATTATATTAAAAGGGCGAGCATCCGAGATGTCATCTTTTGAGTTGGCTAAAGTAGTCGGCTGGCATGAATACAGAGTAAAATTAACCCTGCAAAAACTTAAAAAAGCAAATTTAAAAGATTTAGTCAGATTGAAACAGAGCATAACTGAGGCTGAATACAGAATTAAGGCAGGATTGTCCCAAAATCCGGAAACGGAAATCGAAAATGCGATGTTCAGATAAGAGGTAAAATGGGAACGACTATATTAGAAGAAAAATATCCGTTTTTAATAAATTATTTCAGGCGTGGTGCTGAAAATTCCAAAAGAGGAATTGCCCACTGTATATTGTTTTACGGAACAGATATTGAGGCTCAGTACGATTTAGCTCTTGAGGTTGCAAGATTATTAAATTGTACGGGCGATAAATCTAACGAATGCAATTGTCTGAACTGTAACTGGATTAGACAAAATCAGCATCCTGCGGTAATGACAATATCAAAGGTTGATAACAAAGAACCTGATGATACATCGAAAACAGTTATTTCTATTGATCAGGCAAGGATGATTAAGAATAATTTGCTTGTTACATCCGAGTATCACAGAGTTATGATATTTTGTGACAGAGATAAGGACGGGAATATTTGCGGTTTGAACAGAACTAATTTTCAGGAACCTACGGCAAATGCTCTTTTAAAAACTTTTGAAGAACCTCCTGCCGGAACGACTTTCTTCTTCCTGACAAAAGATAAAGAGGATATGATTTCGACAATAATTTCGAGGGCTCAATGCTTTTTTGTTCCGTCCATGAAATCCGAAGTAAGAGATTATTCACTGGTTGGCGATATTATGGAAAATTATTTTCAGCTTCAGAGAAATGAAGTTTTGAATTTTTATTTTGATATTCTTAATCTTACAAAAGAAAATGATATAGAAGAAATTTTCAATCAAATGCAGAATTATATTTTTGCCTTATTAAAAAGTACGCTTGATAATCCTGTAATGAAGATAAAATTTATAAAGGACATAAATTCCGTTGAACACGCAAAGCAGGAATTACGTTTAAATATGAATATTCAGACTATTGTTGAAAATTTGGCTTACTGCTTAGTTTTGGAATAAAATTTGTCGGGTATTTAACCCGACAAATTTTAGCAAGGTTTACTTCTCCAGTAACTTGTGACGTGAGTGCCGTCTGATCGAGTATATGCACTAACGTGTACTATTCCGCCATGAGTTTTTGCGACATTTTCCAATTCTTTATGTGTTGGAATTCCAATATAATGCTTTTGTGCTTGAATAGCTTTTTCGTGATGCGTATATTCACCTCTTGTCATATTATCAATGTCTTCTTGAGTATAAATTTTATCATCACCGGTTTGTGGATTTTTATAATTTTTATACTTTCGTATTCTTTCTTCAGCTTTTAATCGTAAATGTTTTTCAAAGATATCTTCTTTGTTAGATGTGTAGCTATTTCGCTGTTCTCTAGCTGTTGAACGTATCATGCTATCAAATAACATACTTGGACTTGTTTCTTTTATGGGTGCTGCTCCGCCTGTAATATTATCATTGTGTTTTCTAAATATATTCTTTTCTATTTTACCCTTTAGGGTATAATTCGTTTCATAAGGATTGACATTTTCGGAAAAATCATTTATAATCTCATCAGATTTGTCCAAAGCTCTCTGCGGGTACACTTCGTTTTTTACGGGGTTATGGGCTTGCGGAGGGGTATTGACTTTAGTGTCAATCGCACTCTTCTTGGAGCCCGGTGGATTCCGGCGTGTACCACTAAGAGTGTCTTTGGTTATATAGTAATTTCGTTCCCCATTTTTTAGGACTTCTATATGATGATAACCTAATTTTCCTTTATAAACCTCATAATGGCTAACAAATGGTTTTTGAATAGGTTTTGTATTTTGTGCATTCGGTAATTTTTCTGCATTCAATATATCAGTAATTAAATCAGGATAATTTTGACCTACTTTTAAATTATGAGCCATCTGTTCTTGTATGCCTTTTCCGGAAAAATTTATTTTACCGTTTTTATTAATACTTATTTTTTGAATATAATCCTGATAGTATTTTTTCATATCTTTTTTGTATTGCCGCCATATATCATCAAACAGCTCATCAGGATTTCCATATTTTTTCAAGAGTTTTCCTCGCATAAATTTTTCTGCATATGCGGATATCCCACCTAATATTGTACCTCCAACAATACCGCCAGCTGTTCCTGTTGCAGCATTTAGTGCCGGATTTTTATCTTCTATTAAAGCTTCACCTGTACCGAATAATCCTCCGGTTATACCACCCACAACAGCACCGGCTCCTATTTCTCCTGCAATTTTTCTTCCTATTTGTTTTTTTAATATTTCATTACCAAGTTTTATTCCTACTTTTCCGACTCCGGTACCTGGTATAGCGGCACTTCCCATTTCTAATGCAAAGCCACTCCACTTTTTTATCAGGTAATTTCGTAATTCTTTTTTTAATTCGCTATTGTGCTTTTCAAAGTAATCATTTATAATTTTGATTTTTTCTTCTTTACCAATATTTTCTGTTTCTAAAATTTCTTTAAATTTTTCATCGTGATACATTTTGATTCTCCCTTTTATACTTTTTTACATTTGCAGACTAATTTAATACACATTAGATGTGCATATATATGTATGCTGTTAAAAAACGATATTTTTAAATATCGGTAAATAAAACGTTTTACTTATATATTTATTATTTACTCTATTTAAATATTTGTAAACCTAAAATGAGCTAATAATTACATTTCGTAGTGTTATTTTTTGTTAAGTTCGTCGAATCAATGATTGTGCAATTGTTTTCACGATTTTAAAATCTCAATCTTGCAGTGATTTTTCCCAAAATTTATTGCATTTTTAAGCAAAAATTTATTCTCAATTTATTTTTTTATAAAATTTGTATTTTAGTTCCAGTGTATTTTTGTTTTCTCTTAGAGTTGTAGATAGCGTATCTTTTAATTCAAAACCATGTTCTTTATAAAATACAGGACTTATTTCACAAGCTACTCTGTATGGTGTTCCGCTATATCCGTCCAAAAATACTTTATCACTAGTAGTAAGATATATGCACTCAATTCCCCTCACAGGATAGTAATAACCGCTGTTATAGTGCTTTTGAATATTAGATACCATTTGTCTGTCATCAAGATTAATCAGCATATCGTATTTGCTGAAATCCGTAATATCTGCATTTTCTGCAAGTGCAAAATCAATATCATAACCTTCAAATTGAAGCATTTTAATCAATAAAAGATTTTCGCTTTCATTACCAAAATACAGTACTTTTTTGTCTTTTGCTATTCCTCTTATTTTACTTTCCATTTTGCACATTTCGTTCAGTTTAACGTGTTTTTTAGGTATGGTTTTAAAGTATAATGAACATTTTGCAACTTCTCTGATTTGCGATACCGTTGCTCCTTGTCTGAAATATCCGTATATTTTGCCGAATGGTCTTGCCCAAAGGTGTGTTGATATCAGTAACAAACCGAACAAGGCAAACATTGTTATTATGAATTTTGCAAAGGTATTTTTTCGTGTGTATGAATACGCAAGTATCGGTGCCGATACCACACAGAATGATGTAAGAAATCTTATGCTGTACGCCATGTAAACTATTTTGTAAGACATTACCAGTAATGTTCCAAGTAAGATTAAACCAAATGATAACAAATATATGGTTTTTTTATTTCTGACAAATATA
>Ga0247611_10007401_pt1 | contig 13816 bp, 9 predicted proteins | sample 177DNAGHGhighgp2_FD_192422 | JGI IMG/M metagenome (GOLD analysis project Ga0247611, IMG submission 192422) | Sheep rumen microbial communities from Palmerston North, Manawatu-Wanganui, New Zealand - 1770 DNA GHGhigh gp2 | ecosystem: Host-associated > Mammals > Digestive system > Stomach > Rumen ...
CGGAGAAGTTGCCGCCCGCCTTGTCGAACAGCACTTCGTACAGGACGATGCCGCCGTCGGCGGCCCCGCCGCCGGTCCAGGCGAGCTGGACGGTGGAAGAGGAGGTGACATCCAGGGTCACCGAGGAAGGAGAGGACAGCGACGTAGGCATCGCGAAGTCCGTATTCAGCTCATAATGCTTCTGGCAGGCCGTAGCCACCGCCAGCATGGCAGACAGTATGGTGATGATCTTTTTCATAATCGATTACCAGTTAGGGTTCTGCTCCAGATTCTTGTTCAGGTCGCGTTCCTTCTGGGGAATGGGCCAGAGATAGTGCTTGTCGGCGTTGAACTGGCGGTTCTCGATGCGGACGAAGCCGTCGTCGGTACCCACCGCCTCGCCGGTGTACATGCCGTGGCACCAGCCGTTCATCACCTGGTCGGCGATCTTCCAGCGGATGATGTCGGTCCGGCGGGAGCCCTCGAAAGCGAGTTCGGAGCGGCGCTCGTTCCGGACGATGGACTTCAGGTCGCCGCCGGAGGGGAAGTCGAGGGCGGCGGCATCGGTGAAGCCGGCGCGCTCGCGGACGGGCCGGACGGTCTTGTTCCAGACACCGGCGTCCAGGGTCCCGAGTTCGGCGTTCGCCTCGGCGTTCATCAGGAGGACGTCGGCATAGCGGATGAGGATCGGGTTCAGGCCGGACTGCAGGGTGAGGCGGTAGGTGTTGTCCCACCACTTGCGGATGTAGTAACCGGTCGGGGTCACATCGGAGGTGGAGTTATAGGCGTCCTGGCCGTCCCAGAGGGGCTCCCGGGAGCCGCCGCCGGCGAGCGGGTAGGAATTGCCGGGATACATCACCGTCGCGGCGAGACGGGGGTCGCGGCCCACCCACGGATTCGCGGGGTCATAGCCGGAACCGGGTTCCGTGATGGCCTTGCCGTTAAGCATGATGTAACTGTCCACCAGGGACTTGAGCGGAGCCAGGTTGGAGTAGCCGCCCATGGACGGCGGGATCGTGTTGTACATGATGTTCTGCTCGCGGATGACCGGCGTGTACTGGGTGGAGAGCAGGATCTCGGAGCAGTACTCATTGGCAATCTCGAACAGACCCGTGTAGCTCGGATACAGGGCGGCGCCGCTGTTCGCGATGATGTCGTCCGTGACGGTCTTCACCTCGGCATAGTTCCCTTCGAACAGGTACACGCGGGCCAGGAGGGCCTTGGCGGCCCAGCGGGTCACGCGGCCGCGGTCGGCGCCGGAATAGGAGGCCGGAAGGGCGTCGCCGGAGGTGACTTCCTTCAGTTCGGAGATGATGTTGGAGACCACGGTCTCACGGCTGTCGCGGGCCACGGTGCGGCTCTCTTCGATGGAGATGGGCGCGGTCAGGTACGGCACGCCGCCGAACCGGGTGTACAGTTCATAATAGTGGAAAGCGCGGAGAACGCGGGCCTCGGCGATGTAGCGGGCCTTCAGGCCGGCATCCAGGGAGGTGACCCGGTCGATGTTCACGAGCAGTTCGTTGCAGGCGCGGATGCCGCTGTAGTGGCGGTTCCAAACGTCATAGACATAACCTTCGGAAGTACCGTAGGTACCGTTGCCGATGGCCTTGTTCTGGCCGCCCTTGACATAGGCGTTGTCCGTCATGCCGTCGCTGTACACCAGCTCGTACATGTCCGTCAGGGTGGTATAGCAGGTATTCAGGGCGCTCAGGGCCGCATCCGGGTCCTCTTCCCAGTAGTTCAGGTCGGTCTCCCGGTCATAGGGAGGGGTGTCCAGCGGAACGCAGGACAGGACGGTACCGGCAAGGGCAAGCGCAAAAAGGATCTTTTTCATAACTCTCTCCCCCATTAGAATTTGACATTCACTCCGACGGAGAACACGCGGGCGACCGGATAGGCACGGCCGCTGCCGTCGGCATTGTACTCAGGGTCCCAGCCGCCCCGCATATGGGACAGGGTCAGGGCGTTCTCGACGCTGAGGAAGGCCCTCAGCTCGGTCAGGCGGACCTTCTTCATCCAGTCGCCCTGGAAGCTGTAGCCGGCCTGGACGTTCTTCAGGCGCAGGTAGGCGGCGTTCTGGATCCAGAAGTCGGACTTAGTGGCGTTGTTGGTGGACTCGGTGCCCATCGTCAGGCGCGGATAGGAGGCATCCGGGTTGAGCGGGGTCCAGCGGTCCATGTGGAAGTCGTGGACAGGGCCCTCGTTGTTGTTGTGGAAGGCCTCGACCGCCTCGCCGCGCATCCAGCGGCTGCGGCGTCCGACGCCCTGGGCGAAGGCCGACACGAAGAATCCCTTCCACTGCAGGCCGTAGGAAAGGCCGAAGGTGTAACGCGGGAAGTCGTTGCCCACCACGAAGCGGTCGTCGTCGTTGATGACACCGTTGCCGTCCTTGTCGATGTAGCGGATGTCGCCGGCGCGCGGGACGATGCCCTCGAGGTGCGGGCTGGAAGCAGCCTCCTCGTCGCTCTGGAACAGGCCGTTGTTGCGGAGGGCATAGTAGGAATACAGCGGATAGCCTTCCTTGATGATGGTCACCACGTCATAGCCGTAGTAGAGGTCCTCGCCCTTGGTGTCGATGACCTTGTTCCAGCTGTCGGAAACGTTGCCGGCGATGTTGTGGTTCACCGCGCCGGTGCGGAAGTGGTAGTTCAGGGAGAACTCCCAGCCGTAGCTGTCCACGGTGGCCGCATTGGAGGTCGGGGCGCCGTTGCCGAACAGGCCCGGGACCGGCAGGCCCACGAGGATGTCGCGCGTGCGGTTCTGGAAGAAGTCGAAGGACATGTTCAGGTCGTTCTTGAAAAGGCCAACGTCCACGCCGATGTCGGCCATCCGGGTGGTTTCCCACTTGATGGCGGGATCGACGGAGGCGAACCAGGCGGTGGGAGCGAGCTCGTCGCCGAAGGTGATGCCCTGCGTCACGGAAACCGTCTGCATGTAGCGGTAGGCGCCGATGCGGTTGTTACCCACGAGGCCCCAGGAGCCGCGGAGCTTCAGGGACGGGATGACCGGGCGGACGGCCTCCCACCAGGGTTCCTGCGACACGCGCCAGCCCAGGGAGAAGGACGGGAACAGGCCGGAACGGTTCCCCTTCGCGAAGTAGGAGGAATAGTCGTTGCGGACGTTGAACTCGAAGAGATACTTCTCGTCGTAGTTGTAGGTCAGGCGGCCGAAGCCGGAGTACAGGGACCAGTCGGAGGCGCCGCCGTTGTTGGACACGTCGTCCCCCTTGAGGTCGCCCACGAAGATGTCGTACTTGGAATTGTCCGTGAGACGCTGCGTGCTGAAGTTCTTGGCCGTTTCGCCTTCGTAGGCATAACCCAGGAGGAGGGCGAAGTTGTGCTTGTCCGCGAAGGTGTGCTCATAGGAGAGCGTCGTCGTGGCGGTGAGCTTGGTCGCCCGGTAGAAGGACTCGGAAATGTGGTTCTCCTTGTCGCCGGAAGCGGCGGCGAGGGAGGCCATGCGGTTCTCGTGCGTGGCGTTGTTCAGGGCGCGGCCGCCCACGGTGGCACCGAGGTGCAGCCCTTCGGCGATCTTGAAATCGGCATTCAGCGTACCGGAGAGGTCGTCGTTGACACTCTGGCGGTAGCCGCCCTTCTCCAGGCGCTCCAGGGAGTTGGAGTTGGACCCGGAAGGATAGGTATAGGTGCCGTCGGGATTCTTGATCTCATAGATGGACGGCATGCGGTTCGCCTGCTCGATGATCCACTCGGTCCAGTACGCGTGGTCATTGATCTTGTTGCGGGTGAACTGGCCCGTGGCAGTGAGGGTGAGCCGGTCGGAGACCTTGTGGTTCACGTTCAGGCGGGCGTTGTAGCGCTTGTAGCCGAAGTCCGGACCCTTGAACAGGCTGTTCTGGTCCAGATAGCCCAGGGAGGCCATGTAGGAGAGGTTCTTGGCCCCGCCGGTCATGGACACGTTGTGGGAGTGCTGCGGCGCAAATTCCTTGTAGAGCTCGCGGATCCACTTGACGTTGGTCCCGCCGTTGCGGAAGTCCGCGATCTGCCCGGCCGTGAACTTGGTGGAGCGGCCGGAATTGACGGCGGCCTCGTTGTAGAGTTCGGCATAGATCCAGGAATCCACGACGGTCGGGAGGGCGGTGGGCTGCTGAAGGCCGTAGGTCATGTCATAGTTGACGGAGACCTGGCCCTCGGCGCCCTTCTTGGTGGTCACAAGGATGACACCGTTGGAAGCCCGGGAACCGTAGATGGCGGTGGAGGAGGCGTCCTTCAGGACGGAAATCTGGTCGATATCATTGGGATTGAGGTTCCCCAGGGAGCCCTCGATCCCGTCGATGATCACGAGCGGATTGTTGTCGTTCATGGTGTTGAAGCCGCGGATATTCATCGACGGCGTGCCGCCCGGAGTGGAGGATCCCTGCTGGATCACCAGGCCCGGGGTCGTGCCCTGGAGACCTTCCAGGACATTGGCGATGGGCTTTCCTTCGAGTTCCTGGGTGGACACGGAAGCCACCGCGCCGGTCAGGTTCACTTTCTTCTGAACACCGTAGCCCACGACCACGGCATCGTCCAGGAGGAGGTTGGCCTCGGCCAGTTCAATGTTCAGGGAAGTGCGGCCTTCCACCGCCACTTCCTTCGTCTCATACCCGATGGCGGACACCACGAGCACGTCCTGCGGGCGCGCCTGGAGGGTGAAAAGTCCGTCCACATCGGTCACCGTTCCCGTGGCGGTGCCCTTCACGAGGACGGAAGCACCGATCACGGACTCTCCGTTACTGACGACCTGGCCGGAGACCCGGTGCGTCTGGGCAAGCGCCGGTGTCACGGCGCCCGCTCCGAGGAACAGCGCGAGGGCGGCGAGGAACGGGATCACGTTCCGGGCTGCACGAGCGCACCATTCGCAGATCTGGATTGGAATCATCATGGAATCACGTTGTTATTTGGTTATTGTTGTATGTTCTTATCGATTTGGGAAAGGGCGTAGGCATAGGCGCCCAGGGCGACGGCCCGGCCGGTACCGATGCGGGACACGGCGACGCCTGTCTTTTTCTCACAGCGATAGCGGACCGTGCGGTCGCTTCCGGGAACGGGAATCAGGGCGGAGCCGTCCTGTACGAATGCCTCCATCCCCTCCCGGGAGGTCAGGTCGAAAACCTGCATCTGGAGGCAGGGAATGACCGCTCCGCCGAAGGTCGAGCGGGTGCCCCGCATGGCAGCCACCATCGCCGGGACGATGTATTTGGAAGCGCCGGACAGACCGCCGCCGATCACGACGAGCCCGTCCACGATGTCCAGGGCATGGACCACCGCCTCGGCGGCCGCCTCGCCCAGCCGGGCGAAAGCCGCCTTCGCCGCATCGGCATTCCCGTCCAGGGTACCCTCGGCAATATCGAAAATCTGCTTGGGGGAAAGGTCGCGGGCATCTTCGGGCGCACCTTCATGATAGACACGCTTGACCGCACGGATACTCACGCTTTCCTCGGCGATGAAGCCCGGGTAATGAAGATTCCGCATCAGCCAGACATCACCTCCGCAGCCGTTGTCCCCGCGGAGGAGTGCCCCGTCCAGCACGACCCCGCCGCCGAAACCGGTCCCGAGGGTGATTCCCAGGAGGTTCCGGTAACGCTTCGAACTGCCGGCCGCCGCCAGGGCGGCATTGACCTCCGGAAGGATGCCGGAGAGCGCCTCCCCGTAAGCGAACAGGTTGCCGTCGTTGTTGATGAAGACCGGAAGGGAGAAGACCTCCTCCAGATACGGGCCCATGGCGACGCCGTCCCGGAAACACGGGAAGTTGGGCAGGTCGCCGATGATGCCGTTCTCATAATCGGCCGGGCCGGGGAAGGCAAAGCTGATGGCCACGGCGGGCGTATCCAACGTAGCCTGCACCCGGCGGAAACCCTCCACCAGGACGTCCAGGCAGCGCTGCACGTCATCCGTCACGGCGTCCAGCCGCACGGGCTCCACCACCTCACGACCGCCGCGGATGGCGGAGAAGACGAAGTTCGTCCCGCCGGCGTCAAGGGTCAGCACCGCTCTTGTATCGTTCTCGTACATAACTCTTTACGCGTTAAACCGGATGGAAGCCCGGATGGTCATGCAAGTCTTCCCCTCGGACAGGCCGCAGGGACGGATGGTATAGGCTTCCACGCACGCGGGAATGATGAAGGTCTCGGCGTAGTGGACTACGAAGGGCTCGAAACGGCCGTCCGGGCTTTCCACGACGGCTTCCTCCCCTTCCACGAGGTTCAGCACATGGACGCTGTCCCGGGTCCGGGCCGTCACCGGCACCGAGAAGGAAGTCCGGTGCGTTTCGATGAATTCGTTGGGATGCAGGCCGGTCCTGATCTCTTTCCAGCCCTCCCCTTCCGCGACGTCGCTGAAATGGTTTACGAGATGCTTCCGGGCATACTCCGTGTCCCGTTCCCACTGGATGACCTGGCGGCCGCGCTCCACGTTGATCGGGCGGGGTTTCCCGTCCAGGCCCAGCCGGCCCCAGTCCCAGAGCTTGAAGGTGAAGATGTTGGGGGTGGAACTGATCTCCAGGACCATGCTGCCCGCACCGGAACAGTGGATGGTTCCGCCGGGGATCAGGTAATGGTCGTGCTTTTTCGCCGGCCACTTGTTCACGTATTTCTCGGCATCGAAGACAATCTCGCCCCGCTGGGCGGCGCGAAGGTCCTCGATCATCTGCGTCCGGTCCACACCTTCTTTCAGGCCCAGGTACACGACGGCATCCTCACCGGCATCCAGCAGGTAATAGCTCTCGTCCTGCGTATAGGCCATGCCGAACTGCTCGCGGATGAAATGCGTGGTGGGATGGACCTGGAGGCTCAGGTTGCCGCCGCCGATGGTGTCCAGGAAATCGAAGCGGATGGGGAAATCCTTGCCGAAACGGGCCTCCACGGGGGCGCCGAGCACTTCCCGGCTCCTCAGGAGGATGAGGTCCACGGCCGGGAATTCCACTTTCACGCCTTCCACTTCCAGGAGCAGGCTGTTCTCCTCCGGCACGCAGTCGAAGCACCAGCCGTAGTTGGGAACGCTCCGGTCCAGGTCGCACACATCCTTCATCCACTGGCCGCCCCAGGGAGCTGGGTCGAAGAAAGGAACGACGCGGAACGGTTTCCGGGCGGTCTTGTCGATGCCGCCCAGGAAGGTGTCCCGCCCGATCAGCTTGGGGTCGCCGGCGGCGTTGGTATCCAGCCACCAGTCCACCCGGCCGAACAGGGTTTCCTTATAATAGTCCAATACTTTCCAGTCGATGAAAAGGCCGCGCTTGTACTGGATGGACACGGGATCCTCCCGGTTGTCCACGCCCAGGCCGCACACTTCGTGGCGGCGGAAGCGCTGCTGGATTTCCCAGCGGGCCATGTCGGCATACACGAGAGTGGCATGTTCCGGGGCGACGAGGGCGGCGCCCGTGCCGATAATCAGGACATCGGATCCCGCCCTGCGGAGTTCTTCCCGGACGGCAGCGATTTTCTCCGGGTCGAAGAAATCCTTCATCCGGAGGTTCGTCACATACCCGAACAGGACATCGTCCGTCATGAAGGGATCCGTCAGGCGGCGGATCTCCTCCTCGGGCTTCATGAGCTCCCGCATCCGGACGATCCGGCCGAAGCCGGGTTCCAGCGCGGCGGCGAGTTCCGTTTCATGTACGCCTGCATACCAGTCGACCGCAAGGGGGCCGTTCCGGTCCTTGCCCAAGGCTTCCCGGATGGCGTCCCACCCCCGGAAAAGCCGCCCGTCGATCCGGGTGGCAGGGAACTTATCATAGTTGGCTTTCCGCATAGTATGTATGGACATAGTTTTAGTTTGTGCAAATATATAAAAGATTTCCCAAATACATAATATTTTTTTATTTTTGTGCACAAATTCCAGACTATGATCATCGACCACAACAGCGCCACGCCCCTCCACCTCCAGGCGCAGCAGCTTCTGCGGGAGCTCATCGAATCGGACGAATACAAGAACGGGAAGATGCTTCCCAAGGAGATCGAACTGGCCGAACAGCTGCACATTTCACGCAATACGCTGCGCCAGGCCATCAACCAGCTGGTCTTCGAAGGATTGCTCGTCCGGAAAAAGGGCGTGGGCACGAAAGTGGCCCGGAAAGGCATCAGCGGCGGGGTGAAGAACTGGCTGAGCTTCTCCCAGGAGATGAAGATGCTGGGAATCGAGGTCCGGAATTTCGAGCTCCACATCAGCCGGAAGCGCGCCAATCCGGAAATCGCCGGCTTCTTTGACGTGGAGGACGAAACCCGCTGTGTCGTGATGGAACGGGTCCGGGGCAACCCTTCCTTCCCCTTCGTCTATTTCATCTCCTACTTCAATCCGAAACTGCCCATTACGGGCGAGGAGAACTACAACATGCCCCTGTACGAGATGCTGGAGAAGAATTACGGCATCGTCGTCAAGATCTCCAAGGAGGAGGTTTCCGCCCGGCTGGCCGGGGACATGGTCGCGGAAAAGCTGGAGATTTCCCCCAGCGATCCCATCCTGATCCGGAAACGCTTCGTCTATGACGACAAGGGCGTTCCGGTGGAGTACAACATCGGTTATTACCGCGCCGACAGCTTCACCTACACCATCGAGGCCTCCCGCTGACGCTTTCCGGCGGCGAACGCACACCAGACCAGATACAGCAGGCACAGCGAGATCACGAGGAGGGATCCGCGCTGGTTGCCCGCCCATTCCGTGGCCAGGCCCATCAGGGGCGGGATCACGGCACCGCCGCACACGCCGGTAATCATGAAGCCGGAGATCTCATTGGCCTTCTCGGGACGGGCCTTCAGGGCCTGGGAGAACAGGACGGAGAAGACGCTGGAACAGAAGAAGCCGATGCCGCCGATTCCCGCGAGAATAGCCCAGGCGGGCTGCACGAAAAACAGGAACGCCATGGAGGCAACCGCAAGCAGCAGATTGATTTTCAGGTATTTGATATCATCCATCCGGGCCAGCAGGAAAGTTCCCAGGAAGGCGCCCAACGTCCTGCAGATGAAATAGACGCTGGCGCCGAGGGACGCCTTTTCCACATCCATCCCGCAGCGCTCGATGAGCAGTTTCGCGGATACGGTATTCGTCCCCACATCGACCCCGACGACAAAGAAAATGCCCAGGAAGAACAGCAGGACCGTCCTGTCCTTGAGCAGGCCGAAGGCCTGACCCAGGGTTGTCTGCTTCCCTTCCGCCGCCTCTTTCGGAATTTCCGTCACCTCCAGCAGGAGGAAGGACAGGAGCGTAATGGCCGCGTAGATGGTGAACAGGTACTTCCAGTTGCCGAAAGCCGACGTCGCCGCCAGGGCGATGAACGGACCGCAGAAGGAGGATACTGCTTTCACGACCTGCCCGCCGGTCAGGCAGCTGGAGAGCCGTTCCCCTTTCACGACATTCGTCAGCAGCGGGTTCAGGGACACCTGCAGGAGGGTGTTGCCGATGCCCAGCAGGACGAACGCCACCATGCAGGCGGCAAATGTATAGGAGAACAGAGGGATGAGCATGCCCACGAAGGTGACCGCATTGCTTACCTGCACCATGTCCTTCCGTCCGATCCGGTTCATCGCGATCGCGGCCGGGACCGACAGGAACAGGAACCAGATGAAAACCATCGAGGGAATGAAACCCGCCAGGGACTCACTCAGGGCGAAATCCTGCTTGAGATAACTGGTCGCAATGCCCACGACATCGCAGAATCCCATCACGAAGAAGGTCGCCAGGACGGGAATGAAGTTGTATTTCCGGATCAGAGGACGCATGGTTTGTATGAACATTTTCCACAAAGATAAGGAACTCCTCCCAATATCCAAATTAAATGTTCAAACAAATTAAAGGCCCTCCGGATTCCGGAGGGCCCGATGACAGGAAACGCTGACGCTGCTACTCAACGAACTGGACCAGACGGGTGGTGCCCACGGCGGCGCTGGCGGCATTATCCACATAATAGTCGCCGTAGTCGCGCGACTGGATCCTTGTCCGGTTGCCGAAAGAACGCTGTACGTAAGCCAGGATTTCCAGGTTGTCCCTGTTCCAGGCTTCATTGAGCTGCGCAGTAAAGGTGAAGGACTTCTTCTCTCCCGCATCCAGGGTGAACGCGTCTCCGGTAACCTCGGTCAGCGACAGGCGGGCGGTCCGGTTATGGGCATAGTCGTTTCGGTCCGGTTCCCCGATAAAATGCTGGAAGCCGATGACCCCGTTCTCCAGGACCAGGACCGTCAGTTTGTAGGAATCGGACGCCTGGGCATAGACATCCACGTCCACGGTGAGGGTATTTCCGGTCAGGGAGGATGCGAATTCGAGGCCGGTCACGGCGGGATAGACGCTTTCCTGCTGGGTCACGGCATTGACCACATTGGCTGCAATGACCTCCACATCCCGGTTGGCCCCGACATCCACGCGCCCGTCCAGGATTCCGTACGGATAACCGTTCACATGATACTGCCTGGCCAACGGGGCCACGTCAGGAAATGGAATGTCGCTGGATTCGGCATGCAGGTTGACAATCTCCAAACGCCCCCCCAGCCGCTCGTTCGCCAGGGCGAAACTCGTATTCATGAACGGACAGTTGCCGCACCAGGTGGCCGTGAAGCGCATTCCCAGAGAATGATGCAGGAAATCCTCGGACATCCAGCCGTCGGGAACGGACTGATTGACATCCACCATGTAGCAGTTGGTATCGCTGCACACGGCGATAAAGCCCGTGCGCGCCTCCTCCTCCCGGTTCCGGACGGCGTGGAAGATATAATCGGCCCCGAAGCGAGGGTCACCCACGCGTCCTACATAGGTGATCCAGTCCGAGTAGATGTCGAAGTGAGGGTCCTTGTAATAGCGGGCGCGGATGACGAAATCCTGGCCCTTGCCGGTCAGGTCCACCGACGGAGTCTGCAGTTCAAAGTCGATATCCCGGAATACCAGGTTCCTGTCCGCTTCCGTCAGCTTCAGGAAACGGCCCCGTCGGACGGAAACGTCCTGTGTGATAAGCTGCGTGGCGACACGACCGTCCTCCTGCTGGAAGAGCATCGAGAAACCGTCCGGAAGGTCCACGGGCAGGGTGGCCACGTGATAGAACTTGCCGGGCTCGAACGTTCCACCGTCCGGAGCCGTCAGGGTGACGAAGGCTTCCGGAGCCGTGACCGACTGCACCCCGGGCGTTGCGTCCGAAGCGAGGGTAAAATCAACTTCACCGGCCAATGGTTCCCTGTTCCCGCCATAAAGCGTTACCGAGACGATCCCTTCCCGGGCCACGGAGAACTTGACGCCGCCGCCCAGATGACTGAATGTCATGTTCTGGGTACGGGTCCGCCCCACTGAGACGAAAGCCGCCGGGTCGAAAGAACCTTCCACCGCTGTCTGATGCGCGGGGATGGCGGCATGATGGAAAACGCTTCCGTCAAAGGTGAGGGAGGGATCATACGGATACACGGCATACAGATAGGAGGTGGCGGACGGCTTGTCCGCGACGGTTCCCTGGAAACGGGCCCGTACCTTGGACTCCGTTTCTACGGAGACGAAACGGGCACCGGAGCCTGCCTGCGAAAACACGGCGATCTCGTCTCCCGGGCTCCAGAACACCCTCCCGTCCGCCTGACGGACCGTACGGGTTTCCGCACCGCCCTCCGTATCGGCGACGATGGTCATGAGGTTCTCCTCCCGGAGCTCCCCGGTCACCGGCGGCTCAGCCGTGCAACCGGCGAGGGCGGCAAAAAACAGGAAAAATGCAGGATGTTTGCGCATGGGACCTTAGTCGGCGAATTCAAGCCCGGCGGTGGTACCCACGGCAGCGCTGCGGGCGTTGTCCACGTAGTAATCGCCATAGTTGCCGGACTGGATCCGGTTCTGGGAACCGAAGGGACGCTGGACATAGACCAGGATCTCCAGGTTGTCCTTGTCCCAGCCGGAAGGAATCTCGGTCGAGAAGGTGAAGGACTTCTCGTCCCCTTCCGCCATGGTGACCGCATCGCCCGACACCGAAGTCAGGGCCTTACGGACCACTTTGTCGTGGACGAAATCCTCATGGTCACCGTCGTTATAATCAGTCTGATGTCCCACGATGCCGTTTTCCAGGACCAGGACGGTAAGCTTGTAGTCATCAGCGACATGGGCGAAGAGATCCAGATTCACGGACAGGGTGCTGCCGGAAAGGGCTGAACTGAATTCCACACCGGTAACGGTGGGATAATTGGCCTCCGTCTCCTCAATGGCACTCATAATGTTGGCGGCCGTGGCGGAGATCTGCTGCATGTTTCCGATTATCCGGCGTCCGTCTACGACTCCCGTCGGATAACCACCCACATCATACTGGTCTTCCAGAACGCCCATGTCTGCGAATCCATAGTTTCCGGACATCGCATAGAAGCAAGCATACAGGAACTTGTCGCCGACCTCTTCCTTGACCATCTGGAAGGCCGTGTTCATCATCGGGCAGTAGCCGCACCAGGTGGCGGTGAAACGCATGCCCAGGGAGTGGTGGGCGAACTCTTTCGCCGTCCAGTCACCGTCGGAGGCTTCCTGGTTGACATCCACCATGTAGCAGTTCGTATCGCTGCACACGGAGACATAGCCGGTACGGGCCTCGGTTTCCTTGTTGCGGGTGACGTGGAAGACATAGTCCGCTCCGACCCGACGGTCGCCTTTGCTCTTGACGAAGGTGATCCAGTCGGCATAGAGGTCAAAGTGGGGCTCTTCGTAGGAACGCACGCGGATCACGAAGTCCTGTCCCCTGGCGCTCAGGTTCACGGAAGGGGTAAGCAGTTCGAACTCCACGTCCGTGAAGGCAAGGCCGCTATCGGCCTCCGTCAGCTTCAGGAAATGGGTGCGCTGGATCTCCACGGCCTTGGAAACGGTCCGGGAAGCGACCCGGCCGTCCTCCCGTTCAAAGAGAAGGGTGAAGCCGTCGGGAAGACTCGCCGGCAGGGTGGCGATGTGATAGTATTTGCCGGGTTCGAACGTACCGCCGTCCGGAGCCGTCAGAGTGACGAAGGCCTCCGGTGCGGGGACGGACTTAAGCGTGGGGACACCGTCCGAGCCGATCGTGAAAGTCACCTGTCCGGCCAGGGGCTCCTCATTGACGCCAAAAAGCGTCACCGCGGTGATGCCTTCCTCCACCACGGAGAACTTGACACCGCCGCCGAGATGCTTGAAACTCACGCTCTGGGTACGGGAGCTGCCGCCGGAAATGAAAGCTTTCGGATCGAAGGAATCTTCCACGGCGGTCTGCTGCGCAGGAACCGAGGCGTGGAAAGCGCTTCCGTCGAAGGTCGTGGACGGATCATACGGATAGATGGCATAGAGATAGCCCGCTGAAGTAGGCTTGTCGTCCACCTTTCCCTGGAAGTTCACCCGCTGCTTGGACTGGGTTTCCGAAGAGGTGAAGCGGGCGGGATTCCCGGCCTTGGTAAAGACGGCGATCTCGTCGCCGGGGCTCCAGAATACCTTCCCGTCGGCCTGACGGACGGTACGGGTCTCGTCACCGTCGCCCAGATCGGCGACAAGGGTCATCAGGTCGCCCTCACCGTTCTCTTCGGTGACAAGGGTTTCCGCCGTACACCCGGCAAGAAGGGCCAGCGGAATCAGATAACTCCAATACTTTTTCATACGGCCCTCCTCTCAGAATTCAAGTTCGTCGTCATAGGTTTTCTCGAGGCTGCCGGAGACGGGATCGCTCAGGCAGAAGGCAGTGTCGTACCGCAGGTCCATGACCCGGGCCGAGGGAGTCTGATACTCTTTTTCCATAAGTACTTATTTGTTAATCGTTTTCTTCTTCAAACTGATAATCGGCCGAGGCCCCGGCCGCGCAGGTGACGACATTGTCCACCAGGCCGCCGCGGCTCACCACAGCCGCGATCCGGTATTTCCCGGAAACGGTCGCCGTCAGGGACAGCGTTGCC
>Ga0247611_10007402_pt1 | contig 13815 bp, 8 predicted proteins | sample 177DNAGHGhighgp2_FD_192422 | JGI IMG/M metagenome (GOLD analysis project Ga0247611, IMG submission 192422) | Sheep rumen microbial communities from Palmerston North, Manawatu-Wanganui, New Zealand - 1770 DNA GHGhigh gp2 | ecosystem: Host-associated > Mammals > Digestive system > Stomach > Rumen ...
AATCTCTTTCGGTGTCATTTTCTCTTAAATGTTCCGCCTTTCGATTGCAAATATCTTTAAAAATTGGTACTTTTGCAAGATTAAAGATTTTAACTTTAAAACGCATATTTATGGCAAACATCGATCTGACCAAGTATGGCATCAAGGGGGTCAAGGAAATCCTTTACAACCCCACTTACGAGGTCCTTTACAATGAGGAGACCAAGCCCGGTCTCGAAGGTTACGACAAGGGACAGGTGACCGAGCTCGGCGCCATCAACGTGATGACCGGCATCTACACCGGCCGTTCCCCCAAAGACAAGTACATCGTGTACGATGAGACCACCAAGGAAGGCGCCCCGGGCGAAATCTGGTGGACGACGGAAGGTTATCCGAACGACAACCACAAGATGACCGTCAAGACCTGGAAGGCCGTCAAGAAACTCGCCCAGCAGCAGCTCAGCGGCAAGCGCCTCTTTGTCGTGGACGGCTTCTGCGGCACCCACGCCGACACTCGCATGAAGGTCCGCTTCATCATGGAGGTCGCCTGGCAGGCTCACTTCGTCACGAACATGTTCATCCGTCCGAAGAACCAGAAGGAATTCGACCAGGAGCCTGATTTCGTGGTCTATTGCGCCGCCAAGGCGAAGGTGGACAACTACCAGGAGCTCGGCCTCCGCAGCGAGACCTGCGTCGCCTTCAACGTCACTTCCCGTGAGCAGGTGATCCTGAACACCTGGTACGGCGGTGAGATGAAGAAGGGCATGTTCTCCATGATGAACTACTACCTCCCGCTCAAGGGCATCGCCGCGATGCACTGCTCCGCCAATACGGACATGAACGGCGAGAACACCGCCATCTTCTTCGGCCTCTCCGGCACCGGCAAGACCACCCTCTCCACGGACCCGAAGCGTCTGCTGATCGGCGATGACGAGCACGGCTGGGACAACAAGGGCGTCTTCAACTTCGAAGGCGGCTGCTACGCCAAGGTCATCAAGCTGGACAAGGAGTCCGAACCGGACATCTACAACGCCATCCGCCGCGACGCCCTCCTCGAGAACGTCACTGTCGATGAGAACGGCAAGATCGACTTCAACGACAAGTCCGTCACCGAGAACACCCGCGTCTCCTATCCGATCTACCACATCGAGAAGATCGTCCGTCCGGACAGCCACGGCCCTGCCGCCAAGCAGGTGATCTTCCTCAGCGCCGATGCTTTCGGCGTCCTGCCTCCGGTCTCCATCCTCACCCCTGAGCAGACGAAGTACTACTTCCTCTCCGGCTTCACCGCCAAGCTCGCGGGCACCGAGCGCGGCATCACCGAGCCTACCCCGACCTTCTCCGCCTGCTTCGGCCAGGCCTTCCTGGAGCTCCATCCGACCAAGTATGCCGAGGAACTCGTCAAGAAGATGAAGAAGTCCGGCGCCAAGGCTTACCTCGTGAACACCGGCTGGAACGGTACCGGCAAGCGTATCTCCATCCGTGACACCCGCGGCATCATCGACGCCATCCTCAACGGCAGCATCGACAAGGCCCCGACCAAGATCATCCCGTTCTTCAACTTCGAAGTCCCGACCGTCCTCGAAGGTGTCGATACCGGCATCCTCGATCCCCGCGACACCTATGCCGATCCCGCCATCTGGGAGGAGAAGGCCAAGGACCTCGCCGGCCGCTTCATCAAGAACTTCCACAAGTACGAGTCCAACCGCGCCGGCAAGGCCCTCGTCAAGGCCGGCCCGAAGCTTTAGTCTTCATCAGGATTCAAAGTTATTCAGAAGGAGGTTGCCGATGCAATCTCCTTCTTTTTTTTGTGAAATTCATTCATTGTGCTACGGGTTGGCACAAGCCGGCGCTACCTTTGCCTTCGGATCAAAACGATAGTGCCATGTTCGAATTTATCATTACCCTGGCCCTGGCGGCCCTTGCCATCTGGCTCCTGGTGGACAGTGCCGTGGAATTTACGCAGGATACGCGGGACGATATTCCGGCTACCGAGCCGTAATGGTAAGCCCGTCGTATGCGGGCTGGACGTCGGAGCGGACGCCCCGTTCGGCGCAAAGGCGGCGGAGCTCGTCGCAGAAGGTTGCGTGAGAGGGGAAGGCGTGGCTCAAGTGGGTGAGCCAGGTATGCTTGGCGCCGATGCGGTCCGCCAGGTCCAGCGCCTCATACAGGGAAAAATGCGAATGGTGGGGATGGTATCCCACCGTGTTCAGGGAAACGTGCTCCAGCCCTTCCAGTTTGGCGAACTCGGATTCCGGAAGGAGACTCATGTCGGTGATATAGGCGATATTCCCGAACCGGAAACCCAGGACGGGCATCTTGTCGTGATAGCCCCGGATGGGAGTGATGTTCAGGTACTTGACGCCTTCCGAGACGCCGCTGTCCGCTCCCGGCAGGGACGGCAAGGCGGGCACTACGGCATTGTCCGAGGGAACAAGCGAGCCGTCCGGCTGCCGGTAAAAGTAACCGATGTCGTGGACCCATTCCAGATCTCCGGTATGCTCCAGCGAGGTGATCCGGAACGGTCTGTCGTCAATGGTGTGCACGTGCCACTCCGGGGCTCCGGGGTACTTGTGTTCCGCAAAGGCATAGGCATAATCGTTCCGCAGGGCCTTCAGCACCTCCGGTTCGCAGTAGATTTCCACCGCCTTCCGGTCTATGTAGTTGAACGACCGGACATCGTCCAGCCCGCCCGTGTGGTCCTTGTGCTTGTGGGTGAGGAGGATGGCGTCCAGGTGCCGTACGCCGCGGGCGAGCATCTGCATCCGGAAATCCGGTCCGGCGTCCACGAGGACGGTGAATCCTTCGTACTCCACCAGCGCCGCCGCCCGGAACCGCTTGTCGTGCGGGTCCCCGGACCGGCACACCGGACACTGGCACCCGATGATCGGCACCCCCTGCGAGGTCCCCGTCCCGAGGAATGTCAACCGCGTTTCACTCATTGAGTAACCATGATTAGAGGGGACCGGTGTTTGTCGGTAAACCTGTGGCCACCCTCGGCCACATAAGAGGGAGGGGCCCAACCGTCAGGTTGGGAGGGGTCGCGAAGCGACGGTTTACCGACAAATACCGGTCCCCTCATAGGATAATAGTCTCTATTTGATTTACCAGCGCCGGATCGTAGGGCTTTTCCACGCGGATATAGTTGCCGGTGTAGCCGGCCATCAGGCCGTCCCTGACGGAGGATTCCCAGAGGACTTGTTCCGGAAGTCCTTTGTTCTCAGCGACAAAGGCGTCATGCAGGTGCGCGCACAATGCTTCCAGCCTGGCCACCCGTTCGGTCTTCACGCTGTCCTGCACCTGGTCGGGCATCACGGCGGCACGGGTGCCGGGACGGCGGGAGTACGGGAAAACGTGGATGAAGGCGGGTCTGATCCGGTCCTTCAGGAAGTTGTAAGTTTCCAGAAAAAGCTCCTCTGTCTCGCCCGGAAGTCCCACGATGACATCGATCCCGAAGAATACTTTCGGCTCGCCGGGATGCTCCATGGCCTTCCGGATATAGTCGATGCGGGAGGCGAAGAGCGCCGTGTCGTACCGGCGGCCCACTTTTTTGAGGAGTTCGTCGCTGCCCACCTGGAGCGGAATGTGGAAATGCCGCTGGAACTTGGTTCCGGACGCGATCCAGTCCACGATTTCCTCCGTGATGAGGTTCGGTTCGATGGAAGAGATCCGGTACCGCCGGATACCTTCCACTTCATTGAGCGCCTTGAGCAGGTCCAGGAAGGATTCCCCGGTCGTGCGGCCGAAGTCGCCGGTGTTCACGCCGGTGAGGACGATTTCCCTGACGCCGTCCGCCGCGATCTGGCGGGCCTGTTTCACCACCTCGCAGATGGCGATGTTCCGGCTCCGGCCGCGGGCGTACGGCACCGTACAATAGGCGCAGAAGTTGTTGCAGCCGTCCTGCACCTTCAGGAAAGAGCGGGTGCGCTCGCCGGTGGAATAGGCCGGGAGGGTGTCGACGAGATCCCTTCGTCGGTCTTCGACCTCCTCGGGATGACAGTCGTTTGTCATTCCGAGCGAAGCGAAGGAATCTGTTCTGGATGAGAGCATCGACAGGGTCTCGAAAACGACCCGGGTTTTCTCGGAAGCCCCGAACACGCGGGAGACCCCCTCGATGTCGTAGAGTTTCTCCTTCTTGAGCTCGGCGTAGCAGCCGGTGACGATGATGACCGCGTCCGGGGCGGTCTTGTGCGCCCGGCGTATCAGGTTCCGCGATTTCTTCTCGGCCGTCTCGGTGACGGCGCAGGTGTTGACCAGATAGACATCGGCCTTCTCCTTCCAGGGGACGACCTCCCATCCGCGGGCGACGAATCCGCGTTCATAGGTGGAAGTTTCGGCATAGTTGAGCTTGCAGCCGAGGGTTGTCAGCGCTACTTTCATCCTAACAAGAGAAATACGCACGGCCTTTTGCCGATGGTGACGGGATGTTCCTTCCAGCGCGCGACGCTCTGCGTCCGGATATAGGCATCGGGTTGGGTGATATTGGCGGCCACCGTCAGCATGGTCCTGCCGGAGCAGGTGGCGACAAGGTCCGCGAACAGGGCGTCGTTCCGGTAAGGTGTTTCGATGAGGATCTGCGTCTGGTGCTCCGCCGCTGACCGTTTCTCCAGCCGCCGGATGGCCGAGCGCCGCTCCTCCGTCTTGGCCGGGATATAGCCCACGAAAGCGAAGGACTGTCCGTTGAGCCCCGATGCCATGAGGGCCAGCATCAGGGAGGAAGGACCGACCATCGGGATGACCTCGATCCCTTCCCGGTGGCAAAGGGCCACAAGAAGGGAGCCCGGGTCGGCGACGGCCGGGAGTCCGGCCTCCGAAATCAGCCCTACGTCGCGTCCGTTATCGAACAGATGCACCAGGGAAGCTGCCTCGGCGGGGGACGTGTGCTCATTGAGCTCATGGAATTCAAGCCCTTCGATATGGCCTTTCAGCCCCGCCCTGGACAGATAGCGCCGTACCGTCCGTACCTCTTCAACGACATAGCAGTCAATGTGCTGCAGCCGCTCCAGCACCGGTGCGGGTATCACTTCAGCGGGTTCGCTGTCCCCGAGCGGGGAGGGGATCAGGTATAGTTTTCCTTTATTCATGCGTGACGATGGGATGGGCTTTGCCGGTGGAGTCAATCTGGAGGATGCGCCGCTGCGCAGGCTGGATGGCTTCCTGCGCGGCCTGCTCCTCCCGTTTCTCGCGGGAGGTGAACAGGTCCTGGAAGAACTGGCGGAAGGTATTGAACTCCCGCTGGTAGGCGATACCCACGCCGTTCCGCTGGCTGTTGTCCAGGTAGGAAGTGTACTGGTCGGCCGAGTGGGAGAACAGGTTGAGCCGGATGGTTCCCGGCTTGTCCAGCTTGATGTCGATGTCGATGTCCCCGGCCATCTCGTCCGTGGTGGTCCCGAGCAGCCGGCGGTTGCCGATCGTCCCGTTCACGACCACCCGGTTATTGAACAGCTGCGTGGACAGGGCGACGTCGAAGATATTGTGGCCGGACGTGCCCTGCTGGTAGTTCAGGCCCAGGTCCACCGGGATGTCCAGCTTCTGGAAGATGCTGTTCAGCTGTCCGGCCATGATGCCGGTCATGTTCGAGTACAGCATGTTGGTACTGCCGGTGGTGATGATGCCGGAGTCGTCGTTCGGGAAGAAGCTGTTCGCGATCAGGAGGTAGAGGAACTGTTTCATCTTTTTGTCGTCCGTATTCAGGGCGCTTTCGATGAGACCTTCCGTGCCCGGATCCAGTTCGGGAATGTCGATGTCGAATTTGACCTGGGGATTCCGGAGCTTGTCGGTGATGTCGATCAGGCAGTTGACCGTACGCCGGCTGCTGACTTCCCCGGTCAGGGAGGTGGAAAGGAGGTTGGAAATGTCGGCCTTGGTGGTATAGACCCCGGTCACGTCCAGTTCGGATTCCATGACGTCGCCCCGGAAGCGGATGCTGCTGCCGTCCTGGATGCTGAAATCGCGGTTCACGATACCCAGGGTGGACAGGTGGAAATCGCCCTGGCTCAGGGTATAGTCTCCGTTGATGGTGAAGATGTTCTGGCTGTCGCGCATCCTCAGGTCGATCAGGCCGTTGCCCTGTCCCCGGAGCGAGTTCTCGCCGATGTCGATATGGGCGGTGACGGCCGGGGTGGCGGCCACCTTGACCCGGATGTCCAGGTCGGTGCCCGATTTTTTCTTCCGGGTGCGTCCGTTCTGCATCAGGGACTCATACGGGTCTTCCTCCACTTCTACGACCGGCTGGGTGAAGACGAGCAGGTCCCCGCTCGCTTTCGTCCCTCCGGACCGGAGCGGGATGTGCAGGTCGCCGTTCTTGGTCGTCCTGGCGTCCACATTCAGGCGCACGGCATCGAAGGATCCGGTGACGTCCACCATGCCGCTGCCGTAAACGGTCCCCGAAATCGGACTCTTCTGGCCGGGGGGGATGCCCAGCACTTTCATGTCGTTGAACCGCACGTGCGTATCCAGCCGCATGTCCTTGAAACCGCCGAACAGCAGTCCGCCGCTCACGCTGCCCTTTCCGCCGATGCCGTCCGTCAGGGCGACCTGGGTGAAATGGAGCCCCTCCGTGTCCACCGAAACGGGACCGGAGATACCGTAAGTGACTTGCGTGAAGTCGATTCCGAGCCTGCCGTCCACGATCTGCGTCCCCTCGCTGGAAATCTCCGGCTTGTCCAGCGTGCCGCCCACGTGGACCTTCCCGTCCAGTCCGCCGCCGATCTCGTTGAAGATGCCTTCCAGGATCGGGGCCGCGTAGCCGAGGTCCAGCCGGGAGAAGGTGGCATCGGCCTCGATGGACCGGTCTTTGGAATTCAGGAATCCGGTGAGGTTGATGTTCCGCGTCCCGTTCAGGTTGTTCCGGACACGGACATCGAAACGGTCCTCCTCCTCATTCCAGAGGCTGAGAACCTGGAGCCGGCCCACCGGACGTCCCGCGATGGCGGTGGAATCGCAGTCGATGCCCGCCAGCAGGCCGATCGAAGGCTTGGTCGGGGAAATCAGCCGGGCCCGGCCGGTCGCCTTGCCCTGGATGTCCATCTTCCCTTTCATCAGCAGCGAGTTCAGCAGGGAAATGTCGAAGCCTTCCATCCGGACCGAGAGCGTATCGGTCTTGTCGGAGGAGAGGCCGCCGTCGGCCAGGAGCTCCTGCGGGCCGTTGGAGATCCGCAGCCGGTTCACCCGGAGGTCGCCGCCGAGGAGCGTTACTTCCTCGCTGTCGATATCCCATTTGTCCCCGTCATAGTAGATGCTGGAAGGAAGCGCTTCGGCCGTGACGGACAGGAGGCCGTCCCGGCGGTCCAGCTGCCCTTGGAGGCGGACGTCTCCCCGGCTCAGTGTTTCATCCCCGTTGTCGAAGACGAAATTGGCTCCGAAGTGGTTGTCGTCTGCCGTCAGCAGCAGGCTGTTGCCGCGGATTTCGAAATCGCCGGCCCGGACGGCGCCGCCCAGGATGCCGGCGTGCAGGGCGCCGTCCCGGTTGTCGAAGTCCAGCCGGAAGTCCTTGATGAACTTGTCCTGCAGGGCCAGCCGGCCGGAAGAAAGATGGGCCTCCACCCGGCCGTCCCTTTCCACCTGGAGTTTCAGGGCGGTATTCTTCTCGATATACATCCCGGGAATGAAGAATCCCAGCAGTTCCTGGGTGTCATGGAAGGTGAAGTTGAGCTCGTAGGGAGTCTTGCCCCAGGGTTTCCCGGCATCGGACAGCAGGGCGGGAAACTCTTCACGGACCAGGAGTTCCTTCAGGTCGTTCACCAGGGCGACGGGGGATTTCTCCCCGACGAACGTGCCGTCTGCGAAGGTGGAGTTGATGCGGATGCGGTGGATGTCGTCATTGGCATGGGCACTGGCCGTGATGTCCCCGATGTCGTGCCGTCCGGCCGCATTCTCGAGGACAAGGTCCCGGAGGTTCACCTCGCCGAGGAGGTCCTTGTCCCTGGTCCGGATGAAGTTGGCATCGGCCTGCAAAGAGACCTTGGAAGGCCCCCGTTTGTCCAGCTGGAGGGCGTTCAGGTCGGCATAACCGACATTGACGTAGAACTGGTAGGCGGCGTTGCGCTCCTGGGGAGTCAGGTCGAACTTGCCCTGCAGGAGGAAGTTCAGGTTCGGGTCGTCGCAGACGATGCGTCCGTCGAAGGCCTGGCCCGAGTAGGTGCCCGCCGCCCGGATGCCGGTATAGTCATACCCCAGGGCGCGGAGACCGTCCACTTTCAGGGAGTCGATCCTTACCCGGGGGCCGCCCTTGGCGAGGACGGCTTCCAGGCCGGTCTCCAGCGTGACGGGACCCAGGGCGCCGATGCCGGCGATCTGTCCGGCGTCCAGGTTCCGGGTCCGGGCCTTTCCGCCGATGGTGATGGCCCGTCCGCGGTCCAGGATGTTCTTCAGGATCAGGTCCATGTCGGCCGCGCCGGCGGAGGAAGTGAGCCCACCCTTGACGGCGAGGTGGTTCAGGGTGCCCCGGGCCGTCGCATCCAGCCCGAAGGTGGTGCCCCGGGCAATCCGGGAAAGGTTCAGTTTCGTCTGGGGCGACCATTCGCCGATGAAGGTGCCGAGCCCGTCCGCCGTGAAAAGGAAATCCTTGACTTTGAAGTCCATCCGGGTCGTTTCGATGTCGGGAAGGCCGGTGATGGAACCGTCCACATGTCCGCTGACGGAACTGCCCTGCTCCCGGAAAGAAAGCCCCCGTACCCTGAGGTCCGCCACCGTTCCCTCCACCTTCCCAGTCAGGGCTCCCTTGAACGTGAAACCGTCCAGATTCGGGGCGAAATGATTGACAGTCTGCATGGAAACGACCGTCGGAGAGGCGAATTCCCCTTCCAGGCGGACGCGGTTCAGGAAGTCCTTGTAATCCTCGTCCAGGGTTCCCAGGAGGCGGAAGGACCGGAGGTGGATGTCGGAATCCCTCTCCTCGATGTGGAGGTTGTCCAGCAGCACTTCGCCGTGGCCGACCTTCACCTTTCCGGAAAGGTCCCGGATATCCAGGCCGCTTTTTTCGCGGATGCGGATATGGTCCGCGGTCCCGGTGATATCCCCGTTTTTGACCAGGACCCCCGAGGCGTGGATGTCGGCGGTCGCTTCCAGGTTGTCCCAGTCGATCACATCCGGGGGGACGGGGCCTTCTCCCCTGGACAGATCCTTCTCCGCCCCGGCGTGGTTGAGCATCCGGAACCGGAAGCCTTCGATGTCCACTTTCCCGGCTTCGAGCAGGTCGCCGAATTCTTTCTTGGGTTCACCGGATGATTTCAGCCCGAAGATCCGGGACAGGTTGTCGGTCGATTCCCTCCCGGATGCGGGATCACCCGGCTCCAGGACGAGATTGAAGCTGCCGCCTTCCAGGCGGAGCCGGCTCACGGTGATCCGTTCTTTCTTCAGAAGCCCCTTGAGGGAGAAACGGGCCGAGAGCGTTCCCACGCTCAGGAGCGTGTCCTGGGCCGGGAGAAGGCCGCCCCGGTAGGGATGCCGGTCCTTGACGACGACATCCTTGAGGACGACCGCGTCGAAGGGCTTGACCGTGACGGAACCCACCTCGATGTCCGCGTCCATGTTCCCGGTGAACTTCTCCACCGCTTTCCGCGCCAGATAGGTCTGGACGGCAGGGGACTGGACGATGACAAGGAGAGCGAGCAACAGCAGCAACAGGACTGCCAGCACCCGGAGCGATATGCGAAGACCCTTCTTCATCAATCTACAAATATAATGATTCTTCGCGAAGAAATGGTTATCTTTGCGCCGAGAAACGAAAACTATGGCAGATATTATCCTTGGCATCGAATCTTCCTGCGACGACACGTCGGCCGCCGTCCTCCGCGACGGGGTGCTCCTTTCCAACGTCATCGCCTCCCAGCAGGTCCACAAGGACTTCGGCGGGGTGGTGCCGGAACTGGCATCCCGTGCCCATGAGCAGAATATCGTCCCGGTCGTCTCGGAAGCGCTCCGGAGGGCCGGGGTGAAACCGGAGGAACTCACGGCCGTCGCCTTCACCCGGGGGCCGGGCCTGCTGGGCTCGCTCCTGGTGGGCACTTCCTTCGCCAAGGCGCTCTCCCTTTCGCTGGGCATTCCGATGGTGATGGTGAATCACTTGCAGGGGCATATCCTCGCGAATTTCATCCGGCAGGAGGGGAAACCCGTGGAAGAACCTTCGTTCCCGTACCTATGCCTCCTCGTCTCGGGCGGCAACTCCCAGATCGTCAAGGTGACGAGTCCCCTGGAATACGAAATCCTGGGCCAGACCATCGACGATGCGGTGGGGGAGGCTTTCGACAAGTGCTCCAAGATGCTGGGCCTCGGCTATCCCGGCGGTCCGGTCATCGACCGGCTTGCCAAGCTGGGGAATCCCGACCGCTTCCACTTTGCCAAACCCAATATTCCGGGCCTGGACTACAGCTTCAGCGGCATCAAGACGTCGCTCCTGTACTTTGTCCGGGACGAGATGGCGAAGGATCCGCAGTTCCTGGAAAACAACAAGGAGGACCTCTGCGCCAGTTTCCAGAAGACCCTCATCGACATCCTGATGCAGAAGCTCATCCGGGCGGCGAAGGAAACCCGCATCCGGGAAATCACCATCGGCGGCGGTGTCTCTGCGAACAGCGGCCTCCGCGAACGCCTGGTGGCCGAGGGCAAGAAACGCGGCTGGAAAACATATCTCCCTGAGTTCAAGTTTACGACGGACAACGCGGCGATGATCGCCGTCGCCGGCTGGTTCCGTTACAAGACCGGCGATTTCGCCCCCCTTGACGTCGCCCCCGTCTCCCGCATGGCGGATTATTAGTATGAAGGAATTTGAGATCGCGAAGAAGATTGGGAAGGATTTGACCGACGCTGAACTGAAGGAAGCGGCGGCCAAGGCGTTAGGCGTGCGTCCCGAGAAGGTCGGGGAGGTTGTGGTGACGAGGAGGTCGGTGGATGCCCGGCAGGATATCCTGTATCGGTACCGGGTGCAGGCGTACCGGCAGGGGGAGGCTTATGAGCCTTATCAACTTCCTGATTATCAGGATGTCCATGGGACCGATCCGGTTATCGTCATCGGAGCCGGTCCGGGCGGTCTGTTCGCTGCCCTGAAACTGCTCATGCGGGGATTGAAGCCCGTGATCCTGGAAAGGGGAAAGGATGTGCACCGCCGGAAGGCCGACATGGCGAAGCTCTCCGTGGAGGGCGTCATCGACCCGGATTCCAATTACTGCTATGGCGAAGGCGGTGCCGGGGCTTTCTCCGACGGAAAACTCTTCACGCGTTCTTCCAAGCGGGGTGATATCCGGGAAGTGCTGCACCAGTTCGTCCGGTTCGGGGCCGACCCTTCCATCCTCATCGACGCGCATCCGCACCTGGGGACGGACAAGTTGCCCGGAATCGTGGAAAATATTCGCCTTTGCATCGAAGAGCACGGGGGAGAGTACCATTTCGACAGCCGGGTGACGGACATCGTTCCGGTCGCGGGCGGCTTCGAAGTCCATGCCGGTGACGCGGTTTACAGGGCCGGGAAGGTCATCCTCGCGTCGGGCCATTCCGCCCGGGATATCTACGAGATTTTCGAGCGCCGCGGATGGGCCCTGGAAGCCAAGGGATTCGCCCTGGGCGTGCGGGTGGAGCATCCGCAGTGGCTCATCAATCAGATCCGGTATCATGGTAAGTATCAGCCGTTTATGCCTACGGCTGAGTACTCTTTCGTCCAGCAGGTGGAAGGCCGCGGCGTCTTTTCCTTCTGCATGTGCCCCGGCGGCATCCTCGTCCCGTCTTCGACGGAGGACGGCACCGTGGTCCTGAACGGCATGTCCAACTCCGCCCGCAATTCCAAGTGGGCCAATGCCGGGGTTGTGGTCCAGATCGAGCCGGGCGACCAGCCGGCCGAGTATCAGGGACCGTTCGCGCTGATGGACTACCAGCACGACATCGAACGCCGCATGTACGAGTGGGTTTCGTCCCACGGCGGGAAGCACCCCCTGGCAGCGCCGGCCCAGCGGATGAAGGACTTCTGCCGCGGCATCGTCTCGAAGGACCTTCCCAGGACGTCTTACTATCCGGGCGCGTGGTCCTCGCCGTTGCATGAACTCCTGCCGGAGCATGTGTCCCTGCGTCTGCGCCGGGCCTTCCCGCAGGTGGACCGCCAGATGCACGGGTACTACACGAACGACGCCCTGCTGCTGGGCGTGGAGTCCCGCACCTCTTCGCCGGTGCGCCTCCCGCGCGATCCGGAAACGCTGGAACATGTGGACATTCCCGGCCTCTATCCCTGCGGGGAAGGCGCAGGCTACGCCGGGGGCATCGTTTCCTCCGCCCTCGACGGCATCAACTGCGCGGAAAGGATTTAGCTACTCCGTCAGATACTTGAAGTACGCGTCGATCTCGGGACGCGTCTTGAGTCGTACCATATAGACCTGGTCGCCAAGGTCGTCGGCCAGGGCCGGGCTCATGCGGGTGCACATGACGATGGCGTCCCCGTAACGGGCCAGGACATCGGCGTGGGAGTGCTTGTAGGTATGGACGTCGCGTCTTCCCACATAAGCGCAGTAGTACTGCTCCCCGAAGGATTTGCGGCGCTCCCCGAAGGCCACCATGTCGGCCCAGATCTGGAACACGTCGGTGGAATGGGCGTAGTTCATCATGTCCGGAGTGAAGCCTCCCGGCGGGCGCATGTTCACTTCCAGGCCCACATAGTCGCCCTTTTTGCCGAGGCCTTCCCGGTCGCGGTCCAGCTGGAAGAACTCCAGATGCACGAAACGGTTCACGATCCCGAAGGCCTTCACCGTCCGGCGGCCGATGGCGGCGAGTTTCGCCGGGACGGTCTTGTTGACCCAGTAGCAGGTGTCCAGGTTCCGGTGGACGATCTCCATGATGGGCGTGGGGAAGACGCTGTTGTTCTCGAAGATGGGCTCTCCCTTGTCGTTGAAGATGGCGTCGTAGGACACCAGGAGCCCGGTGATGAATTCCTCGATGACGAAAAGGCCGTAGTTGTCCGAATGGGTCCGGAACCACTCGTTGAGCTGCTCCTCGTTCTCCATCTTGAAGGTGCCGGTAGCGCCGACCCCGTTGTCCGGCTTCGCGATGACGGGGTAGCCGGTCTTCCGGACGAAGGCCCGCACCTTCGATTCGCCTTCGGAGCACTTGATCTGCCGGGCCGTGGGGATGCCGCCCAGCGCGTAGTACTTCTTCATCTCGGACTTGTTCTTGATGGAGGCGATGCGGTCGGTCCTGAGACCGGTGGTGACGTTGAAGTCCGTCCGCAGGCGGGCGTCCTGTTCCAGCCAGTATTCGTTGTTGGATTCGATCCAGTCGATCTTGCCCCATTTGTGGGCATACCAGGCGACGGCCCGGTACACCTCGTCGTAGTCTTCGAGGTTGTTGACCTTATAATAGTCTGATAATGAGTTTTTTAATTCTTGCGGGAGATACTCGTAGGGAGTGTCGGCGATTCCCAGGACATTCACGCCGTTGGCTTTGGCGCCGGCGCAGAAATGCCAGTAGCTGTCCGGGAAGTGGGGGGAAATGAATATTAAGTTCATAAAGCTGTAGGTTGTGTTTTCTTCCGATACTTTGCGCATGCCTCCGCCGGTGATCTCCCACGCCTCCCCGAAGAGGGTGGACCGTCCGTCCTTGACCAGGACATAACCGCCGTCCGGGAACGTGTAGAACCGGTGGTTCCAGCTGTCCGGGAAGGCGATGTCCTCGAAAAGACGTTTCCCGTCCAGGATGACATTCCGAACCTGATGGTAGTGGGGGATGAGGTTGATGTCCGTCAGGCCCAGGCCGCGGAGCCAGCGGTGATAGCCCGGGTCCACGGCTTCCCCTTCCAGTTCCGGATGGGAATAGACCCGGTCCGCGCAGTTCATGCTGCCGGCGCTGCATCCCATCACG
>Ga0247611_10007403_pt1 | contig 13815 bp, 7 predicted proteins | sample 177DNAGHGhighgp2_FD_192422 | JGI IMG/M metagenome (GOLD analysis project Ga0247611, IMG submission 192422) | Sheep rumen microbial communities from Palmerston North, Manawatu-Wanganui, New Zealand - 1770 DNA GHGhigh gp2 | ecosystem: Host-associated > Mammals > Digestive system > Stomach > Rumen ...
GCCGGCTTGCGTAGCTTCCGCGATGGCTTTCTCGTACATCTCCAGCGCCGCCGCCGTATCTTTCTGAGCTAAATAGATATTTCCCATCGCGCCGTAGAGTTGATCCAGACGGTCCTGGTATTTAGATTGCTTGGTCATGGTACGCAGTTGGCGAATGGCGTTCTTGCCACCCATCTCCGCGATACGCACACGCGCGTTGAAGTCCATCTCGGTAGGCGGCGCGAGGCGTACCACCATCTTATACGCATCGGTAGCCTCTTGCTTATTGCCCTCCAACTCATACAACTGACCCAACACATACGCGAAGCGCGGACGGTATATCTTCCGCTTCTCGTACGGGATAGCTATCTTCACGAAGGGTATCGCCTCATGATAATGCTCACCTTTGAGCAGCACATCGGCTTTGACGGCCGAATAGAGGCGCGCGTGCTTCTTCGTGAGCGCATCGATATTGACGCGCTGCAGCATGTCTTCCGCCTCGTATTGCCAGCCCATCTCGGCATACGCACGCGCAATCCATAACTGGCACTGCGCGATCATGTCGGCATCGTTGGAATAATGGTTGATGATATAGTTAAAGGTGCTGACGGCTCCGAGGAAGTCCCCTTTATGGAACTCCGCTTCGCCCAGACGAATCCATGCCAGTCCCATGTTGGCATTGAACTCTTCGGACTTGAGCCACAGTTTATATTTGGGATCGCTCGCCTTTTTCGGGTCGCGTTTCGGTTTGGCTTTGATTGAGTGCAGCTTGATACATTTCCGGCATTTCTCGATGGTCTTATCCATCTGGGAAGCACTGGATTCGGCTGCTTGGTGGTTAGACACCGGGTAGAGGTTCAGGATTTGGGTATAGTCATCGGTATTGGCATCGCGGATGGCTTTCAGACCCTCTTCGTACGCGACATTACCGTTGTAAAGGATATTATATTTGACTTTCGTCTGATGGAACGACCGGGTCGCCCAGGTGTTTTTCTGAGTGGAGCAAGAAGAAAGGAGGATCATCATCGAGAGGATGATGAGATTGGAGATTTTATATTTTAGATTGGAGATTTTCATTTCAGTCCTTTCACATGGCTCTGCGCCGCGATGAACTCCTTCAGATAATACGGTTCGTAGTAGGCCAAATCAATAGATTTGGCATTGGTGATTTGTGATTTGTGATTGGTGATTTGTTCCGCCAACACACCCATGAATTGCGCTTCAGGGACGATGTCGGGGATGTGGTGCCAGTTGGGGCGGGTGAAGACCTGCGCACATTTGGCTGCGCCGTCGCCGAAGAAATACACGTCTTCGGATCCCTCGTAGAGGCTGTCTTCGTTCTCAACGACTACGGCTTTGGTCTCCCCATTGATGACCGTATAGACCTCCATACGTCTTGCATCAATCATAGGCATTAATATGCCTTCCTTGGCGCCTGAGGCCTCTTTAAGCACCTCGAGCGTAGGGATGGGGATGAGGGGTATGTTCAGACCGTAGCATAGTCCCTTGGCGGTGCTGGTTCCGATACGCAGTCCGGTATAGGACCCGGGGCCTTCGGAGAGGGCTACCGCCTCTATAGAGAGGTCTTGCTCCCGCGCGAACGAGAGCAATTCCTCTATATAGCGAGGTAGCAACCGGGCATGGTTGCTACCTTCACGGCATATACACTGGTTCATCGGCTCGCCATCCTTGCAGATGGCGGCCGAACAAACCGATGTACTAGTTTCGATACATAGTATCGTCATATGCGCATTAGAACAGTTTAACCTCGCGCGATGCTTTTTTCTTCGGCCAGTTGAAGTGGTAAGCCAACTTGATACCGGCATCGAAGTAACCTACACGGCTTGCATACGTGTCTGTTGCAGAGAATACTGCCAAGTTCGCTGTTCCACCTGCACTCGGCGGGTTGGCGATATCCAGCAATGCCGGATGCTTAGCCGAATTCAGGATCGAACGGGAGTTATATACGCAGTAGTCAGCATATACACCCAGACCCAGCGAGTTACCGCTCTTGAGGATCCACTCGTAACCGAGTTCTGCGGTCAGCATGATGTTGATCTTCCATTGCAGGTCGTTGCCTCCCTGGGGAGTCTGACCTACGTACTTACCGGTTACCACGTTATCCTGGATGGTAACGCCGGTCTCAGCATCGTACGCTGCGATCGAAGCCGTTGCGCTATTGATGCTCTGCTTGAACGGCGTGTAAACCGGGAGCATGAAGCGCGGACCTACGTTGAAGAAGAAACCGCAGTCATGGATCAAGGAGAACATCAACGGGATCTCGAGTTGAACCTGATGGTCCGTCTCTTTGATCTGTTGCGCATTGATGGTATAGCGGAGATCACCCTTGTTGAAGGTGGAGTCTGCCGAACCGGAGAAGCTACCTTGTGCATAACCGACACTCAGGCCTACGATAAGACCGAGGTCGATCTTGCGAGCGTCGCTGGTCCAGTAGTGAGCATATTGGAGGTCGAGCAGAGCGTCGCCACCGATACCCCAATGTGCATTCACGCCGGAAACAGCTTGGTGCAACTGCGAAGCCACACCGCCGCGTACGCCGATCGTGAAGCGATCGTAACCGCTACGGAAGTCCTGCTTCGAGTGAATAGAGTCACCCTTAGCGGTCTCGTGCTTTACGCCGTCAGCAGCAAGAGGTTTCTCCTCTTCAGCCTTAGCAGGTTCAGCGGCCTTTGCTTCTTCAGCTTTCTTAGCCTCTTCTGCCTTAGCGGGCTCTACTGCTTTTGCAGCTTCGGCAGCGCTTGCAGCGGCAGCTGCTTTTGCAGCTTCTGCAGCCTTAGCCTCTTCAGCGGCCTTTGCTTTTGCAGCTTTAGCAGCATCTTCAGCTTTCTTCACTTCTTCAGCAGCCTTTGCAGCTTCGGCTTTCTTACCGTCCTTCACTGCCTGCTCGTATGCCTTTTTCTGGCCGGCTTGCTCTTTCTTAGCCTGCTCGGCTTTCTCTTCTGCCTGACCGTTAACCGGGATCAAGCAGTCCTCGCACATCCAGGAATAGATGTTCATCAACAGCACGCCGTCCGGGAAACGCTTGGTACCCAACTGACGAACCGTATGAACTTTATCCCATACCCAAACAGAAGGAGTCTCACCCGTGCAGTACTTTTGACACTCACGCTTAATCATTACGGAGTCTCCGATAGCCACTTTAAACTCATGTTTCGGAGCTTGTGCTTCCTGAGCCGAAACGGCCGTTGCACAAATCAGGGTGGCTGCAATTAAAATTGATTTAATAGTTTTCATAGAGCTACCTCCTATTCTTATTTAACAATATAACGTAAAGTGGACTTCTCGTCGCCGCTCAAGAGCTCTACCAGGTAGAAGCCATGATCGTTCGCAGCCTTGATCGTGAAGGTCTCCTGTCCGCTTACCTTATAGGTATTGTGGAGCAGACCCTCGGTCGTGAAGATGCGGATTGTGGTCTCTTGGTCCGGATTGAGGTTGAGCACCTTGATGTCCTCACCCGGCATTACGATGCTCGGAGCGAGCAGCGGAGCAACGCCGGCAGGTGCACCACAAACGAGCGTATTCGTACGTCCGTAGAGACCGCAAGCGGTTCCGTTATCTACCGTTACAACAGCGTAGAAGGTACCTACCAGCGGCGAACCATCTGCATTGTTGTACGAATAGTCTTCAACCAAGAACTTATCCGTATTCTCAGGATCCGGAGTTGCACCCAACATCTCGAACCACTTAACCTTCACTGCACCACCGGAGGTGTAGATCGAGTCGGTTACGAAGCCGTACTTAGCGAAGTCCCAACGGTTGATGAGCAACAGACGGTTACCATACTTAGCAATAGCCTTGAGGTCCATCTTAGCCGGGTTATTCAACGTCAGGCTCAAGTAGAGGATACTATCACCCCAGTTTACACCGCCCGGGAAGACAACCGAGTCAGGATTAGCCGTGGTAGACTCGATATAGAGCGAGTCGTTCTCCGGCCACTTATACATGTTACATTCAGTAATCTTAGCGGTATCGCGCGCGGTATTCAGATAGTTCTTATATACTACGATACCCTTAGACGGATCCGGATCTTGACCTTCCGTACACTCCGTAAATGCGAAGTATCTTACTTTGATACGCTCCGAAGTTACGGTCGGTTGGTTCGTCAAGTCAATATCCTTGAAGATCTCACTCGGATAAACCGCATATTGCCACTTGATACTCGACAGCGTCTGAATCGTATCGTTGTCATCTGCAGCATACTGTGCTTTCAACCACGTGTCAGCAGTAGTCAGGTCAAGCACAGCATTGCGCACGATGTCTACTTGATCAGAGATGTCATACGTCTTCGGCTCGCGGAGAACAAAGGCATGAACGGTCGTGATCGAATCGTACAGCATCATTCTCTCGTTGTCCTTGATGTTGCGAATCGTATCGTTCCAGAGGGTATCAACTTTGATGGTCTTACCCAGCACGTCGCCACCCTTACATACGAAGAACGTAGTGTCAACGCGTACGGTGTCGCGCTTGATATCAATCTTCTCAATCCAGATATGTGCATCCTCCGTCGAGTTGAACTCGATGAACATGAGTTGCGGGCTGGAAGCCTTGATGAAGTCAAGAGCGATATCTTTCGTCAGAGAGGAGTCAGCCGGGATGGTCCTCGAGATGTCACCTTGCGACGGGTCACCACACTTGAAGAAGAGTGATGCATGAACCGTGTTCGCATTGGTCTCAGACCAGTTGTCAACGTGGAGACGCAAGCTCTTGCCCTCAGCGAACAACTTAGCGGTATCCAGCGCAGCTACATACCAGGAGTTGCCACCGCCAATCAGGTTCTTCGGGTTCACGTTACCGTGCTCCCAATCGAACGACATTGCGTTGAGGCAGTCGTCACCGGTCGTTTGCGGGGTGATGAGTTTCGCCTTGATGTCCTGGTCGGACTTAACGCGTACATACAGCGTGACCGAATCCTTCGTTACAAAACGATGGAGCATACTATCGATGTATGCAGGAGCGGTACTGGAGATATCGTACTTGTAACCAGCTTTACGGATAGCGCGGTCGATCAACTCGCGGAGCGTCTTCGTGCCCTTATAAGCCTTGCCACTCTTGTTGATGGTACGTTTGCGAACCGGCATAGCGCAGTTCATCGTATCTTGGAAGGTAGCGGTTACCTCGATAGTAGCCGTACCCGGCAACTCATACTCGAGGCTCGAAGCATCTACGTAAACGTAGTTATTCTGGATATACGGCAGACATACGCGATACCAGCGGGTCTCACCAGCCTTGATCGAGTACTGTACGTTCGGAACAACGAGTTTAGCCTTCTGCTGCTCCGGATCCGGAGTTTGAGCGGCGTACTCACCGTTGAACTTGGTCTCGAATACGAGCGAGTCAGTCGTACGAAGCTTGATATAGAGCTCTACATCACCGACACCATAGATAGCCTGTGCAGGGATATTATGCGATTTCGATTCGCCCTTCTTGATGGTTCTCTCACCGCGATCCATGAGCAGGTCATCTTCCTTATCATATTTCGCTTTGTAACCATCGTAAACAGCTACTTTCACTTTCGCATCGCCCTTACCGGCGTTCTTACCCATTACATACAATACCTTGTTGAACAGGTTCTTATCTGCCTTGAGGTCAGCCGTCTTAACCTTATACCACATCTCGGTGTTCGGAGCTTGCGTATAGAGCGCATTGACGCGAACAGGAAGTGCATCCTTCGGATCGTTACCGCTGAACGCTTTCACGAGTTCAGCCTTGAACTCGAAGGCACCGGTACCTTTGGTACGGATGATGCGCAGGATGATCGAGTCATGCTTAAGCACTTGGTCGAAGGTACCTGCAGGAATCGTATCTGCGAAGTGTTGGTTAGCCTTCAGATCTTGGCTCTTACCCATCATCTTCTTTCCGATCGGGAAAGCGAATGCAGCCTCAGCCATGATGGTCTTCGCGGACGAAGAAGCGTCGATCAGGTGAGCTACCGGTTTCATTTTCTCTTCCAGATTACGAACGAGGTCAATCTGGGACTTCGGAATGAGATACCATGCGGTATCAGCCGTCTGGGTATAGGTCTCGTTCCATTTCAGCTCGGTGAGCGTGATGCCATCAGCCTTGATGGTATCAAACGGAACTACCTCGAGTTTGTCAGCCCAGAAGCGGAGGGAAGTACTACCGGATACGTTTACATATACCACACCATCCGTCATCGCCTCGATAGCGCTGTTGCGGATGGTTGCGTCCTTTTGTCCGTACGGAGCCAAGGTGAAGTTCTTGAGCGAAGTAGCCTCCTCAAGCGGGCAGTTATATGCCAACTGGATGAAACCTTCGCACTTCGCGTTGTCGCGGTTCTGCATATGGAGCTTGAGGTCATTGCCACTCTCGATAACCGAATGTAAGTCGATTACGTACCAGAGGTTAGCACCGGCAGCCTGCGTGTTTCCGGAAGCCCAGTTGAACGGGATAGCGGACGAGCAACTGGAACCAGCAGCTTCTTCAGTCAAGCGAATTTGCAGCGAGATATCCTCCGTAGTGGTGACACGCAGATAGATCTCATCTTGAACGATGTTCTCGAAGAGGTTACGTGCGATCTGCTTGGAGTAAGTACCCTTAGCAGCAATCGTCAACTCGCGTTTCTGGTTCTCAATCGAATCCGGGCACTCGAGCGAAAGCTCAGCGGTGATCTTCACTGGGTTCGAAGCACTCAGGTTCTCAACGAATACGGTCGGGAACTTAGCGGCTTTCTCGCGCACTTCTTCCATATTAATCTTATACCATACGGTGGTGTCCTTCTTTTGGAATACACCGTTGTCCCAGTTGAACGGCTCAGCTTGCTCACAAGCTTTATCCGGCTCTTTGGTCTGTGCCGGCTTGGTGGTAGCCCAGAACTTAAGATCCTGGTTGGTCTCCAAACCGATCCAAACGGTGTCAGACATCATCGCATAGGTCGAATAACGCAGCGTACGAGTCTCCTCTTTACCGGCTGCAATCGAGTGGGAAATCTCCTGGAGGTCGATATACGGGCAGGAGAATGCCAACGATGCATTTACTTTAGCCGCAGCCGACGGGTTGAGGTTCTTCAAGTGAACAACGATATCCTCGATGTTATCACGTGCGTTAGCGATCTCAACAGCATACCACTGTGTGGTACGAGCCTCTTGCGTATGACCGGACTCCCAGTTGAAGTCGATGTTGGTCTTACAAGCCTTACCCTCACGTACGTGTTTGTAGCGAGCGAGGAACGTAATCGGCTGGTCTGTACTGGTAAGCAGGTAGATGGAATCTACACCTGTCAGACCCTCCAACATGTTCTTTTTGTAAACCACGATTTCTTCCTCTTTGGCAGGGATTGTGTAGTTAGCGTTCGTAGTACCGAAAGCGGGGCGCCCGAATGCCATCTTGGTAGTGACGTGAGCGGCCGTAGCATTCTCGTTACGATAGGTGAATTCCGGCTCATACTTAGCCAGTGCATTAAAGTCAGCTACGCTGAAAGCATACAGCGTCTCACCTACAGGAATAGTCAAACTCTGGATAGTGGTGTCTGCCGAATTTGCCTTAATTTCAACGGCAGCCATGTCTTTCGGTCCGGGGATAACCGGCTCTTCCGGTTGGTCAACTATTTCCACTTTGATCTTCACCGGTTGCTCTAAGTTCTCAATGCTGAAATAGAGTTCATCCGGATACACGCTCTGGATCATGCTCTGCGGGATGGTGTCCTCGATGGACGCACCTGCAGCGAGGGTGAAATTACGCTTGGTCAAACCGGACGACGGGCAGTCAAGAGACTGACCGGCTTTCACGTTAACCTTACCTTTACCCGCGTTGGTGATGGTCACTTTCGCATCTTTTTTAACAGCTTCTTTGATTTTCGTCAAATCCACTTTCCACCATGCAGCATAACCCTTCGTTTGGGTTGCCTCGGTGTCCCATTTGAGCTCTCTTGCGTCCTTACAGGTCTCATCGAGATCCGAAGCCTCGAACACCTTTGCGCTCAAGAGCACTTCACCATCGGTAGTCAGCGTGAGATAAATCTCCGTCTGGTGCAGACGTACGAGTGCGGTAGCATTCGCGGAGTAAATCTGGTGCTCGTGAGGAGAAACGCTGTAGTGTTTCGTCTCCGTCTCACCGGCAACAGTCGCCGTCATGCTAGCCTCTACCGAATTGTCACGACTCGGGTTGGTCACATACAGCGTCAACGAGGGATTCTCCTCTTCATAGAGGGGAGCCAAGTCAACATGGTACCATAAGGTACCACCTGAGTGCACGTTACCCTTGTCCCAATCAAAGTCAATGGCATTGGCTTTGGTACTACCATCATTACGTCCGACAGCCATCGCGAAGACGGTCATCAATGACGCCATGGTTAGTAAGAAAAACTTCTTCATGTGATTGATTGTTGTTTGTTAATAAATAGAGTTAATTAATAGTTATTTGATTTCTAATCAATTTGTTGTCCTACGATGTTGTATTTTCGCTCATCAACAAAGATGATTATTCTTCCGTTTTGTATCTGTTTGCGGGCGCCTTTTCGGTCCGCATCTACATTCTCAATCGGGGTCGGGTCTTTCACGGTCACTTGGTAACGCTTGGTGCACTGCTTCGGAGCCACGATATCGATGATCGTGTCGCCGTAGTTGAACAGCACTGCGCCCGTCAACTCATGCACTACGCCGCGCTTCAGGTCCTTCGGGTCTACCAAGACGGTGTCGTATATCGGCGTCGGCTCGGTGAAGGTCAGGGTCACATGCTGCGTCGAAAGCGTATCGCGGTTGACATAGATGCCTTCAATAAACGTCGTGTCCGAACTGTACTCACGGCCATTGACGGTCAGGGTCTTGCCAAGACATATCGACTCGTCGATATCGGGCATGCCCTCCGCATATTTCGGATTAGCGAAATAGCGCAAGCGACCGGTGATGCCTTCCACATGCGACACATGTACCCATACGTCTCGACCGGCTTTGCGGGCATCCACCAGCATCGCGGAATCGAACATATAGACGTGCATCGAATCGGTAATCGTCGCGCGGCCTGCTTCTTCGCCGTCGCAACTGTCGAGCGTCAGGCGGATGTCCGCCGGCTGGCTCTTCAGGTTCGCGTGATCGGGTTTATGAATCCAGCGCAAAAAGGCTTTGCCTTTCGACGGGATATTGCTCGCCGGTATGCGGTATACGTTCTCTGCTTCTTCGCACACATAAGTCATCCAAGAGCGCATCTCCATCGGCTTCTCGCAGGTCGAATGCGGGCCATGATTATACGGATAGCAATAGACCGTTCCTACGCCGCCATGAAGCGTATAGGCGCGGATACGCGGCTCGAGCGTCTTGAGGTACTCGGCGCTGCCGGGCAGCTCATCGATGCGTTTATTGATCTCATCCACCGGCATCTCGTACATCCGGTTCGGCGGAACGATCATCGAGATGGTAGGACGGTGGCTGATACAGAACGCATAGACCTCCAGCACTACCGAGTCATCCGAGAACCAGTACGCGGACATACCCTGCTTGATATCATCCATCTTCGCGGAGAACCATACCGGCTCGGTCAGTACCGTGTCTATCGGGAACACAAACGGCGTCGTGTTATAGGTGCACTCGCAGTAGGTATCAGGCAGCGAGTCTTTATACACCTTCCAGAACTCATCGTCGGCACACGATGTAGCCTGCGCCATCGCTTGCAGCGGGAGCAGCATCAGCATTCCTATTATCCAATGCGTCGTTTTCATTGTGTTATTGAATTTTGGTTCCGAACATATCGTATTTAGCACCGCCGCGAATGATCACTACGCGGCCGTTCTCAATGCGCTTGATGGACACCGTCTCCTGCGACACCTGATCGATATCGGTGGGGAACTCGGTATTATATAACTCGCCGCAAAGGAAACTGATCTGTACCGCCACATGTCCGGTAGCGATCCATTGCGGATTGTTGGTCACTGTCAGCGGCTCGTACTGGCCCTTGCCGTCGTATTGCACGCTCCAGCGGATAGAACTGATCGGCGTCAGTTGGCCGACATAATGCGCATAGAGGTTCTTCTCCGCGCGGCGCAGGTCGACTAACGCACGGTCATGCTCACGCTCCACAATCACGCCCTCCATATAATCCCACTCCGCCGGCGACTCGAATACGTACGGACGATAGCGACGAATCACGCCACCCGCCATCAGTTCCTCGTGCTCTGTATTGAAACCGCGGCAGAAATATACCGTATCGTACGATCCGCAATTGTGCTCTATCGTCAGATGCAACGTCACGATCGAGTCGCAACCGGCAGCATTCATCAGCACATGCGTATAGTCGCCGCTTGTAGCCAAGGTCTGGCTATACCACCTGAACGATTCACAAACTACCGCGGTCGTATCACCAAAGGTGGTAGTACATGTTGCTTGCTCTATCGTCAGATGCAATGTCAGGATCGAGTCACATCCTGCAGCATTCGTCAGCACATGCGTATAGTCGCCGCTTGTAGCCAAAGTCTCTTCATACCACGTGAACGAATCGTAAGCCACAGCAGTCGTATCACCAAAGGTGGTAGTACATGTTGCTTGCTCTATCGTCAGATGCAATGTCAGGATAGAGTCACATCCTGCAGCATTCGTCAGCACATGCGTATAGTCGCCGCTTGTAGTCAAAGTCTCTTCATACCATGTGAACGAATCGTAAGCCACAGCAGTCGTATCACCAAAGGTGGTATTACACATATAGGGAGCAGCGTTAATGACGGCGCTCTCATGCGCCTTGATCTCAACGATCTTATCGCCCTCGCCTCTCTCGACCGTCCATCGCCAAGCCATGCCGCAGTCGGCAAACACCAACTCGGCCTTAATCGTTTCGCCCAACGCCATCGCCGCCGGTATCGGACCGAAAGCCTCGGAGGACGTATAGGTCACCACCGCCGGCAAGCGCTCCTCGTCGAAACGGATATAGTTACTTCCGCTCTGGACCGTCAGCGTCATCGGCTCGGTAATACGATTCGCCTTATCCGCCGTAATCCCGGCAGGGACCAACTCTTCCGCACAAAGCATACTCGACACAACGAGCATCAGGCAAATCATTATATGTGCACGTATATCACGCATATACACGAAAATTCAGTGCGCAAAAGTACAAAAAAGTTTTCAATTGCGCAAGTTTTCTGTTGCTTTTTATTGATTTTCGTCGATTTTTCTACAAATTTACGACAATTTCGTCCGTTTCTCCCACTAATGTGTATTTTCCGGCGGGCAATTCGGAGAGGGAATACTTCGTTTCCGGTTGCAAATCCTCGATGGTTTTGACCTCCTTGCCCGACTCATCTTTGATGAGAATCGTTTGCGCCTTGCTTACCTCCACAAACGGCTGTTTATTCTCATCACAAGCCACCGTGATGGTGTTCGTCGGATACACCGGATCGGACTCGTCGGGCGCATTGGAACGAACGGTCATCTTGAATGTACCACTTTGCGTATGATGATATCGCATGTAGATATATCCTTCCTCCGTCACACGTTCTCTCCAAGCCGCAATTTCTTCTGCCGGTATCGTTACGCTCTTGATCGATGTAGTTAAGCGATAATAATACAGTAAGTTCGGAGCCTCCTCGATGGTTTTTCCCAGCGTTATATTGCAATCTGTAGCTACAAATATATCACATTTCACACCGGGATTCATAGACAATTTCAGATCACCTCCGGTCCATTTGGAATAATTGAATTTATAGAATCCTCCGTTGGATGCACGATCTACCTTGAAGGTAGTATCCTTAGATTGAATATAATTCTTTGTTTTTGCGACACATCCCGGATCTATCCACTTGGAAGGAGTCACTGTGGTCGCTTCTGAGCAATCAAAACGCACATAGAGGTACGCTTCTGTTGTTTCCTTCCAGAAGTCCACCATCTCTGAAGCGAAAATTCCCTGCCAGTGTCCCGTTTCCGCTTTCTCAAACTGATAGGTCTTCAAGGTATGCTCTGATGTGAAATCAGGATCGGTAGCCACTGTCATAGAGAACAGGTGCTCTGTCGGGGTAGTGAATTTCGTATTCAGCGTATCATCATTCCATGAATCCGGAATAGCGAACGCGGCTTGGTCGTTCGCGTTAAGCGCATAAGTGCGGTCAAAACGCAAAATCGTAGCCTGTTGGCGAGGGGGCGTTTGAGGTGCTTTAATGATCTTTATCACGCCGGGTTCCGTACTATAAAACTTCACGAAATACATTCCCGCCTCGTTAGGATAGTCCTTCTGGTTATTCACATACTCGGACAGCAATGCGGCGGATACCGTTAAAGAATCGCCCGGCTTGAGGGTCTGATAATCCAGGATATCATCATCCGGAGCAACCGACGGGTCAAACTCGCACTTGTTTGCCACCGCCACAATACAGGGTGTCGTTCCGGTCCATTTATAGCGGATGGTATCGTTCTGCCATTGTACATAAGGTACTACCACGTGGCGGTTCTTATCCGAAGCGGCCACGTTAACCGTATCGCCTAAGTGCATAAACTTGGCATTATCCACACAGTTGGCAAACAAGTTATCCTGCGAAAGACTGATTCTACCGCCACTTTTATAGGTCACGTGTACATACACCTCCAGGTTGTAACTAATACCCATCTGGAGCAACAGGTCGCGGTATGTTTTACCCAGCGACAGATAGTACACAAACGTCCCGTCTTCCAAGGTCTGGCTCTTCAGACTTGGTTTATGCGGCATGTCAAACTGGATTCCACTTCCCGAACTTGTCTGGCAGAACAGGCTGCAGAGAATACTATCCCGATAATATCCGGGATAACAAGTGAAATCCATTTCCACCTCCGGAGCCGGATCGCTCTCTCCGTTATCGGGCGCAAAATAGACCGATAGCGGCAAGTCAAAGGTCCAAGCCGAATACCACACCGACTGACCCTTCTCTACTCGCGCTTGATACTCCTTCCCCATAGGGATAGCATCCACACACGAGGATCCGGGCTCTCCCGCGTATGCGGGTGCGCCCGTTCCTATCAATAATAGGGCGCACGCGCAAACCACTGCGTTATACATTCGTTTCATAACTGTGCAATTTTAGAACACTTTATCACGTGCCGGAGCCGGTGACGGATCAGGTACCGGGCCCGGATCCGGGGGTAAATCGGAACCTGCCTTCATCATTGTCTGCGGGGCACACACCAAGATCTCTATACTTGGCGTTACATATATCTTGAGTTTTTCCATAATCATTTTGCCTTTTGTCCGGTTACACTATAGATTTCTCCGTTACGGATGATATATACCTTATCATTTACGAGCACCTTGCGAACAGCCTCGCCATTTTGGACGGTTGTCTCCTCGATACCGGTAGTGATCTGTGGAGCTTTCTTCACAATACGCAGACCATAATGCGTATTGGTTCCCTTCTCCAGAGATGCCACATAACCTCCGTAACTGAGATTCCAAATAGCCTCACCATCGTAGGTCAGATAGAGCATCGTCTCATTGTTCGGCTGGTCATCGATGAAGAGATCATACTCGCCGTCCTTCGGAGCGAAGATGCTAAGCGGATAATCGGCTGTGTTGGCATATCCGGCTTCAGTGTTGACACACATCTTTTTCTCATAGCGATTAATCCACATCTGTGGAACCAGGTCGCTCACGCCCATCTTCACGAGGTCTTTGCCGATGACATATTCGTTCTCCGTCTTCTCCTCATCCATACGAACAATCACACGATCGGTCACATCCGCATCGCTGGCCGCCAACATCAACTCGTAGCACGTAAGCGATACCTGCTCTTTCGCACGACGTCGTACAAGAGAAGGCGCAGACACTGATATCGTAGCTTTTACGGCCTCAGTCCCATAAGACTTAAATGTTTCGTCAGGCACTTGTACGAATACCGGTGACCAACCACGAGCT